>Ga0208253_1000001_pt1 | contig 184151 bp, 228 predicted proteins | sample CryBogCBE10Oct08_FD_184573 | JGI IMG/M metagenome (GOLD analysis project Ga0208253, IMG submission 184573) | Freshwater microbial communities from Crystal Bog, Wisconsin, USA - CBE10Oct08 (SPAdes) | ecosystem: Environmental > Aquatic > Freshwater > Lake | place: Crystal Bog, Wisconsin, USA...
GCCCCTCCCCTACCCCCCTGGGGTGTTATGGCATAGATACTGGTATAGTATTATGAAGCAGAGAAAGTATGCCCTTCTGATAAGAACGGGAATTACATATTTTATCTGTTTCAAACCCTAAAACCAAACAAACTCAGAAAATGAACAAGATCGTAATCGCAGGAATCGGATTCGGAGCCACCGTTGTTGGATACGCTGTGGGAAGCATCTTCGGAAAGAAGGTGAACACCAAGGTGTCTAACACGGCAAAGCATGGCGCAGAGAAGATCAAGAACGTCTTCAAGCGCAAGGGTGAAAACCCTGGCACAGAAGAGGCTACTGCAGCTGCCTAATATTGGTACAGGGAATGCTCCTACTTCCTCCGGGAAGTAGGAGCTACCCTTTTATTTATCTATCGTATGAAAAATCCATGTTCTAGATGCGGTAAAGAAATGACGCTGAGGGTAAAGAAGTATGTTTGCAACTTCAAATGTGAGGCGGTAAAAAGCCAAATCAAGAAATCAGAAGAAGAACATACTCAAATACGATTAGGAAGTAGGAGTAGGTTCTTTATTGATCCCAGAATAGAATTCCAAGAAATCTATATGGTTAAAGCCGTTGCGGAGAAGTATTGGGACTCTGCCTGGAATGGAAGATAAAAGAGAGCTGGAGCTAACCCCTCCAGCTTTTCTTCTTTTTTTTAGCTATCTGCTCACATATAATCTAATTACTTATGGACGTAGAAGCCTTTCCAAGATACAACAATCTAGAGTCTGCAACAGGTTATACTTTTTTTAAACCTGGAAAAGCAGAACCAAGCTGGCTTAAAAGAGTAATCAGTCCAGAGAACTTGAATTTAACCGTAGATAATGCAATCAGAACACTGTTTCCCAATATGCCGCTTGATCAGAATTATATAAAAGAACATGGAATATATGACACAATGGAAAATGTTGGCAGGGGAATGCGTGCAGGTGCAACATTAGACATTGGAAATCTTGAGAGAGGAAGACCTATGATACTTAACTCAGCCACAATAGGAATGGAAGATCCACACAGATTTAATAAAAATGACTTCTTGGAAAGAATGCTCAAAAGTGGTTCTGAAGAGTCTGATAGGTTAAAAGATGAAATTAAAAGGTTAATAAATAAGAAAGCTGAACAAAACAGCCATAAAATGTCTATGTTATCTGATGAATTTAAAAAAACAGCCGTAAAAAATAAAAATATTAAGCAGGCTTTTCTTAGTCCCGCCCTAATGAACACAGCTATGGGAGCTGGTGGTCTTGTTGATTTAGGAGAAATAGGAGGGGGATTATACAACAGAAACATTGGACAAGCTTTTCATGGTGTGGGTAGTCTTGCCAATACACTTGGAAATACTCCATTTGTGGCTAGCTCTTTAGCTAAAACTCCTGGTGCTTTGGGTAAATTAAATGCATTCGGTGCTCCTTTTGCTGCTTATGATGCTTTAGGTAATATTAAAAATTTTGGTAAAGACTGGACAGAAGGTAATCTTGGTGGAGTTGTTGGAGACACAGCTATGGGAGGCATTAACACGGCTATGGCTATTAATGGTGCCAGACAAGGTATGAATACATACAGAAGTATTGCTCAAAATCCTGTTGTACAGAATGGATTAAGGTCAGGATTTAATATAGCCAGAAATGGTTTAAATGCTGTGGGTAGAGATGCCGGCACTATATTTAATACACTAGCCGAACAATCTGCCCCTAGGTATAACCAACTCATTCAAAATGCTCCTAATGTTATTAACAATATCAGAGAAGGTGCTGGAAATTTACTTAGAAGTGGCCAAAACATAGCAAACAGAGCGATGGCAAACGCTCCTCAGATTGCAGGCAGAGTTTCAGAAAACATAGGAAACATATCCAGAGCAACTAGCCCTACTCTTCAAAGATTAGCTCCAGCGGCATTCAAGGGTTTAAGTTTAGGTGTTAAAGCTCTCCCGTTAGCAGGAGATATAATGCAGGGATACAGAGCTGGATATACAGACGGAAATCATTCTTTTGGTAGGGCCATAGCTGGTGGTATTGGTTCATTAACAGGAAGAATAGGCGGCGGAGCTGCTGGTACATTTGTGGCTCCAGGTGTGGGTACTGCTATTGGTGAAATAGCGGGAAGTGAGGCCGGTGAAAGAGGAGGAGCGGCATTATACGATAAAGTATTCGGGGGGAATAAACAGGCTCCTGCCGCAGCTCCTGGTCAACCTGTTCAGGCCAATAACAACCCTGTGAATATAAAACCTCAAGCACAAGGACCTGAAATTCCTGAAGTAGGAGCAACAACAGCCACCTCTCCAGCTATGAGTGAATATGCCGCAGGAACTAATCCAGAAAGTGTTGCAGCTAACAAGGGAATAGCTGATAACCGAAATAGGATGTTGAATGATCCTGAGTATAAGGCAGATATGGCCAAGGGGGGATTACGGGCAGATATGGCTAGAGATAGATGGGAAACCAAAGATATAGGAAGACAGTTAAACCCTACAGGAGCACCAGGAACATATTCAGGAACCATAGAAAACGGTAAGTTAATTAATACCACAGAGCAAAATAACTCTATACCTCCTTTAGGTCAGCCTAATAATAATCCGGCTACCCCTCCAACTCCTCAACCACAACAGCCTAAAACAGAAGCTTTAGACTCTGATGCGTTACTAAAGACAAGTGGTGAACCTGTGACTGTTCCTCCAGCTATAGAAGCTGTGAAGCCTATGGAGCATATTCCTCGCCCAGAGAACAACGAGGGATTAAAAACATTAAATTCTTTTGATAACCTTGCGATGAAGAAAGAAACGGCAGACAATAACAGAGCTTATCTTCAAAGAGTCACAGAAGACAGAAAGGCTAGTGGTTTAGGGGCTAACCCGTTCATAGGTAGAATCACCGGAGTAGAGCAGAGGTCTGGAGATACTGTGGCAAAATATACACCTAGTCCCGAGGCTGTGGTAACAGATCAAAATGAAATATTAGAAAGAGCTAACCCGTTAAATCAGTCCAAGTTAGATCAAGTTAATATGTTAAACGATGGTGGAGGTTCTGGATATAATGTAAAACAAACAGGATCTAACTCCACAGTATTAACAGGTCCAGATGGTAAAGTACACGGCACAATGACAGTTAATCCTGTTAAAGCAACTAACTCTTTAGGTAAGGCGAGTAGTTTAAAAAGAAGAAATACAGGGTTAGGAGATTGGGTTAACCCTAAAGATTTTGAATATCTAACCAAGAGTGCTCTTTTTATAGGATTAACTCCTGAGGAATATGTTGCACTCCCGCTAAGCTCTAATGTGGAAACTATAAATCAATTTTTCTTTCCACAGGGCTAGTATATGTTTGGCCAAGACGAAAGAGTAAAAGTTGACATCGCCCATGCAGAATTAGTGGGCGCATTGGTCAAAAGCTTGAAACCAGAAAATATTTTAGAGTTCGGTATAGGTGGAGGAAGAACAACCGACGAAATAATTTCAGCAATAAATTATAATAAAAACAATCCTAGATATACATTAGTAGATAATTGGCTGGATTTTGGTTTTAAAATACCTAAAGAAGTGTTAGATAAATATTCTGGAAAAATTAATATAATATCCGCCAACGAAAGAGATTTTGTATTTTCTACACAAGATAAATTTGATTTTATATTTTCTGACGCAGATCATAACAGCACAGATCAATGGTTTGAGTATGTTTACGACAATCTTTTGAATGACCAAGGGGTACTTATTTATCACGATATAAATATATTTCCAGAACTTAACCAAGAATTTCCAAATTTAGTAAGTATTTTAGAAAAAGCAAAAACTAGAAATTTAAAATATAGATTATTTAATAAATCTAGTTTAGCCGAGGAAAGATGTTATAGAGGGTTACTAGTAATATTTAAATAAGATCAAAGTTTAATCAATTTTTCTTTCCAGAGGGTTAAAAAAAGGATATAAACAACTATGGCTAACGTTATTTCAGGATTATACAGCAACATTCCTAGCCCTGCGGCTAACACAGGAATATATTACTATGCCACGGATACAGGTGTTTATTGGTTAGCTGATGGTGATAAATGGATTCAAAGTACCCCTGATCTAGACACCTCCGGTACTCCTGTTAGTTATGATGGAGGATTGGCTGTACACGTAGTAAACGCTAATACCATACCTGTGGGGTATCCCCCTACTCAATTAGATGCTTTTGGTAGATTGAGAATCTCTACTCCGTACACAATGTTTGATTCTTCTTACAGATACAAAGACAATGGTTTATGGAGCACACTAACTGCCTCTAATGGTGCGGCTACCTTTAATGCTAACCAAGGGCTTGTGGATCTAACTGTGGATAGTTCTTCGGGCTCTTCTGTTATCAGAGAAACAACAAAGGTCTTTTCCTATCAGCCTGGTAAATCATTGTTGGTTTTAAATACATTTGTAATGGCTCCTAAAGCCACAAACCTGAGACAAAGAGTAGGTTATTTTGGTGCAAATAACGGGTATTACTTTCAGCAAGACGACAGCACGGTAAGCTTTGTAGAGAGAACCTCTGTATCTGGTTCTTTGGTTGAAAATATAATAACACAGGCTCAGTGGAACGGAGATAAGTTAGACGGCACAGGAGCTTCTGGGTTAATTTTAGATACCACAAAAGCCCAGATCATGTGGATGGATTTAGAGTGGTTGGGTGTTGGTACGGTCAGAGTTGGCTTTGTGATTAATGGAAAATTCATAGTTTGCCATAGTTTTAACCATGCCAACCTGATAGCCACCACATATATAACCACAGCTAGCTTGCCTTTGAGATACGAAATCACTAACAAAGCCGCCACATCAGGGTCTAGCACACTGAAGCAAATATGCTCTACAGTGAGCTCTGAGGGCGGCTATGAATTAAGAGGGCTACAGCAGTCTATTTGCACCCCTATCACAACCGCTAAAACATTAACCACAGCGGGAACATATTATCCCGCGGTATCTATACGCCTCAAATCGACTTTTCCTGACGCTATTGCTATTATTTCAGCAATAAGCATTATAGGAAAAACATCAGCTTACTATAATTGGCAGTTGGTAGCCTCAGGAACTACCACAGGGGGAACTTGGACAAGTGCAGGCACTAACTCGTGTGTAGAGTATAATTTAGGAGGAACCTCTTTTACCGGGGGTAGGATATTGGGTAGTGGTTATTTTGGAACTACCACACAATCAAGAATATCTGTGGATATATTAAAAGATGCATTATTTTCTAACCAATTAGAAAGAGATGGTTTGAATGGTGTTTATTATGAAATAACATTAATCATAGCCGCAGACACAAATTCTAGTAATGTTTATGGCTCTTTAGATTGGGAAGAAATTAGCAGATAGTTTTAACGTTGGCTTGCGATAGTTTCTGTTAACAGTTATTATTGGATAATACTGTTTAAAAGCTATGGCAAAAATTATTCAAGATATCTATTCAAATATAGGCAATTACAACCCTATCTCCAACACAGGAAACTATTTCTACGGTACAGACACCAAGAACTATTATATTGCTGATGGTGCTCAATGGTTACTGAGCACTCCTTCTCCAGAGGATCTTGCGGTTCTATACTTTGCCACTAGTGGAAGTGGTGGTGGCTCTGGTGGCGGATCTCTCCCGGCATTAGGTAGTTCCTTATATTCGGGACAAATAACTGCAGGGACCACTGCGCAGGCCCTTCCATCACAAGCACTTACAAATGGAGCTGTTGTGACTAATTTAACAAATAATCCTTTATACGTAGGGGGATCTGGAGTCACCACAAGTACAGGTTTTCAGCTCGCTGCGAATTCTTCCGTTAGCTTAGCTGTGAGTAATGCAAGCGTGATAAACTTTATCAGTCCTTCAGGTACAACAGGCAAAATAGCCTACATTGCATACTAATATGGGAGCACCACAAGTATCTGGACAAACATTTGACCAATCACTCAATAAGAGTGATCAGGTGTTATTTACATCTATTGCTTTACAGGACCATGTACAGATAAACGCAGTAAGATTATCTTTCGGTGACGGATACAAAGGAATTCAGGGATTACTTCTTGAAGAATCTAACTATGATCTTTGTGACGTAGGCTTGAGTACAAACACAGGGATAACCTATAGTCTCAGATTAGAAAACAGAGAACAATATACTTACGCACAAGCTAATTTAGGTACAGGCGAGTTTCAAATAACCTATCTTCCTAATGCTAACACAGCTCTGCCTATTGCTGTATTTGGAAATAATAGAATAGGTTTAGGTTATAGCGGACAAGATGTAACTTTTGGACTTAACACAGTGTCCAGAATTAACATGGATGGATCTGCTTCTTTTGCTCAAGGAGCCGCGGGATTTGACTCGTCAGGAAATATATTTGCAAATAACTTTAATGGAACTTATGTAGGGTTATTTCAAAGTCTGGCTTATGATGGTGGAAACGGATCAGGTACACAGATAGATAATTATGGAAACTTTCAATTTGGTTCTGGTTTTTCTTCCGGAAATGAATGGGATGTTTATGGCGCTACTTGGACGGGCTTTAGAATATCTGGATTTCGTTCCACGGCAGATCAATCTGCGGCTCTTGTGGTAAATCCATTTATAGGTAATGGGGCTGCGTTTACATCTAATAATGTATTAGACGACGGAAGTGGAAATGCTACTCTCGCCGGATCTGCTTCTTTTGCAGGAGGAGCCGCTGGTTTTGACTCTTTGGGTAATTTACATGCCACAAACTTCACAGGAGGTGGAGGAGGCGGTAACTCTGTTACATTATCTAAATCAATCGCATTATCTATTGCACTGAGCTAATCAAAAATATATTATACAAAAAATGAAAACTTTAGTACCTAATTACACACTTTCTGGAAATACTGTTACTCTCGGCGGAGTAAACACCCCGCAAGATCATTTACTTTTTATCAGCGACGCAACCACGGGGCAGCTCTTATATAGCCCCGCCGGACCCACGCTTGCAGGTTATTCTACAGTTAGTGGAGGAAACTCAGTAGCCACACTTTCTTCTACTCCTAATAGCGGAGATTTATTAACTATTTATTATGACAATGGATCTAGCCAATCCACAGTAAACATAGGAGCTTCCACACAGTCTAGTACTTCTACATTTACATCTACATCTAGCGCATCTATTCTTTCTTCTAACGCAGCTAGAAAAGGCGCTATTCTTTCCTCTCCGGCAACTAACACAGGTATCTGTTATGTCACAGTAGGAACCTCAACAACATCTAGCACAGCATTCTCATTTTTTATAAACCCAGGAGATGTTATTTCTTTGAATAGTATAAATAATGCACTCACAGGAATTTGGAGCTCTTCTGGAAACACACTTTATGTAACAGAGCTATCTTGATATGGCAAATACTTCTTCTATTATCTCTGCTGGAGGAGCTCCAGCTATACGTAAGTTTAACTCCAATAGCAACACCAACTCATGGGTAAGACCTGCAGATTGGTTAAGCTTACCTGTTTTACAGAGCACAGATAATAAATTTGTAGGACTATTTGCAGTAACAAACGATGCGTCTAACCTCGTTGCTTTAACTTGCACGGTTAGTTCTGGAAGCTACACAGTAGACTGGGGCGATGGATCCTCTCCTCAGACATATACTTCAGGAACAAATGCGTCGTACCAATATACTTATTCTAGTGTTAATAGCTCCGTTACTTCTACCGGATGGAAACAAGTTATCGTTAAAGTATATCCAACAACCTCAGGAAGCACACTAAATACATTTTCTCTGCAAGTATTACCCAGCGGCTATGTAGGTAGTTCAACTTCAGTAAATTGGGTAGATATTGCTATTGCGGGACAGTCTTTAACTTCTGTTTTATTCGCCACAACCGCCGCAGGATCTTCTAGTTTTAATGTTTCCTTGAGTTTACTAAGGCAAATAACTATTTATTCTTTATCTTCGACTTACGCAAGCCTTTCGTATTTTTGCTATGGACTAAGTACATTAAAATCTTTCATATTCTATAGCCCATCGAGTAGTTGTACAGACTTTAGCTACATGTTTTATAATTGCTTTGAATTAGTAAATTTGAATAAATTTGATACCTCGGCTGGAATTAATTTATCATATATGTTTACCAGCTGTTATTTACTAAATTCTATTCCTCTATTCAATACGGCAAGTGCGACAAATATGACTTATATGTTTTATACTTGCTATAGTTTAACATCACTACCTTTATTAAACACTGCAAATGTAACTAATTTTGTAAACTTTTTAGGTAGTTGTTATTCATTAACTACTATCCCTTCTTTAAATACATCTAGTGGAACAAGCTTTAGCAGTATGTTTATTAATTGTCGCTCATTGACTTCTGCCCCTTCTTTAAATACAGCTAACGGAACAGGTTTTGGTAGTACTTTTTATGGTTGTGGCTCGTTGAGTTCTGCGGCGCTATCTGGAACACGCTATTCAATAGGTTATAACACAGCTCCTAAGTTGGCGAGAAACGAATTAGTTGCTATTTTTAATGGCCTAGGCACAGCTGCAGGCGCACAAACAATAAATATCACAAATTGCTATGGAGCATCTTCTCTTTCTTCAGGAGACAGGGCAATTGCAACAGGTAAGGGTTGGACTATAACTGGTTAAACTATGAGCGACGAAAATACACAAATAACAGGAGCTGGGTTTTATAATTCAGATGGAGTATATGCTCCAAATTTTGTATATGGTCCTGATTTTGAATTATTAAAAGAATTAAAAGATACATATACATATCCCATAAATGGTTGGATATGGGCAGAAAGCTCAACAGATGCTGAAAAATATTTCACCCAACCTAGCTAAAATTAATTTGATTGTAAGAACCTCTCTAATATTTTAAGATAACATATAATATCAATCCTAAATTAAACCTATGTCCGCAACACCAGTAACATTAAATCCTATTCAAGCTCCTATTCAGGCGCGTACCCAACTCACTATAGAGCAGGTGGCTGCGTTTCAATCACTTCTTGAATCTTCCGGATTAATCAACTTTCCTGCAGGGTATACTGCTCAAAATGTTGCTCAGTTCTTTGTGACTGTAACTCCTTCTGGGCTAGGTAGTCTTGCTGTTACATTAGTCAATACCCCTGCCACTGGAGCAACAGGATCTACTGGAGCAACCGGAAACTGATATTTTAGATTTAATCAGGGAATACATATTCCCACAAAATATACTTAAGGCTAAATATGGATACATTAAAAAATATATTAAAAAAAGCCATAGAGCTCGCCGGGTCTCAGAATGACCTAACAGGAAATTTAAATCCTGCTGGTGTTGGTACCTCTCTTCGCCCTAATCTTCCCGTAGACAGAGAAGATCCTAATAGCGTTAAGAGTGCGGATATAAAGATAAAGCCTTCGCATAAAGGACTTCTTCATCAGAGTATGGGGGTACCCGAGGGTGAAAAAATCCCTGCATCTAAATTAGAATCATTAAAAGCTCATGGAACACCGGCAGAACGTCGTAGAGCTAACTTTGCTTTGAACGCCCGTAAGTGGCACCACAAGAAAGGGGCAGATGCAGCACATCCTGGTCTTTGGGCCAATATCAGAGCAAAGAGAGCTCGTGGTGGAAAGCCGGCTAAGCCAGGAGATGAGGGGTATCCCGACAGAAAAAACTGGAAAAAATTAACACATCAAAAGAAAGCAAATTTAAATGAAGCTGCTCCTATTGTAGACTCTGAGGCTCAAAGGAAAAAAGATGCCATTTGGTCTGCTATTGGTAATGGTACTGGTGGAGCCGTTGGGGGAGCGGTGCTTGGAGGATATATAAGCATGCTTCACCCAGAAGTACAAAAAGCGTATTTAAACAAATTGATGGGTAATGTAAAAGATTCGTTTGATGGTATGAGAGATGAGTTTGGTGAAGGATGGAAAAAGCTAGATACACCCGTTTCTTTTGGTAGTGGATCTTTTGGTCCTGAAGAAAGAGCCGCACGAGCAGAAGCAATACAGAGAGCTTTGGCTAAAAAAAGAATTCTTAAATTGGTAGGAAGAAACGCCGCAATAGGTGCAGGCGCACTGGGAGCAATAACTGGATTAGCGGGTTATGCTAATGCCAGGGCGGGACATGGAGCTCATCACGAGCAATTAAAAGAAGCGGGTGAAGGAAGCATCCCTGATGTGGGAGCTCCTCACACTCTTCCACACCCAATGGACCCCGATCAGGCTATTATGGGATTAACTAGTACTTTTGGTAATGAGCCTAAAGCAACTCCTGCTCCTACACCTATCCCTACACCAACTCCTTTGCCACACTATCCTGCTAGTCAGAGTGCTGAAGGATTTGGAGCTCCTGCGGATACTAATTTCTTAAATCAGATGCAGCAACTGCAAAAAGAGCATGACAAGACTCTTCCGCTTGCGCATCCCCATACTCAGCAACCCGCAGCCGTTGGGCAGAAGCTTGGAATGTATTTAGCGGCGTTGAAGAAGTTAGCTGCTGCAAATGTGGTTATGCACAAGGAAGATAAAAGCCCTTCTGGTGGTTTAACGCAACACGGCAGAGATAAATATAACAGAGCCACAGGCAGCCATTTAAAGGCTCCTGTTACTCAGAAGAATCCCACAGGAAAAGCAAAAGCAAGAAGAGCCTCTTTCTGTGCGCGTATGCGTGGAGTAAAGGGACCTATGAAAGATGAGCACGGCAGACCCACACGTAAAGCTTTAGCTCTTAGAAAATGGAACTGCCATTAAAATATAATAAATAAACCTATGAACTCTGAAATATTTGCTTTATTTAACTTTTTACTTCTTCCTTTAACTGCCATTTCTCTGGTTTATTGGCAGGGAATCAAGTAAGTTAAATGAAAGACGGAGGCATGAGTTACTTGCTTAAATTAGCAGGTTTAAAACCTAGGGCCTCCAAGGATGTGGTATTTGTTCACGGAATGCATGGCGATGAGCCTGCTGGATCTATTGCGTTAGAAGAAACAGCTACCCCTGGAGTTGATGCCGGCAATCACACAGGAGAGAGAAAACTAGATGGCAAGGATCTTAATAGGCATGTAGATGGGGATAGCTCTATATTAAAAAAGGTACTAGAGAAGAAACCTAAACTTGTGGTAGACCTTCACGAGGATAGGGACAGTGAAGGTGTTTATGCCTATAGCTCTCCTGATAAGAAAGAACTAGTTAAGAGGCTATTAAAATCGGTAGGCGGTCTAGAGGTAGCTAAAAGTGGAGATGGTGAAAAGACAGACCAGGGAGTTATATCAAATGGTAGAGAACCATATAGTGGAACTCTAGAAAAGGCATTAGCTAAAAAAAAGATACCTTATGTAACTCTAGAGACTCCTGGTAAAAAAAAGTTAAAAGACAGAGTGAATTATCAGAAAGAATTTATTAACAAGATAAAAAAAGCAGATATACATGGCGAGTTCCAACCTGATTATACGCCAAACCAATTGAAAGAGATGGGTGCGTATGGTGAAGTGTATGGGCCTAAAACTGCCCCTAGATTAGCTAGTCTTCCTGAGTGGCCTCAACATTGGTATCATCCTGCAGACCCTCATGGCTGGCTCCAATGGTATAAGAGGTATAGCGAAGGCAGAAGAATGGAAGATGATGAGAGGCAGATAAAAAGATGGAAGGCTTTTAAAGCTCGCCATGGTGGAAATGCATTTAGATCTAATCCAACTCCTCGTAGAGCATATGCGCTGCGTAATTGGGCGATAGATCCTACAAAACTTGTTAAAAATCCGGAAGCTTTAAAGAAATTGATGGATGAATACAGGGCACGTAAGTATAATAATTAATTATGCCATATAAATCTAAAGCCCAAGCCGCATACTTTAATATCCATCGCAAAGAATTAGAGCGCCAGGGTGTTGATGTGGATGAATGGAATGAATCCTCTAGAGGTAAAAAGCTTCCCTATCATGTTAAAAAAGAAAAGAAAGCTGGCTGGTTTAATGGTAGACAGATTCCTGATAAAGTTTTGCAAGCTATTAGGGATGGAGATTATTCTCTTTTGTCATCTATGGGTAAAAATGGAAATAGAGTTAAAGCCCGTCAGAATGCCTTCACTAAAATTAATCCGTTACCTGCGGATATTCCTAATCCTAGCGCGATCACCACAGAGCAGCTGATCTTAGGCTTACCTGTGCGTAGACCTTCTGGACCATATAATCGTAACAATTATATTCATAATGATTCACATGGAGCCATGATAGTTCCTTCTGCAGCTGAAATCGCCTTATGGAAAAAGTTAAATTTAAATAATAATGTAAAGCTTGCTAAATCCTTAGAACTCAGGGAGCTGATAAAGGCTAAAAAAATGAGTGACAACAAAGACTACATTAACAAGAATGAAGTCCTTAAAAAGTTATTAGCTAAAAACCCAGGGGCGTTCAAAGTAGACAGCCATCTCAATAGTGGCTATGTAGGAATCACCCACAAGAAGTCTGGATTTAGAATACATGTACCTAAAAGGTTGGTACCGTCTAAATTAATACATCCAGAAGTTTAATACTTCTTGTTGTACTCGGCTTGGAGTATTTTCCAGTCCCTGCTCTTATATTTAGTTTTACCTGGACCTCCGGGATATGGGTATGTGCAGCTTGTTATTGTTAAAAGCAATAAACCCAACAAAGATTTATTCTTCCAAGAGGTCATTTTTTAAAATATCTGGATCTTCCAGTAGAGAACCTACTACAACAGAGTCATCCACATATTCATACAGTGGAGAATAGTTCCCATCTTCTACACAAACACAGTACATACCCTTGTAGAACTTAACTAGATATTTCTCCAAATCGTCTGTGGAGAATATCACATCTCCCTCGTATATTTCTTTTCCTGCTTTGTCTTTAAGACCGGTGTATTCCTCTATTACCACATCTTGTTTCTTAAACCACCTATACTCTGTTTTTCCATTCTTGCCTGTGGTTAAAGTCCAGCTGTAGTCATAATCCAGAGAAAGATTAGACAATGGAATGTATTTTTTCCATTCTGGATGCCAAGCTCTGAATTTATAACCACCCTCTCTCATATTCAAAGTTTTACGTTCTTACCCTTCTCTATAGCCTTTAACTCTTTGTTAATCTCTTTTTTAGTCTTTAGTCTATATCTATCTCCTTCTTGTACAACCATACCCTCAGCGATCAGATATTGCAGAGAAGCAACTATTTGACGCTTAAGCTCATCCTCATCGAGATCCTCTTCGTCTTCTTCATCTTCGCCCCAGTTTCTCATAAATCACCTATTTCTAGTATTTCCTCTGTTCTAGCAACAATTCTGGCCTCTAGGTCGGGAACGCTTAATTTCCAGTTTCTTAATTTTTGAATAGCGCCATATAAAACAACCCCACTATTAGTTTCATTAAATGGAAATTGCCCATCTTGGCTGTCTAACCATTCGGCATCTGCGTCATCAAAGATTTGTATAACGTATTTTTTATATTCTTCCATGTGTGTAAGCTATACCTATTTTTTATGCTAAGCAAGTAAATTTATTTTATATACCCCCCCAGTAAAAATTAACTTTTTTTAGGGTATAGTATTATGTGAGCAACCCAGTTTTGGGACCTGCCCGCACTTTGTTAACCATTAAAAAACTATAAGAAACATATGGATAAGCAGTTCTACGCTATGGGCATGATGCTCAAGATGTACGAGATGATGGATGAAATCAAGAGTGACCTGGAGAAACTGAGCAAGCAGTTTTCTACACCAACTTTATCCGGAGTTGAGCTCCTCATACAGAAAAAGAAGATGGCGAGGGAGGCCTATCTGCATAAAGCCCAAGAAGTCGCACAGAAAATGAAGATGGAAAGAGACGCCTATGTGCGCAGGGCACAAGAACCTGCCCCAGTTATGAAAACCCAGGGAAAAGTAATTGGTAAAATTCTGGGAAACTGGCGCAGGGCTAGGAATCTAACAGCTGAACAGTTGAGGGAAAAACTTGTAGATTTTCCTCAATACACCAGCTCATCAGGAAGGAAGATTCGTTCTGTTACATCAATAAGCATTATCCGCAACGTTGAAAATGGAAATAACTGGCCAAATGCCAAATTTCTAGAACAGCTTGTGGGTATCTTGAATATTCCTTCAGAAAGTATCGACAAAATTGTTCGATTACTTCCTAGTCATGTATTGAGGGATATCGAAGATATGAATATTGATCTATACAGAGAAGCTGGAAACACTGCAGGAGTTATTAAAGCTCCCTCTGTGGAAAGTAAGCTAAAGATCAAGCTGGACGAGCTCTCTGATAAGCTCGCTAACGCAATCTAACCGAAAGGTTGGTTAACAAGAAAAGGGGAGTGGCTAACGCTGCTCCTCTTTTTTTAGCTATCTGCGCTATAGTTAATAATATATAATATAACCATGAGTAAATCAGAAGTTATATTCTGGTGGGTTATGCTCGCTTGGGCGTTATTCTATTATTCTCAAAGTGCAGATATTTCTGTTGGGTTTTTTACATATGGTGGAGCTGATGATATATTTGTTACCGTAAAAAGTTGGGTTGAGTTTATTTTTAAAAAGTAGTTGAATATATTTCATCATTGCTCTATTTTTAAAAAAATAGAATTAATGAGCTCATGGGATATAATAACTTTCAAGCTAATCTTATAGATGACTTAGATTGTTATATTAAAAAAACAAATCAAGCCGGAAGGTTGTTTAAGCATTGGGACGGCATGACATACGGGCCTAGTGGATTTCCTTCTGAATCTTCGACGGAAGATATTGATGTTGTTGGTCCGTTTACAAAATATTGTATGAGGTTGGTTGATAGAGATCAACTTCATTCATTATATAATAATGTTATAAACGCAGTATTGGCCCAAGCCACATGTGGCGGAACAATCCAAATAAAATGTTCCGCCAACTCTGCAGGCCAGGGTTGCGCCTCTTACTCAGAAGGACCATTCAGGTGTATAGATGCTTTTACTGGTGGGTATTATAACGAATATTCATACATTTATGACGGAGGATCTGTCGAGTCTAGTGTAGACTTTGAATCTAGCTGTCCTGCAGCGTATCAAATAAGAGCGAGATGCATATATTATCCTATATGTTTAGATGATGGTGCGGAATATTTTTATCAAATTTGTGACATGGCTCAATTATACCAAGGACCCTACAGAGCAGAAGATTGCGTCAACATATTTAGCCTTAATACGTATGTTCAATCAGGAAAAAATGGTAATTTCACATTAGAGAGCTCTACGCCTTTAAATTCTTTAAATTTTAGTGCATCTAGTCTTGGTTTGCTGGTGGCAGGATCTAATTTTATAGGCATACCTGTAAATGTAAAACCTTACCCAGAGGGACCGCCTAATAGATATAGTTTTTTACAAAGCAGCCTTGGCGGAGTCTTAGCGTATGTATATAAAGAACCTTGTGGAGGAGATGGGGCGGGAAGTTATGAAGAAATTCCAGGAGATAAATCTTGGTATGCTGTGGGTGTTTTTGCTAACGATCAATCCTCAGAACACCATGCGGATCAGTGTGGGTCGATCGTATATGCAGGTACACATGTAGACAATTTTATAACAAATGCAGGATCTGACGAGGGCTACGCTGCAGCAGGAGCTCAAGGATCAGGAACAAGTTCAAACGTATTTATACTTACTTATATACCAAGTATTCCAAGGCTAGGTTTTAATGTTGCCCAGGTGGGCACAGATCCCGAAACTGCAGAATTTTGGTGGGATCCAGGAATTATTGTAAATGCTTCTCTTATAGCTTATGCCGCCGCCCAGGGATCTGGAAGTACTGTTGGACAAGATGAGGGGGACAAAAGCGATCCTAGGTGTCCTAACTATCTGTTCCAGTGTAATGGACCTAGTGATAGTTGTAATTCATTTGTAAATTTTGATTTCTTGGCGAGTACTTTGGGAGGCCTGCCTAAGCCAAATTGGATGGACAGTATAAATATTTTATATTATTTTGAAGACCAAATTATTCAGGGATATAGAGCCTGCCAAATGCATACACCAACCGGAGCCCCGACTGGAAGATTTTACGCTGATAGCTATGGTGGCAATACTCCTGCTTATTCACACGCTAGCCTTGAATGGGATGTAACTGGAATGCATAATTTTACAGTAAAAGTAAACACTCAATCCTTGCGTGATTTATGATTTTGGTATAATTTAAAAAAAATAAAATATATGCCTGACCCTACAAATAATCCTCCTATACTAGTTTCTCCTGCGGTTCCAACAAACGTTAGTGTGCGAACCTCCTCTTCTGGAAACTTAACAAAAGATCAATTACAGCTACTTATAGAAGCAATAAAAGAGTCTAATATAATTACTCTTCCTGAAGGCCAAGATTTTTCAAATGCCGTTAATATCAGTATTTTTAAAATTGCTACAGGTAATGGTAGATTTAGTGTTACGATAGAAAACTCCCCCCTTTAAATTTTTCCTTTTTTTAAGGTATAATATTTTGTATAGGCGCTAACGCCTATTAGATATTAACCAATAGCTAAAAAAGAAATGGGCGGAATGGTAGAAACACACATGCGGAAAATTCCTGACGGCATGAGCAGATTTCAGGCTTTTAGGGAGATAGATAATTGGCTCTCTAATATGAGTGATGACTCTGATTTCAGGATCACGTCGTCTGATTTAAAGATATTGAAAGAAAGTGAGTTTGAAGAAGCTTGGGAAGCTCAGGAGAATCTGAAGAAAACTCCAGAGATAAAAGAAAAATATAAAAACCTTACAAAAGAAGAAAAAGTCATATACATTGAAATAGTCTGGTAATTATGAAAAAAACAAAAACAACACGCAGGGTATCCACAGTGAAGAAGGGGAATGTAACTCTCCGTAAAACAGTTACACTCACTAAAACAGTTAAGAGTAGGTAATTTTTAGCTATGAGAACAAAGGTAACTCAGAATGTAAAAAATTTTTTGGGGGACCTTGTGGCTACCTGTTACAGCAATAACGTTACGCTAAAGCTCCTGTATCAAAAGCAGATTAATTTGGGTAAAATAAAGTGCAGTGGAATGTTTGATCAGAAGAGCTTGCAGGTAGCCATAAACAACGATCTAGAAATCTGGTTGGGAGTATTGGTGCATGAGAGTTGCCATATGGACCAGTACATAGAGGACATACCTATATGGAGAGAAATAGATCCTTACCTCCGGCGTGTGGATAGATGGCTGGCAGATCCACAATATAAGATATTAAAAAAAGCAGAGTCTTTTGAAAAAGTCATAGAGCTAGAGCTAGACTGTGAGAAGCGGGCAGTTAAAAAAATAAAGGATTATAAACTTCCTTTAGACTTAGAGGAATATGTCAAAGGGGCTAACAGCTACCTGTTTGCTTATGGGGCCACAATGATCCATAGAAAGTGGTTCAAGCACCCATACAAAAAAGAAAAGATAAGAAAGAAAATGCCCAAGCGCTTCTTGAGCCTGGGTGACTACACAAACCAAAACCACCCTGTATTAGAATTATACGGGCAGGTATACAGAAACACAAAAAATTAAATGTATAAGGAAGCTTACATAATTAACAGATATGTCTGAGGAAGCTGACAAACTCGAAGGTATAACAATGGAAGAATGGTATAGTGGGTTTGCCAAAATAGAAAGCACAGACCCAGCAGTTAATCATGGCTTGGGTAGATATGTTTGTAATGACAGGCGTCCCGCTGTTAAGTTTTATTGGGACGCTCCAGAAGTAATTGTGAACGGTAGATAATGTTCCCGCTATTGATTGGGATAAATCTATGAAGAAAAAGACTCCTGAAACTATCAAGCAATTGATAAAAGCTTCTAAGAAATCTCCACCCTTAGAAACTCTATTAAAAGCCACAGGGTGGATAAAACAAAAACTTAAAAAATAATGAGTATTCCTAATATTTCAGCACAAAACGGAATAGCTGATTGGTTTGCCGCAATGGTGAGTTTGTTAATGTGGGTGCAGGGCATTTACTTGGGGTGGATTCTTAATAACCTTATTAATAGAAAATGATGTCATCTCAAGAAACCTCTGCATTCCTTGTTGGAATCACCACGGGCTTTTTTCTAACAGGATTTTGTATGACTCTGTTCGTCGTGAATCCTCTAGAAAGAGAAGCGATTAAAAGGGGATATGCAGAATGGAAAAACACAGATCCTACAAAACAAACAGAAACAGTATTCACATGGAAATGAACACAGACAAACAAAAGATTAAGGATACACTATCTGAATTGGCAGAAATAACTTCGGAGTTAAAGGAGCACAAAGAGAATCAAAATACCTTTGTAATGGCCCTTTTAGAGAAGCCAGAAAAAGAGATTGAAAAGCTTAAAAATCAACGAGACCGTGCAATTGAGATTGTTGAAGAACTGCTGTCGTGGGGACATAAAGAACCATGTTATGCAGATGAAAGCAAACCTCAAATCAGATGCCGTTGTTCTTGGAGAGAGTGCGATAAAGAACTAAAACAATTAAAATCTGAAATACAATGAGCCCATACGAAAATAGCAAAGAAGAAACACAGTCAGATTATTTTTCTGATACACCGATTACTAATGCACTAATTGAAGAACTCAAAAAGCCTTGTGATGGAGATAGAAAAGATCTCATAACCCTTTGCCGAGAGTTTGAGAGAGAAATAACAAGGCTTAAAAATGGCTCACAGGGTAGCTGCTATTGCTGTGAGCCTGTGGGTATTCTCAATCAGAAGCTCCGCGAAATTGTGGAGAGATATAGGGTATGGGCAACCAGCGAAAATCCAACACAAATAGAACTACAAAGATTAAAACAGAAATACGATGAACTCAACTGATCTGATCAACCCCGACACAACTAACTGCCCACATTGCGGAGCTAAACCAATGATTCATAGCTATGTTTGCGGAACTACTTTTCCCAATATAGCAGGGAATTGCAGTATCTCAGAAATATGTAAATTAAATAACGAGGTCGCAAGGCTCAGGGAGGAAATCGCCAAGCTCCACACAGAAAACATCTGCCTTCAAGAACTCATCCAAGAGTTTTACGAGTGGTCACGCCGAGACTACCCGAAGATAGTAAAGCCTAATTACCACTCACAGCTAGTATGAACCCCGACACCACACCAACGCCGAGGACGGATGCCTGCCCTCACTGCGGGTCTTATCCAATCGACCCTGTGAGATGGGAATGCGGTGCATTACTGCATGACCTTGGTTATGGAGAAATCGTAGTAGGTCAATCCGACCGCTGTAAGCTGACCGAGAAAATCAACGAGGTCGCAAGGCTCCGTGAGGAAGCAAACACTTGGCATCAGCATTACCGCGACGAGGCTTCAAAAGCACAGAAGTGCAAACAAGCCTACATTGAACAAGAGAAAGAAGTCGCAAGGCTCAGGGAGCTTCTGAACCGAGCGATTGAGATTGCGGAAGACTTTCAAAGCAATGGTCACGATACCGCCTGTTACTATGAGGTGAACAAGTATCGTTGCCGATGCGGTTTCATAGATGCTTCTGACGAGCTTGATAAAATCAAAGCAGAAGCCCGAATCGCCCCCGCGCCAGAGGAATCCATGAGCGAGGGAACTCGCATCGCCGCCGAAGCGAGGGCCGCTTGCAACAACCTGACCGAAGCGGAGAGGGAAAATGCCCTAGAGAAAGCCAACGAGGTCATGGGATGGCGAGAGCTTGGCCAAGACGAGGTGATCAAAGAAGGGGATGAGTATTATACTGGCAAGTGGACTAAAATAACTGGGTGGATAGGCTACCCAGCGTCAAACTTTGCCAAGGTTCGCACCCGCCGCCCTGGAAATCAAGAAACTGGAGGAGGAGATATACTTAAACTTCATAAGCCAGATAAATAGCCTATCGTATACAAAAAAAATTAAATGTATAAGGAAGCTTACATAATTAACAGATATGTCTGAGGAAGCTGACAAACTCGAAGGTATAACAATGGAAGAATGGTATGGTGGATTTGCTAAAATAGAAAGCACAGACCCAGCAGTTAGAAGAGCACTAAACACTCCGATAAAAGATATGGAAAATAATGAAGTTGAGCAATTAAAGCTGCAATTAAAAGTAAGTTTAGAAAATCAATTAAACGCAGCTAAAGAGATAGTAGAACTGCAAAATAAAAATAGAGAGTTAGAGCAAATGATAGAGAGAGTCTTGCCAGACCTTTCCTCATATCATTTAGTTCCTTCTTGGTATAGAGAGTTCAAAGAACGAAAATACTAAAAATGAAAATAACACGCACATCCACACTAACAGGAATCACTAGAACAAAAGACTTAGATATCACAGAGAAACAGCTGGCTAGTTATAACAATGGAGCGTTATTGCAAGAGGCGTTTCCCCATTTGGATATGGATGACAGGGAATTCATAAAGAACGGAATCACTGGAGAAGAATGGGATCAACTATTTGGAGCCGCGGAACAAGCTGCAAATTATTAATATAATGAGTGAACCGTTACCCACACTATATAAACGTACAGTCACAGGAGCAGTTCAAAGCTGGACCATTCATGTAGAAGGATCTAAGTATTGGACTGTATCAGGCAAAGACGGAGGCAAGATGGTTGTGAATGATAGAGTACAATGCGAAGCTAAAAACATAGGGCGCAGCAATCAAACCACTCCAGAAGCGCAAGCAAGACTAGAGGCAGAGGCTAAGTGGCAGTTGAAGAAAGAGGCCGGCTATACAGAAAACATAGGGGAGGTCGATAGCGTGGTAGCTGATATAATCAAGCCCACTCTGGCTAAAGACTTCAAGGACTACCAGGATAGTTTAAACTGGCCTGTGTATAGTCAACCTAAGTTTGACGGTCTGAGATGTATTGTAACCAGAGACGGAGCATATAGCCGTAACTGGAAGCCATTCATGACGCTTCAACATATCAGAGATGCCCTAGCTTCATTGTTCAATAAATATCCAAATATCGTGGCGTTTGACGGGGAGGTTTATAACCACCTGTACAAGGATGACTTCAATGAGATAGTTAGTCTTGTAAAACAGCCAAAAGCCACAAGAGAGGATATTTCCAGAGCAAAAGATAAGATCGAATATCATGTATATGATTATGTAGATAAAAACAAAGAATCGTATGCGGATAGGTCTAAAAAGTTAATCAGCTATCTGGCAGAAGCCGAAGATATCTGCATTCAACGAGTGGACACTAGTCTGGCTGCAGATAGAGAGCAATTAGATGAATTGTATGATCTTTATCTAGAGGGCGGATACGAGGGTCAAATGATCAGGGATGGTTCTGCGATATATCAGCACAAGAGAACAAACTATCTGCTAAAGAGAAAAGAGTTCGTGGATAGTGAATATCCTATTGTGGGATATAGAGAAGGCAAGGGTAACAGACAGGGCTGTATCATACTTCGCTGCAAGAATGATAATGGTCAAGAGTTTGATTGCTCTGTGAAGGGTTCTGTAGAGTACACAAGAAAGCTCTACAATATCGGAGATAGCCTCGTAGGAATGAACGCCACAGTTAAATATCAAAGATTAACTCCAGACGGTATTCCGAAGTTCTTAACCTGCATTAAGTTTAGGGACAAAACCGGAGAAGAGTTAGTTGTTGATTAATAAGTATTTATATAACCGGAAACTCCCGATTATATAACAAGTTGATTAATAAGCACTTAGGATTTTGGGCTTTTCCAACGTCCTAAGTGCTTAATCAACAAATACATATGCATATCTAATAATAAAACTAGATGCATAACTAATAAAAATATCTTTTTTTTAGCTAGGGGTTACCCCTACCCCCTTAGGTTATTTAACCTTTATATAGGTATAATACCATGAAGTAGTAGCCACTATTTCATAACCCTTAACCAAACAATGAAAAAAATAATAATGTTAGCAGTATTGGTCTGCGGTAGTGTTTACGGTGATGACTTGTTTAGAACAAGTAGTTGCGGCGTAAATAGGGTAGAGCCTAGCTATAGACTTTCTCCTGCTCCCGCCTTGGGTAGTGCGCCATTGAATGGGTGTGGTGGGAGAGTCCAAACCCCCATATTACCAGGAGGAATGGTTCCATTGTGTCCCACCTGCCCATTAAGGGCAGGCGAGGTGAGTTATGCTCCATTGAGTATAAACATACCCAATCTTGAATATATGGTTCACCAGATAGAGATGATACCTAATTATCAGTATTATCCTTGTTTAGCTGAAGCTGTATATGGGTTGAAGTGCACAATTATTAGAGCTAAAGCCAACTCCAGAGTGCAATGAAAGACATACTTATTTATGTCTGGATCACTCTACCTCTGTTAGTTTTAGGGGCAGGAGAATATCTTATAATCCAAAACATAGACTATACACTGGGAGGAATCCTATTCACAGTAGGTGCAGTATCAGAAGTGATAGTTCTAGAGGTTATAAATAAATAAATAACATAAAAAAAGAGCCTTAGCGGGCTCTTTTTTTTAGCTACTGACTCCTTTATTAATTCTTGATATACTTTATTCCTAGAGTACAGTATGAATATACAAGAAACACTACTGTATAAGTATTACGTTAAATATAAAGAATTAACTCCAGAAGCGCGTGAAGCTCTGTACAAGGAACTAATGGAATATGCAAAAAGCCAAAAAGAAGAAGACTCCCCAGGAGAAAAAGCCAGACACGAGCCCTCAAGTATATCAGAGAGACAAAATAGGCTGGACTCTTAATATCAGAGAACTTCCATGGACAGAGAAGCAGAAAGCATTTATTACATTAGCCACCCATAAGGATACCAGAGTAATATTTCTCACTGGTCCAGCCGGCACTAGTAAAACCACAGTAGCGGTTAGAGCAGCGCTACAGCTCATGAACGAGAAGAAGATAGGAGAGATTATCTTTATCCGTGCTGCAGTAGAGAGTGGTGACAGTAAGCTGGGCATGCTTCCTGGAGATATTGATGATAAGCTCGGAGCGTATATGACTCCATTCGGAGATAAATTAGAAGAGCTCTTGTGTGCAGGAGATAGAACTAAGCTAGGTGCAGAAGAAAGGCTTGTGTATAAGCCTGTTAACTTCTGTCGTGGTTCTAGCTGGACAGCCAAATGCGTTATTGTGGACGAAGCACAGAATTTAACATTTAACGAACTTCAAACTATTCTTACTCGTATAGGTAAATTCAGTAAAGTTATTGTGTGTGCTGACCCAGACCAGAGCGATCTTCCTCATAATAAACAGGGAGGATTTTCTACATGCGCCCAAATATTTGATACAGATGCTGCCCAGAGTATGGGTATTTTCTCTGCTAAATTTACCAAAGATGACATTGTACGTTCTGAGCTGTGTAAGTTTGTTGTAGAGACATTTGATACCTACAAGCAGGCGCACCCTCCTGTACATCCAAAACACTGAGACATCCATTCAAGATGTCCAGTTAAAGGTAGATAAATACTAATTTTATCTATTCACTGAGGGTATGTTCCCGAAACAAATTTCGGGAAAATCGTGTCAAGAAATATAGTTTCAAATTTAACGCTCAGCTTAATTGACTATAGCCTTTTTATAGGGGATACTAAAAAGTCACAACCGCGCCTTTATACTATGGAAAACATAAAAATATTCGAAGAACAGATCGCCCGTAAACCTAATCGTTATCCTTGGACAGATGATTTCATTAAAGTAATGCATGACGGATTCTGGACGGATAAAGAATTTAGTTTTAAATCAGATATTCAACAATTTAAAGTTAAGCTTACTCAGCAGGAAAGAGACATTATTGTAAGGACCCTCTCCGCTATTGGCCAGATAGAGGTGGCTGTTAAGACTTTCTGGGCTAAGCTTGGAGAGAATCTCCCTCATCCTGCTCTTTCTGATCTTGGGTATGTTATGGCTAACGTGGAAGTGATTCACAACAACGCCTACGAGCGTCTTATTACTGCTCTGGGCTTAGAAGATGTATTCGAGGAGAATCTCAAGTTGGAATGGATTCAGGGTAGGGTTAAGTATCTTAAGAAGTACACGCATAGGTTCTACAAAGATTCTAAGAAGCAGTATTTATATGCCTTGATCCTGTTTACATTGTTTGTAGAGAACGTTTCATTATTTAGCCAGTTCTATGTAATTAACTGGTTTGCAAGATTTAAGAATGTATTGAAAGATACTGATCAGCAGGTAAAGTACACCAGGAATGAGGAAAATATCCACGCCCTGGTAGGCACAAGAATTATTAATACAATCAGAGAAGAGTATCCTGAGCTTTTTGACGATGAGTTAGAAGAGAGAATCAGTGCAGAGGCAAGAGAGGCATATAATGCCGAAGCCAAGATTGTTGATTGGATGATTAACGGTATTAAAGAGCCTGGCCTTTCTGCACCACACTTAAAAGAGTTCATCAAAAATAGAATCAATGAGTCCCTGAAACAAATTGGATTTAAACCAGTATTCGATATTGACTCAGCTTTATTAAAAGATACATTATGGTTTGAAGAAGAATTACTGGGAGAAAACCACACAGACTTCTTTCATAGCCGCCCCACCGGTTATGCAAAAAAGAACCAGTCTTTTGGGGAAGACGATTTATTTTAAAACACATACAAGATGAGCGACATATACTGGCTAAACAAAGATTCTAGGAAGTTTTTAGAGCGGGGTTATCTGGTAGAAGGAGAAACCCCTGAGGAGCGTATTTGGAATATCTCACAAAGGGCCGAAGAAATCTTAGGCATAGAGGGATTTGGAGTAAAGTTTCAAAACTATATGCACAAGGGTTACTTTAGCTTGAGCTCTCCTATCTGGAGTAATTTTGGGAGAGCCAGAGGGCTACCTATTAGTTGTTTTGGAAGTTTCATAGACGACAATATAGAAGCTATTCTTTATAAGCATTCTGAAGTAGGTATGATGACAAAGGCCGGCGGCGGCACCAGTGCTTATTTTGGTGCTGTTAGACCTAGGGGTGCAGCAATTTCCTCTGGCGGAGAATCCACAGGATCTGTGCATTTCATGGAGATGTTTGATAAGCTCATGAATGTGATTTCTCAGGGTAATGTTCGTAGAGGTTCTTTTGCGGCGTATCTTCCTATAGACCACGAGGACATAGAGGAGTTCTTGAGCATTCGTAGTGAGGGTAATGAAATTCAAGAGATGAGTTTTGGTGTTACTGTGTCTGATGCATGGATGAAGAGCATGATTGATGGAGATAAGGATAAACGTAAGCTTTGGGGAAAGGTAATCCAAAAGCGTTTCGAGAGCGGATATCCATATATCTTCTTTAGCGATACCGTGAATAATAACGCCCCTCAGGTCTATAAAGATAAGGGAAAGACTATCTGGGCAAGTAACCTCTGCACAGAGATCATGCTCTCCACAGATAAGGATGAGAGCTTTGTGTGTAATCTATCTTCTATCAATTTAGAACACTGGGACGAAATAAAAGAAACAGATGCAGTTAAAACATTGGTTTATTTCCTGGACGCCGTAATGTCTGAGTTTATTGAAAAAACAGAAGGACTGGCATTTATGGAGGCCCCTAGAAAGTTCGCTATTAGTCAGCGAGCATTAGGTGTGGGTGTGTTGGGCTGGCATTCATATCTTCAGAGCAAATTGATTAGCTTTGAGTCTATGGAGGCTAAGCTACACAATAATACTATTTGGAAAGCTATTCGGAGGGAAGCGGACGAAGCAACCCAGGAGTTGGCCAAATTATTCGGTGAGCCAGAGCTGTTAGAGGGTTATGGTCGCAGGAATAGTACAACTCTTGCGGTTGCTCCCACCACCTCCAGCTCCTTTATCCTTGGGCAGGTTTCTCAGAGCGTAGAGCCTATGGTTAGTAACTTCTATGTGAAGGATCTGGCCAAAGGTAAATTTACATATAAAAATCCTTATCTTAAAAAGCTTCTCAAGGAAAAGGGCGAAGACACAGAAGAAACCTGGAAGAAGATTCTTGTGGACGGTGGAAGTGTGCAGAACCTTGATTTCTTAACAGACCACGAGAAAGATGTATTCAAGACCTTCGAAGAAATCAGCCAACGAGAAATTGTTATTCAGGCTGCAAATAGGCAGAAGTATATAGATCAAGGTCAGAGCTTAAATCTTATGATTCCTCTGTCCGCCAAGCCTAAAGAAGTTAATGAGCTTCTTATCTTTGGCTGGGAGCAGGGAATCAAGACATTCTATTATCAGCGTAGTTCTAACCCTAGCCAGAAACTTGCCAGGTCTATTATGAGCTGCAAGAGCTGCGAGGCATAAGATTATGGCGAAGAATAAATGGAAAGAAGCAATTGTAGATGAGCTGGAGGTTCTCTGGCTCTATACAGAAGAACTAGATAAAGACCCGAAGAAAGCGCTCAGCGCTATAATCAAATGGCATATAGATGATGAGCGCTTTCTTGAAAAACAAAACCGCTGGTACAATAGAGCTAGAACTAGGTTGGAATCCTTATACTATAGAACATTCATTCCTTATCTCTACTGGAAAATAACAGGTAAAGATCAGCCCCCATTTTAGTCGCAAGCTATTAATTTATAGAATGACTACTGAAGAAAAAATAAAGTTAATAGTTTGCAGCTTAACCACCAAAAATTTTCAGTGGGTGTCGAATTTCACTTTTGAAAGAAATAAAAGATATGCTGAACAGCACAACTTAATATTTCAAACAGAAATTTTAGAAAATTTGGAAAGGCCCCCCTCTTGGTATAAAATAAAAAGCATTAAAAAAGCTTTTGAACTGCCTTGTGAATGGGTTATGTGGATTGATGCAGATGCGGTTTTTTACAATTTTAAAAAATCAATATTAGATTTTATTCATGAAAATAAAGATATAGTTTTATCTAGAGATGATAACGGATTTAATTGTGGGGTTATGCTTTGGCGTAATTGTAATGAAAATAAAATATTGCTAGATGCAATGTGGGAGCAAAGAGAATTTATAGATCACTGCTGGTGGGAGCAAGCAGCGTTTATGAAACTAGAAAAAGAAAATTTTATGGATTTGCAAAACAGGATAGGTGTTGCACCAAAGTCACTTTTCAATGCTTACGAATCTGACTTCTGCGCTTCTTCAGCTGTGGTGCATGTGCCCGGCAACGGTGAGCATAAGATGACGGTATTGGCTAAAATATTATCTAATCAACCCACGCTTTAATCATGTTAAAATTAGACATAATTATAAATAACGATGATGCTCCAAACACAAAAGTAAAAGCGTCATTCACAGAAGGCTACGGCTTATTCGCGGCGAAAGACTTTGAGATAGGTGAGATTATTGTAAACTATAATCTGTTTCCAGCTAGCTGGTATCACCTCAAGTACTCCGATCTTTGCGAAGATAAAAAGCGTAAAAATCTATATGTTATGATAGACAGCGAAAACTGCATAACTAGCGATAGCTGGAGTAAGTTTTCATATATAAATCATAGTCGAAATCCTAACTGCTTATGGAAGCTAGAGGAGAGATTGGTGGTGGCTCAAAAGAATATAACTGTGGGTGATGAGTTATTTATAGACTATCGACTAGAACCTAAACCAAAAGGAATGACATATGCTTCCTGGATTTAAGTATGAGCGACAAGATGAAATTAATAGAAGAGGATTTAGACTGGATATATTCCAGGCTAGAGGACTTAAAAAATAAAGTTAAAGTATTGTCTGATACCGCAAAACGTCCGTTTAGTAAAAAAAATAAAGCTTTAATCGAGAGCTATAAAAAAGAACTGAACGAGCTTAAACTTAGAGCGGAAAGAGACGTTAAAGACCTTGAGAAACTTACATAATAGCCGTTACAACTCGCTTTGAGGATAGGCTATGAGTATCTCCAACTTATCTCTGTATATTCCTTTATAGTCGTTTTTCAGGGCTTCCCAAACTTCTAATCTTTGAGATAAATCCATCTTTGATAGGTTGGACATATATCCAGAAAGAATAAACTCCTTGTATTTTTCTTCTGGTAATTTAAATCTTAGAGTTATTGTGTATATCTCTGTAGCATAGCCTAATCTGTTAAATTTTATTCTATTTTGATTAGTGTCTTCTAAAGGATTTGCAGAGCCGTGAATTTCCTCAAAAGGCATCTGCATAATCACTATGGTAGCTTTCGGATATTTTTCAGCTATGTGGAAAGGAGAAGAGATTAAATGAAAAACTTGTTTATATATAACTACATTAGGGGCTATGCCTTTATATTTCTCTACACCTACTTTCTGAAATTTAAATGTTTTTAATACTCTGTAATCTTCTATATCAATACCTATTACATTATGAGTATAGTTCTTGAGCGAGTCTAAAAACTCGCCGGTACCCGTTCCTACATCTAAAACTAACCCTGTAGGAAGAACTCCTTCTTGGGTGAGTAATCTCCCTATTTTTGCACCCCAAAGCTTCTCTCTGCCTGTTATGGCGCAAAACAATTTCCAACTATTCCAAGTGATTTCGCCCGGATTGTTCATTACCAATTATACTAAACATAGGCATATATAAACAAGGCTGTTATATTTAAGGCAATATTCTATTAATTTAAATTATAGTTATCTAATATATTAAAATCAATTTTACCGTTAGCAGGATAATATGCTCCTGGGTAATTTATTTGGCTATTAGGGTGTTCTTCGAAAACTTCTTGCAGTAAAGGTTTAAATAACCCCATAGCAATCCAACAAGCACTAGATTGATTTCCTACAAAAAAGTCTGCTCCCGCTATTGCCCTGGCTACATGATAGCAATCTTTTGTTATATAATATTCTATATTGCCATAAGCTTCACAAAATTCAGAGTGCTCTGCTTCTGTGCCAACGAATAATGCCTTATCTCCAAAATAATTAAATACCTCAACCCATTTAAAATTATCATTTCTATACCTAGTAGTTCTATTGAATATCACTCTACCTTTTGTATTTGGATCTTTTGGTACATTTAACCAAGGCTCATTAACTATAAATTTACCTGATGCTCTACAGACTACGTTTAAGTATCTGGCTTGCGCATCTATTAAAGTAATTCCTGGCTGGTAGCATTCTCTCCATGGATGTACATCATAGTCTACAGCTAGCTCATTCTCACCGAAATAAACTTCAATATCTTGAGACTCTAGCAATGGCTTTATAGAGTCATATTTATTGCCAGCCATCGGTTCAAACCCCGAAGGACCATCTTTTATTTGTATGGTGGTTCCTTCTAAATTTTTAAAAATGGGCAGAAAAGCAATTATGTCACCTATATATCCGGTGTGTGAAAATACTTTACGGTTTAAGATATTGTTTTTTTTAAGCTTTCCTAAATATTCGTCTCTAGGAAAAATATCTATATAGTGATTTTTATTTGAGGAGTATAAATTTAATGGTGTGTTAAAAGAAGTATCAAGCAACCAAAACTCACAATAGAGCCTGTCACGATAATTTTCTATTTTGGGTAATTTTCTAATGTGGCTGGCGTTTGCCCACCACATATTTCCAGAGTAGTGCTTTTTTGGATCTTCTTGTAAATTAACTCCAACGGTGTCGTTTTTTTGCAAACCATCTAAACAATCTTTAAAATTTTCTATGACAAAGTATTCCATATACTCTCTCCAGTGATTAACAGGATTATGCAAGGGGTGTGTAACTCCCTTACTGTGTAGATATAGAATTTTGCCTTCGTTAAATTTACAGAAGTCTGATATAAAATTTAAAGTATTAAACTCTCCGTGATAGTTATAATTGAATTCTATTACGTTAATTTTTGAATCATGTATGTTTAAAGCCTGGCGATATAGCTCTGTATTGGGGCCGTTTAAACTTAAGTAAATTTGATCTAGTTCGTCGTATAAGCCACTGCTTTTAATTTTTTTTAAAGTTTGATTAAACAAATCAATTGCATTATTCACGCAAAACATATGATAAAAAACAGTAATCATATTTCTGCAGTTAAAAATTAATCCAGCAAGCTTATATTTTTCGGCAAATAATCGCCGTTCTCAATAAACTCGTATTTCTGCTCGTCTCTAAAAAATAAATCTTTTCCTTCTTTGATTAACTTTTTAATTGTTTCTGGATCTGTATATTTAGAGTTGTTGTATTCCTGATGTGAGAAGTTCTTTATTTTATCTATTATATAATTCTCATCTCCAAAATACGAGAAATGCCAACCTCCTGACTTGTAATCTCCAGGTTGTCCTATTTTAGATATAGACCATCTGCTATTTCTAACAATCTCAAAGTTATTATTAAAATGGGTATTGAAGGTATTTATGCTGGTTATGACTGTACCTGCCCATTTATTAATATTTCTACATTTATAATTATAATAATAAAAATTATGATAAAAGGCCAAAGCTCCTACCATGCCTGAAGATTTAATCTGCTTTAATACTGTTGTGTCAGGTATTTCATCAACATCAGACAGCATTACCAAGTCTGCTTTATTTGGTGTTAATTGATTTAAACCGCTAGCTAAATATGTTCGCTGCTTTGCTTCATTTTCCCAGGCGTTAGAGGTAGGAGGGAACGTGTAAGGCCTATAAATTATTTTTTCTTCAAAAGACTTAAAGTTATCTATATTGAACCTAATTGGCTTTTTGCTTCCAGAAAACCCAGTGTCTGCCTCTACAATTACAAAGTAATCCACTACTTCGTTTAACTCATGCAACCTAAAGGTTAACATTTTTTCTTCCCCGTTATATAGAAAGCAATCGAATAGTCGCATATTAAAAATTGGAGCCTGAGGTGAGATTCGAACTCACGAAGCTTGCGCGTCGGTTTACAAAACCGATCCTATTGGCCACTAAGGGACTCAGGCGTTATTTAATAGTTATAATCGAATTATTTTTTCCTACAAGTATTTTCTGCGGTGTGTGTTCATTTAATTGAATGGTTTCCGGGATTTCTGAAACTTCTGGACTCACGACGGGTTGGAGAGCTGGCTCTTCAACTTTTGGAGACTGAGTAGCTTCAGGTTCTACTGGAGCTGTATGGATTTCTTCCATAACAACATCTTCATTTAGATCTTCACTTTTTTCTACCTCTCTCTCTATAGGCTCTCTGTAGCAAACATTTTCACTTTTTTTGATTTTCTCCCTTTCTTCTACCAATTGATTAAGGGCCAAAATTAGAGAAACCGCCAGTGGATCAAACACAAAAACCAGTGAGAGAATAAACCATTTTACCGCTGTATCTACATCAGTATTCAACGCCTTTGCTACAAATGTAAAGGTGCCAACATCTGTCTTTGTATTTATTGCAGAAGATGTTTCTGTTTTTTTAATTTCTAGCTCTCCTATCTTTTTGCGTAATTCAGAAGTCTTGGTTTCTTTTTCTGCTATTTCTTTATCTGCATCTGCTATGGCTTTATATGCCTGCTCTCTAGGGGCCTTGTATTTACCTGCAGCAGTTACACGGGCCTCCTGGTCCTTTCTAAGGGCGTTTAAGCTTTCTATTCTGATCTGCCCGGCAGAAAGCTCGTCTTGCAATATTTTTACCTGAACATCGTAGCCCTTTAGCTCATTTTCGTAACCAACGGCCACACCTCTATGCTCCTCATAGGCCCTGGTTAAAAAACCAAATATTCCCAGAGATGTAATCATCATCAGTATACTCACAGCCAAGCAAAGATATATTTTTAGAGATAGAGAGATCTTGCTCCATTGCCTATGTAGAAAACTCGCGGCAACAAGTTTGCCTATCTCTAAGGACGAGGCCATTACACCCACAGATAGTGCACTGCCAGCAAAAAGAAGAGTTATTCCTTTAATGGAAAAGAAGGCTGCACAGCCAGCAATAAAAAGGGCGGACAGGGTTACTATAAAAATAAACATTAATTATCTATGGTTAGGGGTTCATTAAAGTTTAAAAGCTTTTAGTTCATTATTAAACAAAAAAATTATAGGCCGGGGCTACGATTGCCCCGACCTATAACTTCTAACCACCAACCCCGAATTTTATTTATCGAATATTTTCCAGACTTTGTAGCACATGACTATCAGGAATCCTGCTAGCCCAAATGCAAACAGTTCTGACATATCGTGACTGTTTATTCAAACTTTCAGGACTTTAAAGATAGGGCCAAAGATCTCCTTAAACTCCTGAATAAGATTTTGGTCTACTTCCTGATTAGAAATGATAAAGGCATCTCCAATATTAATTGGAATTCTTCCGGTGGTTGCCTTTGTGATTTCATTGGGACTTCCAACGTGTTCAATATAATTATTTTCTTGCCCCTCGCGGCATTGATTACGTCCGCAAATGCATTTTTGGGTTTTGTTCTTTTCTGCTTCAATCTCTGAGGCTCTGGTCTTCCAAACAAGATACTTAACACGCTCTGTGATATACGCAAAAGGAGCTCCTTCATTCTTGAGGTTTTCGACTTCATTCTTGATAAATTGATAGTTCGCTCCTTCGGGAATGATCAATTCCAGATTTGCTTGCTCTACCGCGGTATCAGCAGAAATCTGCTCTTTCTGCTTTGCCATCACTTCCTTGGCCTCTTTAATATTTTTGAATCCCGCTTCTTTCACTGCACGAGATACCAGCTTTTGGTTTTTTGCTTTTACTCTAGGTTTGTTATTTGTTGGTTTCTTCATATATGTGTTTATTGCTTAGGGATAAATTCTCCGCACCATTCGTGGTCCACAATCATGGGGAATCCTGTATAAGTAGTATCATCCTTTTGTACAAAAAGGGGAGGATTTCTTTTGCACCTTCCAAAAATTAAAGCACCTTCTGTCTCAGCTGCTTCATTTTGAACTTTAAACCAGTACTTGCAATTTTTACAAGTATCAGTCTCTTGTGTCGTCTCTGTGTTCGTAGTATTCGTCATATTCGTCAGGTTCTATAGATTTTTGATATTTTCTTATTTTTTTAACAAACTCACTTTTTTTATTCCCCCCATCATTTTCTTTTTTGTGAGAGGGGTTATAAAACTCATCATCACTATCTTTCGGCTTCATAGTATTGTCAACAAGATTTAAAAAATTATTTGTGGGTTAAATGGAAAGTGTTGTATAGCTATACCAAATACATCAGCAATTTCAAAGCAAGATTTATCTCTGTCGTAAATTTCTGAGAAGAAAATTCTTTTAATACCGAATGCTCCTATTGTTTTAATACAGTCTGAGCAAGGGGACAGTGTGGTGTAGATAGTATGTACTTCTGAAGGCTTTGTGTATCTTAAACAATTCAATTCTGCGTGACACACATATTTTCTGCGCTCTTCTCTATCTTCCCAGGAAATATCCACCCCTTTCGGTACTCCATTATAACCAGTACCTGCAACACTATAATCATTGCGCAGGGCAGCTGCTCCTACCTTTTTGTATGGATCTTCTGATCTGAGGGCTGCCGCGTATGCGAGAAGCATACCATACTCATCCCAAGATAATCTATTCTGTGTGTTAGTGCTTTTAGCCATTAGACTAAGTAAGCAGACTGTATGTGTTTTTGCAAACGTTTTTTAAAAGGTCTTCTATGTCCGGGTCGTCTACTCTATCAAAGTTAACAAAAATTATTTTACCGTTTTGTTGGTATGCCCTGAGGGTTATCGAATTGTCATAAGTGATAGATATCTCCTCTGACTCAGGGTCGTAGTTGAATTCAAAATTCATATAGTTTTATTTAGCACACTAATAATATATTAATACATATTTTACGTTCGTCAAAGAATATCTTTACTTAGCAATTCTGATTGTAGGTTTTAATTTACAAGATATAATAATTCAGATGAATACGATGACTAAGGCCGAGAAGGCACAAAAAATAAAAGAATACTTTGGAAACATTCGACTAGACGTGGGTGTTATGGGGAAAACCCTTGGTATGTCTGTTAACCACATAAATCCCGCGGTATTACTGCAGACAACGAGTAAGCTTTTAAAGGTTTATAGCAGAGAAGTACATCCCGATGATAGAGATAACCTGGCGTATTCAAAATTTTTAGGTGCGGAGGATTATGTCAAAGAGCACATAGAGCACGATGCGGGTAAGATACAAATGAAAGCAAAGATGAAGCTCAGACAAAAAAGAAATCTATCCTGGCTGCATAGCGGCTTTTTTACTCCTCAAATAAAGAGTGTTTTTGTGGGTAACGCCCTGAGCCAAAACATCGAGGGTGTAAATCCTATGGAGCAATATATGCTTGCCCACAAAGTCAGCAAGATGGGTGAGGGCGGCATAGGAAGCACAGAGAGCATTCCTGATAGCTCCAGAAGTGTTAATGAGAGTCAGTTTGGACTAATGGACCCTATTCAAACAGTAGAAGCCGAAACAATAGGCGTGGTAAACTTTTTTGTTAAAAACTGCAGAAAAGGAGAAGACGGTAAGCTCTATAGATTAGTAGAGGACTCTTCTGGTAAAAAAATTTGGATAGATCATCAGACTTTCTTGAACTCTGTTGTTGAGGTTCCAGAAAGCTGAAAATTTACGCAGGAGCATACCCGTTATACCAGCCACTATATATTTCGATAGGACTACGACCGTCGTTTGGATTAGATGGCAGTAAGCAGCAAGTGGGGCCTGGGCATCGTTTATCTCCGCGGTATCCAACCACCCAAACATAAATATCCCTTGTTACTCCGAGAACGCAAACAGATATAGGTAACCAACAGCCACTAAGAACAGATGACAACTTATCTCCTAGCTTAAAGTCTGCTTTTAGTTGATAGTGAGGAGGAGTATGCGTAGCACCTGCCGCGCTTGGTACTCGCAGAACATCAACACTCCAAGGTAACCCGTGAGTCTGTACGTCGCTATCAAATAGAATTTCTGGTACCTCTATATTACCATCTAATATAAGCTGGCATTGCCCTTTATTCCCAGAGGAGGACAGTTTTACGTTTCCTTGTGCCATCCCTGATGTGGTAACTGTTCCAAATACTTTGTAAGCTTCACAAAAGTTAGTCACAAGATCCAGTTTTAAATCCACCGAACAATTTTCTTCTTGTTGTTGAGCGTAACTAGCAGAAGATATAGAAGCTGTTGGGCCTGTGGAGCTCGTTGGACCTGTTATGGCTTTTGGTTTAACCAGGAAAGTGGATCCCGAGAAAGCCGAGGGAGGGTTGAATATAGGATTTATTTTAATTGCTTCACAGGCATTAACATGAAGGTCTAAATCATAGCTTATTGTGCATGGAGGACCACCGCCTCCGCCTGTAGGCCCTGTTGTTGCCGTGAGTGACTGTTTGTTGTAAATATTAAACGCAGATCCCGCCATATTAGGGGGAAAATTAATATTTCCTTTTTCGACAAAAATAACCTCGCAAGCCTGAGGAACGAATATATTCCCTGTAAGCTGGGCTCCGCAGTCAGGAGCGCTAGAAACACTTCCGAATGTTAAACTTCCTTGCGCACTGCCTGTGAGCTTTACATTAGAATCAATTTTAAAATTTTCACACGCAGTAACGTGAATATTTCCTCCCAATAAAATACCGCAATCAGGGGCGTTGCCAGAGCTAGTAACAGTTATTTGCCCGTCTGCTGCCCCAGTCTGCACTATGTTTCCTTTTACCTGAACTGTTTGACAGGCGAGAGCAGCAATATTCGGAGCGTTATAAACAGGCGTTACAAGATTTACGTTTGGAAATGCAAAACTGCAGGCCCTATCCATAGGTGTGATAGGGCTGCCTAAGTCTAATAGAGGAGCGCTAAGTGCGGGTAATGCGCAGTTATCTGGCGGGGTTATTGTGCCCAATATAAGACTAGTGCCACTAGAAATATTATGTGTGAGATGCGCGCTAAGAGTTATGGTATTTCCATAGATCTGAGTTATTGTTGTATTGGGCTGAATGCCATAAGCCTCTACAATCTGACCAACACTTAATAAACTTGGGCTGTTTACAACTAAGTCTAATGCATTTGTTAATGCTAACTGAGTAACTACAACAGACTCATTAGAAATACTAAAATATCCTGGCTGATATTGCGCCGTGTATTGAGGAACTCCTAAAGTATCTGGTGAGCCTAGTATTACACTAGATGTATTTATTTCTAATCCGGCCATATCAAATAATTCTATTTAAACAGCCATATAAAAACAAGCCTATAGGTATAACTAAAAAGTTAATATTAAATACCAAAGCAATATCTAAACCTAACCAAAATCCAAAACAAATAGGACATGTAACTAAACGAACCAGGAAAGAGTCGTGATAATATTCCTTTAAAAATTGAACGTATCCATCCGGATAGCCGTTTTCTACCAATTCATAATATTTGCCTACTTTAAAATATTTAGAAAGCTTGAAAAGATTTATATACTCGGCAAACGCATTTGTTCTAAACCAAACCAATAGAATATAAGCCAACCATGCAGAGGCTCCTAACAATATAATAAAATTATTAGGAGCCTCTGACATATAGTTATTTACTGAGCAGCCGACAACTCAGTAATCTTTTTCTGCAATTCGAATAATAGGTTTTTTTGGGCCGTAGCTGCGATCTTTCGGCTTTGTAGCATATTCATTCTTTCTGTTAGCTGCTTATTTGCTTCTGTGACTTCGGCAATTCCTGATTCTAGCCCATTGAGCTGATCTTCAACTTGAGCTAGACCGTCCTCTATCAGGAGCATAGAGATATGCTTGTCTGTTTCTGTACTTACCACTGCGGGAAGTTCTACTGTGCCTCTTTGTTCATCTTGTGCGCTCATATTATTCCTTGGTTAATAATTCTTTTATCTCGGCGTTGATTCTTTTGATGTCTTCGTTATAAGCCTGCATCTCGGCTTTTTTATTTTTCCTGGTTTGTTCAAGCTCTTGAACAAGACGAAATACTTGGGATTCTTTTGATTCTTCCATGTGTTTATTATTTGTTTAAGTGTTACTGACGAGAATTAATATATACGATCTCTAGCTACGCGCAAGTGCTTTTTATAAAAAAATAAGGGTGTGGATTTCTCCACACCCCCATTCTTTTTTAACTGGTCTAAAGATTAGACAGTAGGGCCTGTTTCTGTGTTAGAAACAGAATCCTTGGTAACAATTGCACTAGCGGACACGGTGACCTGAAGGAGATCACCAGCAGAACCACCAACGTTAGGATTCGTGGATCCGGCTGAACCTTGGGTGCCGTTACCGCGGATGTAATAAATTACATAGCTGAGCAAAGGACCAGGGTTGTTGTTGGAATAAGTTCCCGTTCCGCCTGTACCAGCGCCCGTGGCTCCTGTACCAATGTTGAGCGCGAGAGGACCTGCGGTGAGATCCGTTCCAGGAACAACATCAAGAGCGATCACACCGCCACCGAGGTGGGCCGTGACGTGAGCCTCAACGATATAACGGCTGTCAACATCATCAAAGCTGATGGTGTCGCCGCAATTGTAGCTTCCGGCAGGAATAGTGCCGAAGGCCATGCTAGCCTTCTCGTAGCGAGAAGTGATGAGTCCACCGATCTGATTGTCGGCTGTAACGCCAGAAGCGTTTTTACGAACTGAATATGTGGTAGCCATAATTTTTAATTGTTGTTTGTTTTTGGTTGAACTATCAACAATGGATTATGCCCTTGCAACAGACTAGGATTACTAATCCAGAGAAACATAAGGTTTCTCCATTGCTGATAGTTATTATTACTTATTGTTTGTTAGTATGCAATATTTTATTTGTGGCTGCCTCCCACAAACTCATAAAACATTTCTGCAGTGCTGATGATTTCCTTTTTTGATGGATATAGCTTTTCAATTGCTTCTGGTGAAACAACCTTATTGTCTTTCTCAGCTGCCGCCATAAACGCAGAGGCTTTGTGCTGAAATAATTCAGTACAATACCTGTGAGCGTCCATAAGAATGTCTAATCTGATTTCGTATGCGTTTTTATTCATGTGTGTGTTCACCTCCTCTTAATATATACCTCTGACACGGTAGGGTTGCAAATTTTAACTTAAAAATATTTTATTGTACAACTTGTCTATTTCGTCGCCTGTGTACATTTTCTTATTGGCTAAATAAATCTCATTTCCCCAGGCGGCTTGCATTTGGCTATCAGACACGCCGAGATCTCTCATCACACCATAAAGCTTTATTTGCGTGTTCTGAAGCATCAAAACAAAAAGTTGTTTGTCTGGATAAAATAATATTCTTCCGCCCATTCCTGTTCTAGGGGCCGGATTGATGTGAGCTTCTGCTTCTCCGCTTTGGCGAATCCTGGAGTAAACCCCAGGAAGCAATCTCTGCTGATGAATAGGCTCATACTCACTGCCGTTATACACAACCGTATTCCTGTCTGTGACAAAAGGAATATTCGCAATGGTAATATGTTTGGATTCTACCCGCTGACCTGTGCGTTTATCCACCAAGTGCACATCTCCCTTTATTGGGTAAGTAAGATCACGCTTTTCTAAGATAGCCTTTTTCTGGTCCTCTATAGAGAATGGCTTTGGGTGTATCTCTATGTTCTCTACCTCTAACTTGTGGTCGTTTGTTTCTATCTGCCCTAACTTAGACTTAAAACCTTCTAGCACATGTTTCTGAATAAGCTTATTCAGTGCATGCGGATCAAAAAAATCTCTGGTATTTTTAGGAAACTCCATTTGAAAGCTTTTTTTGCACTGCTCTTGTTATTATTATCCAGGCACTGTGATAATCTTCTTCTGATAAGAAATCTTCTGCTGTTAACTCTACCTCTATAGGCTTACCAGGGTAGGTCACTTTTTCTTTTTCTCCGCCGATTTCTTCTAGGTATGTTCCTTTTATTTTTAAAGACGGAATATAGATTTGTTTAGCTTGCATTGTTCAAATCCTCTGTGAGTAAGGATTCAAGATATGCTTTAGTCTTCTCATCTTCAAGAAGTTTTTTCATTTCAGGATATTTAGTTTCTAAAATAACCTTTTTTTCAGGTACCTCAGAAGTTTCTGGTGCGTCTGGACCCGCAATGGTATTTACCGCACCTTTAACGGCTTTTGCTGTTAATACACTTCTAAGCACATGAGGATCTATGAGTCCTGCTAACTTTTCTTGCCCTTTAACAGGAGAGCCTATGCTGTGCACTTCGTTAGCTGGAGTATTAAAAATGGTTTTTTCAGGGCCTAAGTTTAAATTCAACTTTCCCTGCATTTGTGGAAGCAGTGGAGCTATTCCTGGATTAGGTCTGGGTGCAATATTATCTAATATTTTACTCACACGGGAGGTTAAGAGGTTGGTTAAAAAACCTCCCTCTTTTTCCATATCGGAAAATCCTCTTTCAAATTCGCTCCAGTCTATTTTCATCCTATGTTGTAAGGTTCTAATTCTACTCTGGTAGGAATGTTAGAGATATAATCCTCAGCGTGATTTTTCTCTCTAAGCTTCTTCTTAATAACATAAGTAAGATAAGCACTACCTGCGCCTGTACCTATTAATCCTGTGGCACCTAAATCAATAACAGGGTCAACAGGCTTTTTCAAGATACCTAGGCCTTTACCAAGAAGTCTCTTTAGGCTGTGATCGCTTATTTCTACATCTTCTGCAGTATTACCTGCAGTTTTAGGAAGAATTTCACTGATGGTCGCTTCTGCAGCCAATCCATTGCAGAATGCATCCACGTTAGGGGTTTCTAATTCACCCTGCTTAATCTTTTGAAGTGTTTGGAGATATTCTTTTTGCGCATCCTGAAGTTCACGCTGTATCTGCATCTTCTGTTGCTGAAAGTATTCTCTCCTGGCTTCGTGAAAGCCTGCCTCACCACCAAACACAGAGCGAATTGGGTTTCTGTTGAATCTGATTGCTCTTCCTATCAACCCAGGAGAAGCCTCGCCCTCTTCACTGGTTTTGTGCAAAGTATTTACAGGAATAGGAATTCTCAAGGTGTCTCCTCCACCAAGACCTTCCATTCTGCGGGTGGCCTCTTCCTGTTCTTTTGCAAGTTGTATAGCACTGAACAAGCTTCTGCCAAAAAGCTTAGAAGCAAGATAAGCCTCTTCTGGAGATAGAGGTATTTTTGTTTGGTTGTTATTATTCATTAGAGGTTTCCTTCTTTTTTCCGTAAATCACAAAGACTCTATAACTTCCTTGAGGAGTCCAATTATCCTTGTAGTAGCTGATCACATATTTCTCGTCGTTCAAGAGCCTGGACAGCATTTCACCATCATGCTGCTTTTCTGGGTCTAATACGATGTTGTGAAACTCATATATAGAGAGATCCATCTTTGGCTTTTTAGCCCAGCCCTTGGCCTGCTCAAAGGCATCTACTGTTTTTTGCTGATCTAGGATCTCTCCTTTTAATTCTCTCTGGATGCTGCGCTTGGGCTGAGGCCTGAAGTCAGGACTAGCTGTTCCAAAGTCAAAATGTTCTGTTGCTTTTTCTGTGTTAGTGTAGGCCATGTTCTTGTTTTAGTTTGTGGGTTAAATTTCTAATCATATGTACCTTCTGCCTCTCTCTGGCTAGGGCTTGATTTAATTCTGAAACATTATTTTCCATCTCGTCAAAAGCCATGCCGCCAGCAGCTCCTGCTGCGGCGCTTGTGTTCATGGCCCAATGAGGAAGACCTCCTGCAATACCTGCAGCAGGACGAATGAGAAAGTCATTCATTACATTAAGATCAGACGCAACCTTCATGGCTCCTTCTGCCGTATTGATATTAGCCAGGGCATGCTCGAATTCCTCCAACGAGCTTCCGATCTTCTGAAGATCATCGGCTAATACTTCTTTTATTGTTTTTGCGTAAGATGTTAAGTTCATAGTACTGTGACTGTTCCTGTATCAGGGTCCCAACGTGTAAATTTCGAGGGACCCATCAATTTGTTTAATATTATATTTCCTAATCCAAAACCTGCCAAGCTCATAAGTACCTGGCTAGTGCCGCTCATCTTTTTCCACCTAGCCACAGCCAGAGCCAAGGCTGCCCCTGCTGTTCCGGCGAGCAAATGACTGGCTACATCTGGTGAGTTGAGCATTCTCAATATGTGGGTCTTTTGATCCTGAGAAAGAGCATGGTCTGCTTTTATATATTTTGCAAGATCCGCAGGAAGCATTGTTTCTCCTGGACCTATCAAACTAGAGAAATCCAGCGCACCTCCTAGCTCCAACCCTTCCATGCCTGTTGAGATAGCTTCGTTCATTTTAAAGCCCCTCCTAACCCCACAAGAGCTCCACCAGCGAGCAATGGAAGTCCAACAGATCTATTGAACTCTTGCCCTGGGTTTGCCTGCATTTGCTGATTATATTCAGGGCTAAGTTTCTTTCTAAGATGATTCAAGAGCAACCCTCCAAGAATTGTTCCACCTATGGTGAGTAGAGGGTGTGAAGCCATTGCGCCCATAGCTCCTCTCACATTGTTGATTCCTCCGAACATGAGATGAGCCGCATTTTCAGGAGAGCCTAGAAGTCCGTTGAATTCTGCAGTTTTAATTTCTTCTTCTCCTCCTCTCAAGAGTGCTTCTGGATCAACTTTAGGAATGACTTGCGATTCTTGATTTTTAATAGCCTCTAACCTCTTCATCATCTTTTTAGATGGCAGATATTTCCAGTTTCTGCCTTCACTGTGCTCTAACACAAATGTAGGATTTTCTCTGCCTGTGGCTAGGGTCATATAGATGCTGTGCGGGCTACTTCTGTGGATTTGGGCCGTGCCTCCGTGCAGTTTGTCTTTCTCAAAGTCTAATATATTTATATCTTTGAGTTTTTCAACAGGTTTGAGTTCTCCTCCGAACTCACTCAATCCAAAGCCGTAAACATGGTTACCATCAGATAGCCTCAACCCTTCAGGAGTAACCACATATTTCCAGTTCTTCTGCCCTGAGAAAGATGGAAGTATATTCTCGTTAGCCAGGTGGTCTACATAGCTATTGAAATCTCCCTTCTTCTCGTTGAGGAGGTCATTAAAGCCCAAGCTAAAAGCCGTGAGGTCTAAATCCATATTTATCTGATAGAGGAAGGCATCGCGTCTCTGCTCCAACCATAACCATAGCTAGCTAACGGGTTGCCCCCTCCCATAGCAGAGTTCATCATGCCTGGTAAGAACTTATGGCCTAGAAACCCGCCTAAAAGTAAAGGAGTCACTGTGCCTAGAGGAAGCCCCAATTCTTTGCTGAGCATCAATGCACCTAATGCGCCTCCTGCCGTACCAGCCAGCTCGTTAGAAATTCCTGGAATCATTTGGTGTTGGTTCCAGGGCGGCTGACCATATTTGAAGTCTCCCCCATCTCCTGAGATAGACCTACCCAGTAAAGCTCCTCCTCCTAATGCACCGGCACCAACGCCAGCAACTCCTGCTCTACCTAATAGTCCGGCAGCCCCTCCTAGCGCGGCTCCTCCTAAAGCTCCTGGTAAACCTCCCAGTGCACCTATTCCACCGCCGTAGAGGGCCCCCTTGCCTGCTTTGTTCCATCTACGTGCCCAGAATCCTGGACCCATGAATCCAGGGTCTCCTGACTGTGGAGTTGCTTGAGGGGTGGAAGTTGTGGGTTCTGCTGCAGGTGTAATAGGCTCCGCAGCTGGATGCGCTGCTTCTGATGCAGGAACTCCTCCAGCCCCTTCTGAAGCACTGAAGCCAGGACGAATCTTATTTGCCTCTTCTCCGACACCCATAAATGTATTTTTCAATCCTTGCAGCATACCCTCACCCTTTCCTGCTTCTCTCCAGGTGTCTCCTACTCCCTTGAAAACTCTACCCAAGCCCTCACCTATACCACCTAGTCCCCTGAGGAGTGAAGCTTCTCCTCCTGCGGTCTTCTCGTTGAACTCTCCTGCAATCTTCTCTAGTTCAACCTCGCTCTCTTTGAAGAATCCCTCTATGAATGCTTCGTCCTTTCCTTCTTCTAGCAAAGCCTCTTTCACGCCCTTTCTGAACTCTAGACTCTCTTCTCTCACTTGATTCAACAGAGCTGAAGTCTTCTCCAGGAACTCCATAGTCTCTTTGTTCGAGAGTATTGTATCCACTATTCCCAGCGAGGCTTCTTTGGATATTCCCTCCTGAGATAATACTTCTAACATTCCTGACTTCAGTGCTTCTGGATTCATATTCTGGGTTTGCGCAAGATTTAGTTCTATCGATTTTATCTTTAGAATGCTTTTTTTGCAAGTCAGGATTCTTCTCTAATCCTCCGCACCCTGTTTTGTGTGTATGTAGGAAGAAATAAGCCACAGAGTATGCCATCTCACGAGCATTTCTAACCAGCTCGGCACCATCATCAGGATTCCACTCAGTGGACAGTCTATCACTCCAATCATACACACCAGTTATGTATCCTAGATAGTTCTCAAACTCAGAGGTTCTGCTCTTCCAGGTTATATATTTGTTATCTCCAGCCATTCCCATAGAAATAGCTTTGTCTAACTTAAGTTTAGATCTCATATCCTCTTCTGACCAACCTTTATCCGCCCAGAACACCACATGAGTATGAGGATGAATCACACGGCTAGAGATAGAAGTAGCACTGCACTCATGACTGTAGAAGTAGTCAGAGATAACGCCAGAGCGCTTCAATGCCATCAACCTACCTCTGGTTTTCTTGAAGTCACCGTCCAAACTAGATATCCATTCTTCACCGTGATCTGGAATGTGAACATCATCTTCATGAATAACAAAGGTCATAGCACGTTTACCAGACCTGAAGAGATCAGAGATAGAGAGCGAACGCTGATTCAACCACTTTGTACTATCATTCCTAGTAGTATATGGGTTGAGAGTCTTGCTTTTGAGATTCTTACCACAAACTCCTTTCTTATATGAGAGCATACTGTTTAAGAGAGAACCAGAGCTCAACAGGCTATCACCAGTAAGAGCAACAAATGAGCACCAACGAGTAAATTGGTTCTTACGCTTCATACCCCATGCAGGATAGTAAATGATTCCATGATTACCAGATCTACCTTCACCCTGAACTTCTTTCTCTAGTATTCTAAGTATGTTCCAACTTTCACCAGGAGTGAGATAATCCCAACCAGCAATTATAGAGCGCATATTTGTAGGGTCTACTTCAGCTCTAGAGGTGGGAGAATAGTCTAGGGGTTTGTTCATACACCTGTTCGCCCCTAAAGCCAACCATTCGTTAATTACCCTATCCCTTGGGCGGTTAGGTTTCATGTCCACCCCACACAATTGTCCGGCTAACTCTTCTTCTGAAAGCATGGGCTCAAATTATCCACAGAAAGCACGGTTGTCAAATTCTCTGTACTGGAATCTTTTGGATGATGGAATGTGTAGGAGAGAGATGTTAAAAAGAGGGATCTATCTAATAGACTAGGTGGCCCTTGAAATCCTCGCTTCCAATATAGGGGTTTATAGAGTATCCTAGTCTGCAAATACATTATGAAACAGCTAGAGAATATTCATTCTATCACAGTAAGAGGCAGAAGGTATAAATTCCTATTGCTACCTAATCTGATTAATGAAACCAAGAACAGAGGGCGCACGGATAACCCAGAAGCCAAAGGTAAAACTGTGGTTGTAGATCCAGATCAATCACCTAAGGAGATGCTGGCTACTCTTTTGGATGAGTTGATACATTGTGCTGTTTGGGAATTAGACAATGACATCGTGGATGAAATCAGTGATGACATAGCGCATGTACTCTGGAGATGCGGATTAAGATTTGTGGATAACCCAGAAGAGGTGGACTAACTTCTTTAAAAAGGTTAAAATATTCTAGTATAACCAACATATCTAATATTATGAGCATAACCGGAAAAACATTTCAGGGAGGAAGGCAGCCAAGAAGTCATAATCCCAAGATTCCCTTCATGCGCACACTGCTGGCGGGCAAACCAATTCCCGCTTTTCCGGAAGAAGTTGATTATACCGTAGGAATGCCCAGCAATCTGGGAGTGATGATGAATGACCAACTGGGCGACTGTACCTGCGCGGCGTTCTATCACGCACTACAGGTTTGGAGTTATAATACAACAGGGCAGTTATTAACAGAAGACGACGCTGAAGTTGAAATCCTGTATGAGCGCGCTTGCGGATATATACCAGGTAATCCTGCCACAGATAACGGTGGTAATGAGCAGCAAGTTCTCACCTATCTTCTCAATGAGGGGGCACCTGTAGGGTCGGGAGACGCAGAGAGACATAAGTTGACTGCTTTTTATGAAATTCATGTTAATCACATTGACGCCATAAAATCTGCTATCAATGCATGTGGTGTGTTGTATATGGGTATAGACGTTCCTCAATATATTACTCCTCCAGAAGGCAACCCTCCCGCTGTTTGGACACTCGAACCTTCAGCAGACAATACTATAGTAGGAGGGCATGCCATTATTGCTGCCGGATATAATAATGTTGGATTAAAAGTTATTTCATGGGGGCAATATTACACAATGACTTGGGATTTCTTTAGTAAGTTTACAGATGAGGCATATGCTCTTGTGGACGTTGAATGGGTTAAATCTAACAATTCTACTCCTGCGGGTTTAACCCTAGACCAGTTAGAGCAGGCAATGGCAGAGCTCAGGAATTAACTACATAACGCGGCTATTAACAAATCAGTAGCCTTTTAAACAGGCTGTTGATAGAATGTTTGGATGAAAGAGTACAAATTCGTGTTGGACCACGGAAAACTCAAAAAAGTCCCAAGATCAACTAAAGTAGATTATAAGATTCCGAGCACCACGGATTTCTTCTCTCCTGTTACAAATCTCATACCTAGCCTGAGCAGCGTTTCCGGTGCTCGTGTGCTTATCGGAGACAAGAGTTCGCTGCAGGCCATGACTCTGGTTAACAGAGAAGCCCCGTTGGTTCAATCTAGCGAAAGTCAGGAACACAAGAGCTTTGTTGAACAGTTTGGACACAAGCTTGTTAGTATACGCAGCAATATTTCAGGAAAAGTCACTTCAGTAGACAACGACAAGATTGTTATAAAAGACAACTCTGGTAAAGAGCACGAACATCCGCTTTATCAAAATTATTTAGTAGGTAGAGAAAGTTATATGCACCATACACCTACTGTTAAAGTAGGTGATTCTGTTAAACCTGAAAGTTTATTAGCTACCTCTAACTACTCAGACAGTCATGGCAATATGGCCTTGGGTATGAATCTCAAAACGGCCGTGATGCCGTATAGATCGTATAACTTTGAGGACGCACTTGTTATTAGCGAAGATGCTGCAAAAAAATTAGAAGCAGAGCAACTTGTTCCAGTTAGATTGGAGATAGCTAGAGGTATAGAAACAGAAAAAGATAAATATGTTTCTCTGTTTCCTAATAAATACTTTAATGACCAGTTAGGTAAATTAGATAGCTCTGGTGTTGTGAAAAGGGGAAGTGTAGTAAAGCACGGAGATCCATTGATTCTTGCCTATCAGCCTAAAACATTAAAGTCATTAGAGATTCAATTAGGTAAACTTTCCAGAGCATTAAAAAACGCGTATTCAGATATCACAGAGACCTGGACTTACGAGCACGATGGTGAAGTTGTGGATGTTAGCAACACAGGTAAATTAATCACAGTAACTATAAAGACTCGTAGGCCTATGGCCACAGCTGACAAACTATCTAATCCTTTCGGAGCAAAGGGGGTGGTTAGAATTGTTAGCAATAGTGAAATGCCTCAAGGAGAAGACGGTAAACCTATAGATGTATTGCTCAATTCGATGAGTGTTACTAGCCGTGTTGCTCCGGGGCTCATCACGACCATGGCAATGGGCAAGGTTGCTCAAAAATTAGGACATAGTCTAAAAATCACACCATTCTCTGATGGTAGCGTTGTTGAAAAAACAATAAAAGAATTAGAGAAACACGGCATAAAAGACACAGAGAAATTATACGATCCTGTTTCTGGTAAACACATAGAAGTATTCACCGGACCATCTTACTACACTCGACTCCATCATATAGCTGAAGATAAAATTTCGTCCAGATCGTCAGGAACTACCTACGATATCAATATGCAACCCTCTAAGGCGGGCACAGAAGAAAAGAGTAAGCGTTTGGGAAATCTTGCAACCACGGTGGCACTTTCTAACGACGCTAAAGAAGTTTTAAAAGATGTTGCCGTTGTTAGAGGAACAAAAAACGACGAGTTCTGGAATGCAATAAAATTAGGTTATGCTCCACCTCCACCAAAAGTTCCATTTATATTTAACAAGTTTATCTCTCACCTAGAAGGTTCTGGTGTGCACGTTAATCAAGAGGGAACTAAGTTTAATATTCTTCCCCAAACAGATAAGGATATAGAAAAAATTAGTCACGGTGAAATTCATGAACCTCTAACCTACAAATTAAAAAATGGTGAATTAGTCGCTGAGAATAACGGACTTTTTGACCCTGTAAATGTAGGTATTTATGGAGATAACTATAATCATATCAATCTTTCATTTAAAGTCCCCAATCCTGTTAGTGAAGAACCACTTCGTAAACTTTTAGGAGTTACTAAAAATAAGTTTGAAGAGATGCTTGCTGATGGATCGTTAGAGAAAGCTTTAAATGGTATAAAGCTAGACGATAAAATAAACGAGCTGAAGGGTTACATTAAGTCTAACAGAAAAACAGAGAGAGACTCAGCTGTTAAAGTTTTGTCTTTCTTAACCATGTTGAAGAGGCAGGATTTACATCCTAAAGATTTATTAATTTCTAAAATTCCGGTTATCCCTGCCCAATATAGACCTATTACTGCTCAAGGTAATCAAATCATGAGCGCTGATGTTAACGAGCTATATAAAGATTTGATGCTGGTTAATAAATCTTTTAATGGTATAGACGAGCATACTCCAGTGGAATTAAAAGGAGAGGCTCGCAAAAAATTATACGAGGGCGTTAGAGCTGTGTATGGTTTAGGCGAACCAATCAGCACCAGGAGCAAAGAAAAAAACTTTAAAGGTTTGTTAGCCACAACACTGGGCACACAAGGAGGTAGTGCAAAAAGCTCAATGTTCCAGGCAAAGGTTGTGAATAAACCAATAGACCTCGTGGGTAGAGGGGTACTTGTGCCGGATGGAAATCTTCAATTGAACGAAGCGGCAATTCCTCAGGCTATTTTGTGGAATATATACACTCCTTTTGTTATTCGGAGATTAGTAAGGCAGGGAGTACCAGCCACAAAGGCAAGAGACTATGTTAAGTCTAAACACCCTTTAGCCTCCTTGGCTTTACAAGAAGAACTCAAGGATCGCCCAGGAATTGTTACCAGAGACCCGCAGTTATCCAAATATAACTTTCAAGGATTCTACCTTAGGCCTAACCCGGATCCTAAAGACTTCTCTATAAAGCTCAACCCCTTGGTGTTTAAAGGTTATGGTGCTGATTCTGACGGAGACCAATTGAATGTGCAAGTTCCGGCAGGAGACGCAGCTAAAGAAGAAGTTAAAGAAAAGTTATTCCCTGAGAAAAACTTAATTTATCATAGAACTTTTAGCCCTATATATACCCCATCAAATGAGGCGGCTGTGGGATTATTTGCGGCTAGCTACGAGAATAAACATAATAAACCTATGCACTACTCTAGCGAAGCCCAGGTAGTTGCCGATTTTATGGCCGGAAAGCTAGACATAGGAGATAATATTGACTTATCTTAAAGCTTTATTAAACTTTAAGTATCACATACAATGATAGATGAAGAAATTTGGTTTAAGCTAACTGATGAAGAAAAGTTGGCGGAGCTAGAACACTATCTAGATGAACTCCGCAGGCTTGATTCCGGAGAGCATGAACTAAGGGGTACCCATCAACAGGGTAAAATTAAGACTTTAAAAAAAGAAATAAAGAAGAAAATAAATAAAATAATAGACCTGGAGTATATCAAATGAATATTCAATCCCTTATAGAATCTTATGATGGCCTAGTTAAAGAGGCGTTCATCCCAAATCCCCAGGCGCAACAAGATCAGGGACAGTTGCAACAAGCTCAGCAACAGCTTATGGGTATGATCTCTCAACTCCCTCCCGAACTTCAGCAGCAGATTTCCCCGGCGTTGCAGCAACTTCAACAGCTTCCGCCCGACCAGCAGCTCCAGGCCATGCAACAGCTTGCCCAGCAGATCCAGCAGGTAGGTCAACAACAAGCGCAGCCTCAGCAACCACAGGAAGGCCAACCGGCAGAACAAGCCGAGCAGGAACCTCAGCAAGCCGCAGGAAATGTTAATGCGGAGAACAGCCTCGATAACACAAAGGTAACACTTTCTGTCAGAGAACTCTTAGATCTTTCGAGTGGCGGCAAGGCTACCCATAGCTTGCTTAAGGTTAAACAACTTGCGGACACCCATAATAAAAAAATGGAAGCTATGCAGAAGCAGCAGCAGCAAGCAGAAGATCAGGCTCAGCAAGAGCAAGCCCAGCAATCCGCTATGGGGCAAGGTGGTATTTATACAGCTCCCATGGGATCAGGAAAACCACAACAATGAGCTCCTTAGAAAAAGTTAGCAATTATTTGGACAGCTTCACTCCAGAAGATGCAAATTTTGACTATGCTTGTTATATTCGAGAAAAACTTGCGGATATGCAGGCAGTGCAATCAGCAGGAGTCATTAACTCAGAAGAAAGTACGGACGAGCATACTGGAGATTTAGATACATCAGAACAAGATAAGGCCCATGATAATTTAGAGGGAAAATTAATGCATGGAGCTTTTCAGGACTTAGAGGCATTAAATCAAATAGATAAGGATAAATTAAAAGTAGCCTCTCCTGTAAAAGATTTGTTAGATAAAATAACCAGCAAAAAATAATATGCCTGTTACCACGGTAGGGAGAATACTTTTAAAGGAGTATACTCCTAGACACTTACACCACATGATAGATGGGCAGATTCTCGATAAAAAGGGAATCTCTAACCTTTTTAGTGAGCTGGTAAAGCAGGAGCCGGAGAATTATAGTAAAATTGCTTCAGATCTTACTAGGCTTGGATTTGAAGTAGCCACTAGGCAAGGAACATCCATCACTCTTAAAGATCTTGTTTCTCCTGTTAATACTAAAGAAATTTATGATAAGTTCGATGAGTTCCAGGAAAAGGTAAAAAGCTCTAAAGACCCAGAGCACATCAAGAATCAAAGAATTTTTGATAAATATAATTCTTTGATGGAAGAAACCAACAAAACTATTCTTGATGAGGGACTTAAGAATAATAAGTCTTTGGCTAAGATTATTTTAGCAGGGTCTAGAGGATCTCCTGCACAATATAGATCAACTATCGCAACTCAGGGAATTGTAGTGGATGCGGAAGGTAACCCTAAGATGGATATCCCCGTTAAGAGCTCTTTTGCCGAAGGATTATCTCTTCCAGAATATTTAGTCACATCTTTTGGTACTCGTTCTGGTGAGGTTGTTAAAAAGATTGGTGTGGCTCAGGGTGGATACAGCTCTAAGCAGTTCTCCAGAGCCCTGATGAATCTACAAGTTACAGAACATGATTGCGGAACCACAAGCGGAATAAGTGTACCTACCTCAGATAAAGATTCTGTTGGTGCTTATCTTGCACAACCCGCAGGAGAGTATAAGCGTAATAATGAAGTTACTGCTAAGATGTTAAATGACTTGAAAAGTCATGGAATTGATAAAATTTTGATACGCTCGCCCATGACTTGCAAGGCAAGTAACAACAGTCACTTTGGAGCCGTTTGCCAATTATGTGTAGGCAGAAGAGAAAAGGGGCTGGCGGCCCCTGATAGTTATATTGGTTTAGTGGCGGGTACCGCAGTCAGCGAACCCTTGACCGAGTACGCGATGAAACTGAGACACGGAGGAGGAGCCGCCACATCTTTAGGTGGGGTCACAGGGTTCAAGATGATTAATCAGCTAGCCAATATTCCAAAGACATTTTTAAACAAGGCTCCACTCGCTCAAGAAGATGGAATTGTTACAAATGTTCAACATGCTGCCGCCGGTGGATATTTTATAAAAATAAATGATACAGAGTATTATATAGGTGTAGGGCAAGAGCCTTATGTTAAGGTTGGAGATAAAGTTGAACAAGGGGATGTGCTAAGTTCGGGACTAGTTGATCCTAGCGAGGTTGTAAGATACAAAGGTATAGGTGAGGGAAGAAGCTATTATGCTCAAGCAATGAAAAAGGCTTTTGATGAGGGTAACCTGGGAGTAAATAGAAGAAACTTTGAATTGATCGCCAGGTCCGCCATAGATCACGTAAAAATAAATGATAATGACGGGCTTGGTGACTTTCTACCCGATCAAATTGTTTCATACGCCGCACTTGAGAAGAATTATGTACCTAGACCTAACAGTAAAATTTTAAGATCAGACTTAGCCTACGGTAAATATTTGGAAAAGCCTGCTTTACATTATACAATAGGTACAAGAATATCTTCGTCGGTTATTAAAAATTTAACAGAGCATGGAATAGAATCTGTTGAGGTTAATGACGATCCCCCCAATTTTGAACCTCACATGGTTAGACTATTAGACGTACCTGAGCACGTAGATGACTTTATGCATGTGCTCTATAGTACAAATCTAGCAAAGCGTTTTAGTAATGCCGTGAACGAAGGAGCTTCTTCTGACATTAGAGGACCTAGCCCTATTCCTGGCATTGCTCATGGTGTAGGATTTGGCGAACACACAAATTTCAAAGAGTAGTTAAGCTATTTAGAAGCTTGCATGTAGGTTAAAAAATACGTAATATTGTTTATAAATTCTGGGATTATATAATTATGGCAAATTTTTCTAAAACAAAAAAGGCGGGCGACGATTCATTAGAGCAGTCATTTTTTCAGCTTGCCTATAACAAGCTTCAGGACAGTTTGAAGAATCTTCTTCCGTTTTTAATAGGCTTTGAGATCGTAAAAAAGAACGAGGACAACACCAAGGCTCTTGGTGTTTTTGGATTTCGCTCTCATGGAGGACAAATCCTTTATGTACCTGCTTTCTTCGTGGACGGTAAAGTAAAGAATCTCGATCTTCTTTATTCTAAAAATAACGAGCAGTTTTATCCTCTGGATGAAGACTTTGCTGAGTTATTCTTAAAAGACGAAACCACTAATTTGGGTGCCGTAGCAAAAGAACCAAGACAGAAGGTTCTACAGGATATGACTCAAGGCGACTATCGCCAGATGACTATTCCTCCTCGTACAGGTAAGTACACCATAGCCTCTTGCATAGATTACGTAAAGGATTCTGATAATAAAACAAAGAGAGCATTCACAGAGCTTTTAGAGAAGGACGCAGACTTTTGCGAGTCTGTACTACGCTTCTATCCTATAGAGAAAGTTGCAGAAGCTGTTGTAGAAACAGAAGATGGTGACAAATATAGAGAGGGAAATGATGTTAAGGTGGTGATGAAAGACCAAAAACCTGAGGTCTTGAAGCTTGATGAAAAGCAAAGAAAAGACGTTATGACTCAGGGATTTATAATAATTGACAAACGTCCTGTAGATAAAAAATCTAAGTTTGGCGCTGTTGATTATGTAAAGACATTCCAAAATCCTGTAGAGTCTGGCTTTTATCCATATATCACAACAACAGGAAATATTAACTACGGTTTAATCCTTGTTCGTCCTAAGCAGCTTCAACAAGATTTTGCCACGGATGATGCGATAATTATCAACCTTGATGCTGAAGACAAAGGAACCGCTTATGTGGCAGACACTAAGATGGTTTTTGTTAAAGATCAACTCAAAGTCGCAGACTATTCTTTAGTCCACAAGATGATGGTGGATCCCGCTGAAGCTCGTCCTAGCTATACTTCGGTTTATGTTCTTATTAACGAGCAAATGCAGGCTACTCAGCCATTTAGAATTAATGCTAACTTTAAAGATGCGCAAGGGATCAGAAGAATTAGTGTAGAGCCGTTTTCTATTCACGAGGATCCTAAGACCGGTTATGAGTATCAAGATCATAATCATGGAATGACAGATAGGCCCGGCAGTGTTCATAATCTTCCTCGTGGAAACTATTATAGACATCCCAGAAAAGCCAAAGAGATATTGCTCGTAATGACCAAGAAACCTAATGGTGGGCTTGATTATCATGGGCACACGGTATATGTACCTTCAGGTTATAAGCTTTTAGAGGTGAAGTTCCACCCAATGAATGAATATGGTTATTGTGGTGTTGAAGCTCCATATGTTTCTTTAGATGCCTCAAATAAAGATAAAAGTGAAGCAGATAAAGCTCAAGCCGAGAGAGCCAAAGCTCACGAAAAGTATTTAGAGAATAGGCCGGGCGGTGTATGGGCATTAAATTCGTTTCTTACTAGGAATAATATTTTCCCGATGACTGTAAGAACAAACGGCAGTGAGTACTTTAGCGATATTGCCGGAGCGAAGAAAAAGTATGACAATCCAATGAAGGCCAAGATTGCCATGGTTACTGAAGTTGGATTAGACTTCAAGCAGGCTTGTGAAGTTATTGATAATCTCACTCCCTCCAAGGCAATTTCAGGACATGTAAAAATTGCTTATACAGGAGACTATTATCCCATCCCTTACGAGGAAGCGCCGTACACCAACCAGGTGGGACAGCCGACATATGTTGGAGTTGGTCAAGAGAGTCGACTCCCTGCAGACATTCGCTACACAGGAGATCCTACAGCCTTAGGTTTAACGGTGATGCCGGAAGTTGAAGGAGTGGACCCGTCCAGCCCTAAGAACAAGATTGATCCTAAATATGTAAACCAGGCCGCCCAGATGGCTCAGAACGGACAGAAAGAAATATTCGACGTTCAGACCATGGCCACATTGGCTAAATATGTAGGTGTCAGCGACAAGATCACAGAATACATTCCGTCGTTAATAGAAGGTATGGATAGACTGGGCAGAATTATTTTCCTTCTTAACTGGGATACTGATAAATTTGTGGAGATGTACGGAAGAAATGACCTCCCCCAGCTCTCAGAGTTGGTCACTAATGTATTTAAAAATCTTGGAGAATTAGTCATCTTCCTTAAGCGTAAATCCCCAGAATTAAACATCAACATGGGTAAGGAAGATGCCCTCGAATTCTAATACATCCCCTGAAAAGGATAGTCTGCTTAAAAAATATTTAGCCCTAAAAGTACTTAGGGATAATATTTATTATCAGCAGCCTGGTAAATATAGCTTTACTGATGTGGCAGAGGATCTTCCCTCAAGTATGCAGGGAGCTGTGCCTTACTTAAAAGAGCTAGCTCCTAGTTTAGCTACAATCTCTCCTGACCCTAATACCAGAGCGAATCAAATATCTGCTGCGGTTGAAAGAATAAAACATTCGCAGGGAAATAAGAAAAACGTAGCTAGGCAGGCAGTTGAAAATGCGCTTAAGTTAGGTTTGGTGGGTCTTCCTGCAGGTTTTTTAGTTGGGGCAGGTGCTAGAATATTGGGACCTAGACTACCTATCAATAGATGGGGAGAATTACGCAGTCCCTTTCAATTAGGTAGAAATTTAGATAGAGCTATAAATAATCCAGCCTACCGTAATAGACTTGTTTCGCATGCCTGGGGAGATGCAAAAACCAATGCATTACTGGCAGGAGCTGCAGGAGCAGCTACACCAATAATTTCTAGTGAATCTAAGCCAAACGATATGGAGCTGTCTTCTGCTTCAGCTATTTTACAAAACCATCCTTACGCTACCGCACTGCCCGGAGGAGAACTATCTGCACTAGTAAGTTCAAATAGTAATAACAATTATGCTGGACCGGCATTAGCTGGTGTTGTGGGAGCGGGAGCCGGAGGAGCTGCAACATTCTTAGGGCCTGCAAGAGAGGCAATAAAAAGAATATTAGGTACTAGGATACAGCAGGTAGAACCTGGACTTGTTGGAATAAATTACCCTAACTGGCGAAAGCTTTCATATCCTTTTATCCGTGCAGCTAGAACAGGGCTTTTAAGAAACAGTTTAATTGGTACTGGTATTGGTTTAGGTGCAGGCTATCTATCTTCACGAAATAACGATTCACAGTCAACACAGCCATCTTGAGATCCCACACAACATGAAGCGTAAAGGAATTATTCCAATAAATAGAATAGGTTCTTTTTATAACTTTCCCAACTGGAGGTATCAAATATACTTAAATCCAGGAAAGGCGAATCTTATATGGTGCTGTCGCAAACCTGCGGATGGAGCTAACGCACTGAGAAGATATGCGAATTATCCCGGAGTTAAAGATAATGTAGAAGTTAATTATTCTTTTCCTACACGTTTTCAAAATGTAATAAACAAATTAAGTTGGAAAAATAGAGAAACATTTTATAAACTTTTTAACTCTAAATTAAAAAAGGGAGGAGATAAAAAGATTTTTTGCAGGACTTACGAGGGCAAAAATCCAATATGGAACATTAAGTACGTAGACAGCATTTCTGATGTTTTTTTAAAAAAGCTATTGTATCACATATCAAATATTAAATTTGATCACTATATTCAGTTTGCGGTGGGCTTAAAAATGTCCCCAGAGCATGAACATATTTTTAGGGCCATAGGGTATCATATTTTTGCTAATATTTCAGATCACGAAATCGCCAAAAGATTTAAAATGTATCCTAAGCAAATAGAAGCAATAAGGAACTTATTTTTCGATTTTACTTCGGCACCTAGAGAGGTAACAGCGCAATCAGCTTATTTTACCCAACTGGTTGACAATGACATTATTTCTGATTTAGATAAAAGATATTATAAACTTATATCTGAGTTAGGAGAGGTAGGCTTAAAGGCTCAGGCAAATTATCATACTCTTGACGAGGAACAAAAACGTAAGGTTGAAAATTATTTGGGTGATTCTATGCTAGAGAACGTATTAAACCTTAATTTTGCTGTTACTGATATGAAAGATGCCATTAATTTCAATGGAGTTATTAATAACTTAGCTTCATTCTATATAAAGAAAGAAGAAGTCAATTACTACAGAGCTAAGGTTAGAAATCTGGATGCTAGTACTGTTAGAATTGTTAATGATAATAGCCAAGATGCAGGAATGATTGACTCTACAGACCAAGAAGCGTTAAAGTTAATAGGTACTTTGGCGTTAAAGGAAAATTCACTTCCAGAATATAAGCCAATTACGGAATTGAATTCTTTTTAAAAACCTGTTATAAATTAAGGATAAAGCTATGGAACAACCCAACTCTCTCGTAAAAATTGCATTAGCCGAAGTGGTACAACAAGTAAACACTGGCGTAAATCCTACACAAGCCCTTAAGAAGGTGGCTACTGACTTGGATTTAAATCCAAACTATATTCATAGAGTAGGAGAGGCTCTTAATGTGGCATTGCACTACAATCATTTCAAAAAGGCTTCCGACAGGTCTTCTCAATTTCCTATTGCGGACATTCCAGGCACGATTAAAGAAATTTTTTCTACATCAGAAAAAACGGCAAACGAATATATTTCCGAACATTTTCCTGCTTCTGAAACTAACGAAGAAGTGTTTAATTTCAACAGAGCTTTAAACAATCCAAGGTATAAACAAGCATATCTTGAAATTGTTAATGCCGAGGCCTCTAACGAGCCCTACAGCCTGACCATGCGCGGAGCTTTTCAGAAAGCTGCAAATCTTTTGAAGGACTTAGAACAAGACCTCGATAATCAAAAAACAGAAAAAGTAGGGGCAGAGATTTCACTCAACCAGCAATTTTCGAAGCTGGCAGATCATTTCCGTAAGGATAGCGGGTACAGATTACCTTTTGAGGAATTTGAATCTCAGGTATTTAGTAAGCATGGAGAAAATGCGTTACCTTACCTAGATTTGATCTACAAGACCGCAGGAATTTCAGAGGAAAGAGGTGTGCATGATGCAAAATATCAAATGTTTGAGCCTTCTCGTGAATTAGGCATGTTTGATTCTTTTATGAAGGCTGCCACTTATTTAGGAGAGGTGGAGCAAAACCTCAAGACAGCTGAAGAGAATTATAGTTTTGAAAAAGAATATTATTCTGAGATAGGCAAGCTTGTGGCGGGTAATGGAACTCTCGCAAAACAAAGCGAAGAGTCTCCTGAAGTTAAAGTTAAAAAAAAAAATAAGCCGACTTCAGAAGATAAGAAGGATGAGGAGAGAGATCCTGTTTTAGATAGAATTAAAAAACAGGCTGAACTTAAAAAGGAAGCCTTTACCGGTGGACTTAATCTTTTTTCTTTAGCTAATTTAGTGGGTGGTGCGAAGGCCTTAGAAGAGCACAACCTTCATCATGAATTGGCTGGGCATGTAAATAAAAGACGCTCTTCTGTAGGTAATGCTGGAAATGTTACTCTTGAAAATATGGAGAGGCAGCTTATTTTCCAGGAATTGCTATTAACTGATCCCATATTGTCCAGAGCAAATCCACAAAAAGTGGCAAGAGCCTATGAACAGATTTTAAGGCTTTCTCCGCAAGTCTCCAAAGAGAAAGAAGTTTTACGTGCAATGCTAAGGCAGGCGGTGGCTTCTCAGGCGATCGCTCCCCATGATGCAGACCAGTTAACAAAACTGGACATGGATCTCATGAAAAGAAAAATCGTGTCTGAGAACTATTTACGTGGTAATCTAGATAGCACAAAGTTTTAAAATATAAATCATATGAGCTTAATTCTTCAAGTTACCAGGGCTATCGAGAACGACGTTTGGAGTCTCACATTTTCTGTGGACAAGTCAAAAATATCTCAAAGCGATCTAGACTTAATTTCTAAATTTGGCGAACCCACAATAAACGTAGGCGGAACTTTCGGAACTTCACCGGATCAATATACCCTACCCAATCAGTATATCGGCATTATCTCTGGTTTACCTTACACTCAAACATTTGACTCTACCTCTGCTCCATTTAATACTGACACCCAGATTAAGGCCGTGGCATATCAAACTGCGATTGTTGCTAATTATACAGCTGCATTAAGCTCACTAAGAAGCAACACAGACAATTTTACCGGAGAATATCTTTTTAATTTATGAATTTAGAAGATCCTAGAATTAAGGCGGCCTTTGCTCGCGGTTATATGAATAAACGCGCTGAATATGATTTAGAGAAAGGCGCATTTTTATTGCCATTGCTTGGAACCCTCTATGGAGGTTTAAGGGGTGCAACACTGGCAGGTAAATATCTAGCTCCAGCCATAGGTTCTTGGGCCGAAAGAGCACTGGCTAAAAGGTTAGCCGCTAGGGCAATAGTACCCGGAGAATTAGGCACAATTCCAAAACCTCCAGGTTGGGCAACGAACAAAATAGACTCTGTATTACGTTCTTTATCCACAAAAGTAAATCCCGCTGAACTAGCAGGCCACCAGTATTATTATCCTGTTGCCCCCGCCGGTGAGCTAGCCTCTCAATTAGGACAACTTGGTGGTAGCGTACTGGGTGGAGGTATAGGTGCTGGAGTAGAGGGTCTTCTAACTCCGCAACAAACACAGCAGCCCAGCATTAACCAATAAGGATATAATGAATACCAATAGCTTTATCTCTGGATTTATAAAGGCAGCAAATTCTTCAGGACTTCCCGAAGAAAATATAGTCGATTTTATTAAGTCTGCTTATGCAGATAACTTAAGTGAGCAAGATTTAGCCAAGATAAGAATTGCCCTCAGAAGGGCGGGTTACTCTCCTGGGTACAATGATCCTTCTGGATTCACTTCATCAAATTACAACCAAGCAATTTTAAATGCTAGAGACGCGAGCCTTGGGCAAGAGCCCCACAACCAGGGGATATTGTCGGGAATTTCTCACTCCATACCCGGAGCACTTCTCGGTGGCACAGCAGGACATTTAACGGGCGGTTTTTTAAACCGCCCAGGTAAATCCACAATTTTAAATGCACTACGTAGAAAATTACCGGTATCTTTAGGATTGGGTGGAGCTATCGCAGGGGGGCTTCTCACAGGCTTACCCGCCTACGAGGCAAAAAAACAAAACGTTTCCAGCTTTCAAAAATTGAACGACCCAGAGAATATAGAAAGAATCTCAAGAGCATTACAAGCAGATAAAACCCTTTTAGCCAGCTAAAACCATGCCCAACGAACTCACAAATTTTCAACAAGAATTAAATAATCCCGCTACTGACGGAAATTCGGAGCTATATAGGGCGGTATCCCCTCTTTTAAATTTACAGAATATTCCAGAAGCTAAGAATAAGTTTGATGCCGAAAGAATCAACAAGTTAAAAGATGATGTGCGTAGAGGCATGGTAGGCCTTGAGTACCTCACAGGACTTAAAAGCAATAAGGCAGAGACTTTTTATGACAAACATCCAGCGCAGGCAACTATTTCTGATTTATTAGCTAGTTCTGGAGCATTAGGTACTGCCACCGCTTTAGGCGTACCGGCAGCAAATGGGATTAACCAGGCCCGCCAGCTTAAAAAATTAATCAGCGCGTATGACAGCCGTCGCTCTGACCCCGCGCAGAGCATGCTTAACAAACTTAGCCCGATGGAAGGAAAGCATCCGGGTAGAGTTACGGACCCTCACGTTTTGCAGATGTTTGGTTCGTTAAATCCAGAAGATGTGATCTCTGCAGGAGCCGGAGAACATGATCCTATAACAAAAAGACTTAAGTTTATGGACATGGTTTCTGGAGGAAAGTCAGGTTATGAGGCGCAATACAATGCATTAACCTCTCCTGAAGAAAAAAAGAACTTTTTAAAAAACTTAGTAGGTACAAAAGAGCACAATATTTTGGGAGAGTACGCCGAAATTCATAAAGGGCTCAGGGATGGAGGAAAAAATCTCAAAGCCCCTATCTTTTCTGGAGTTGGTGATAAGCTTAGAGAGAGGGTACTCACATCAGAACTAGCAAACAAGAATAAGCATGTTTACAATTTTTTAAATGAGTTATTGCCCTCAAAACACCAACCTATTAGAGATTTTGTTAATTCCGTGATTGGCAATCTTCCCGAAGAACACAAAAGCCCGGCACTTATAAACGCCATATTTGAGGATGCCTTGAATAAACAGCAAGGTGAGGCAGGTTTACTTGGAGAGGACTTAGTTAGGAATCAATTCGGACGCTCCAGAGCAGCTAAATTAATCCGTAGACTTGGTCCCGGTGCTGTTGTTGGAGGTGGAATAGCTGCTGGCGGTCTTGGTTTACATGCCGCACTTAAAGGTCTACAGAACCAAGTTTACGGTAAAGAGAAAATCAAAGAGTGGAAAAGGAACCTGCTTCGCTCTAAGGGACAATTCGAAGAGGCTAACCGCATAAAATAATGATTAAATTTAATTCTACTTCTGATTGGAACTTTGATGTTCCTCCTGTAAATATTGTTAATGAATCTGCTGATTTAAAAAAATTAGCAGCTGTTCAGGATGAACTTAAAGTTGAAAAAACGGCCAATCAGACAGATGTGCATGTTATTGCTCTGGGAGCTTATGAAGGCATAGGGCAAAACAGAAATGGAGATCTTTTTAAAGAGGCTGAGTGCTTAAAGCATTATAGAACATTTATTAAATCCGGCAGTAAGGATAAGGATGGTAAATATGACGGAAGGGCTATAAATCGCCACCATAAAAATAAGCCCCACGATCCTAAATACGGAAATATAAAAGCCGCAGCATATAATCCTGACATGAAAAGGATTGAGCTTATTGTGGGGCTGGACAACGATAAGTGCGCTGAAGAAATTCAAAAACTTTCAGAGGGGCAGCAAATCAATGTGTCTATGGCGGCTAAAGTAGCTAGTGATATTTGCACTTGGTGCGGACATGAAGCCAAAGATGATCGTGGGCGTTGTGAGCATATCCCTAGACAAATAGGCGAGCTTAACAAACGTGGTGAAATGTGCGGAATGGACAACGTTAATCCCCATTGGTTTGAATTATCCATTGTAGGGAGACCCGCGGACAGAATAGGTATGTCTCTTAAATTAGCCTCTGAGTATGCTCCTAAGCTTACCGCAGATTATTTAAAGATATATACAGATTTTTCAATACCTTCTGACGCTCAAGATTTCCTTATATCTAAAAAGGCAAGTGATAAACGTCATCTTGTTGGTAAGTTAGCCGAGATGGAGAAACATATAGAAGGAATTGCCACAAAGGGCCCAAAGGATTCTTCTGAAAAATACATTGCTCATGAGGCGTCAAAAATAAATCATGCTGATGGAATTTCTGACGAAACGATAGATGAGCTTCGTAAGCAAGAACCAGGTAAACTACTAAAGGTACTCGCAGAGCACGGGATAATTTTTTCGCCCACTGACTTTGTAAAGTATCTTTTTGGAGATCATCTTAAAGACAGCAAAATCATAGATAAGATGAAAAAGCGTCTTCCTTCTGGTTTTTCTGCTATGGAGAAAGATGACGATGTTGAAAACAAGATAGTTAATAATGAAAAATTTGACCCCCAGGAAATGGGGATTATTCCAAGAGAAATAAAAGATCTTGTCAGCGGTCTTTTCAACGGGCATTCTTTATTCGATCAGCCTGCACACGGAAGAGTGATGCGCATCACAATCATCAAGAGAATTCCTGGTGATTTAAAGCCCTCGCCTCATTCTGAAGAGGTTGAAAAAAATGCAGCTGCTGACGAATTAGCTCATCAATACTTGAGCTATAAATTAGCGGCATTGCGTTATATGGATGAGTGCGGTAAATTAGACGATCAAACGATTTTAAATGCACTCATTCAAAATCGTTAAAAAAAACTTGGAACATAAATAAATATCAGATAGTATATAAAACAATCCTTACAGAAAAACATATGAACGAAAATTTTTTAATTGGCTTTGTTAAGGCCGCTAAAGACGCAGGAATGGACGACGCTAAAATTCAAGAATTGCTTGCTCAGCATGGCGGAGAAGAGGCGCATGAAGCTGCTCCCCATCATGAAGGTGGAATTCCTCACGAGGAAGAACTTGAAGAGATGCTTTCCCAACTCTCTCCTGAAGAGTTAGAACATCTCCTTGCTGAAGTCGCGCAAGAACAGCAGGGCACTGGTCATTCTGAAGAGGCCGAACAAATTCCTAATGTTGCTGCAGGGATCGAACAGCAGCTTTCTCAGCACCCAGAAGTTGCTGAGCAATTAGCCCCGCATCCAGGAGCTGATGAAGCCACGCTCGGCAAGCAGAGCGCTATTAATTTTATCAAGTCCGCCAGCTACGTTGAGGGATTTTTAACACAAGCCGTTGGTCGTGGTATTGGGCTGAAGGAAGCTGTAGAGCTCTATGACTCAGCTTTCACCACCACATTCAATCAACTGAAGCAAAGTGAGCTCGTCGGCGGTCAGAAGAAGCTTGACGTAAATCATAATGGTAAGATTGATGCAGAGGACCTCAAAAAGCTCCGCGAGCACAAGGCTTCTCCCGCGGGTGAAAATAAGTCTATGGATTCGGAAGAAAAGAAGGCCGAAAAAGAGTGTGAATGTGGCGGAACTTGCGATGAATGCAAATCCAAGAAGGAAAAAGAAAAGCAAGAAGAAAAGACCGCCGCTTATTATGAAGGAGTTTTAGAACGTGCTCGCGAATACGGTTTATCCGACGCCGAGGCACTTCAGGTTGTAAAAGAAGCTATGGAAAAAGAGAGCGGTTTAGCTGAGACCGCGGGTTCGGCTGTTACAAATACCCTGAGACGCGGAGCCACTGCTCTCAAAGATGTATACAGCGATACTAAAGACCTTGTGAAGAAACACCCCAAGAAAGCTATCGGCTTAGGTGCTGCTAGTGTTGGCGGGGCGGGAATCGTTGCAGGTAGAGAAAGTAAGGAATAATTAGCTATTTACAAACAACTAAAACTAAACTAAAATAAAAAAACAATAGGAGAACATAACATTATGGGCAAATTAACAAAACACGCCGAAGTATTAACCCAGCTCCACTCGCTGGTTAAGAAGCAAGCCGAGGAAGCACAGAAGTCTGTTACTGGCGAACCCGCCTCCCAGAATCCTCATTCCGTTAAAGAAGAGCACGAGACCGTTAACAAAAACAACGTGGGTCCCGAAAATCTTCCTCAGAGCTATCATCAGGCTCCTAGCCAAGACGAGTCCAAGCCCACCGCCAAGACCGCTGAAACTCTCGGCACTGAAATTTTAAATCTCATCCGTAAGCATGCTGATGCTCAGGACACCGTTGTTGGTGAGCCGGGCAAGGACACGCATCCTGAGTCCGTTGAGGAGAAGCACGAGACAGAGAACAAGAACGAAGTGGGAGCAGACAAGCTCGAGCAGACCACTGCCAAGCAGGAGGAAAGCTCCGATAAGGCCGAGCCCGCTGCTGAAGTCAAGAAGGCCTCTGAAGAGGTCGAGACCCTTGCTAGCAAGGTAGCTTCTTATGAACTCGGTCGCCAGTTCTGCGCCGCTCTTCTTAAAACAGCCTCCACCACCGTAAAGGCTGATGGTGAGCTCATGAAAGAAGCTGGTCGCAGAGATTTTGATCTTCTTATCGCTCAGGCTGCGCAGGAACTCGAGACCGAGACTGCCGCAGATAGCGAGAAGCAGGCTGAGGCTGCTGGTGCCGCTTATTTTGAAGAAATCTTAAAGCAGGCTGCTCTCGAAGAGGCCACCAAGGAGAACGAGGCCCTCAAGGCCAAGGTCGCTGAGCTTTCTCAGTTTGCCGAGACTGTTCTCAGCAAGGAAGCCCAAGAGAAGCAAGCCGCTGAGTCTATCGAATTCCAGACCAAGCTCGCTGAGACGGTTGCTAACATCGTTCTCGAGCGTCTTAAGTCTGAGGCCGCTAAGTAATTAATCCTTTAATGGAAAGCTCTACAGGAGTTCAATCCCCCTTAGAGCTAGAGGCCTTAAAAGCCTTGACTAAAATTACCGACGCAGACAAAAGAAAAGTTTTAGAATATATTGAAAGTTTAATCCTCCTAGAGAGAACTACCAAAAACAATGGACAAGGAAACGCTCAACAAAATTGAAGAATTTGTTAAAATAGCGCAAGCCGAAATTAGTGAGCTTAAGGCAGAGCTGTCCAAGGTAAACGAAAAAATCGCTTCTGAGACCACGCAGTGTGATGAAGAGTTTAATCACGCCCTCAAACTTGCAGCTAATGCTCTTTATGAGTCTGACTTTATCAACGACGAATATGATAAGCGTCGTTTTGTTAAGAAGGCCAAAGAAGATCATAAGTATCTCGCCACGATCATTCAAAAGATTTGTGAAGCTTCTGATGTCTCCTCGTTTGGAGAAGTAGCTTCTGTTAAAACCGCAGGAGATAGCGTTGACCCTGTGATGCGTAAAGCTTTCGGTTATGATTCAAATTATAACCTTCTTGATGAGTAAAAATATATTTGACTCTGTAATAAAATTTTGTAATAATTAAATATACAAAACTTCGGCAATGCGACTTGTGATACCCTGATCGGTACCAGTATGAGGTAGCAGAAGCGAAAACCAAAATTAAACAACAACAAACCAAAATCAAAAAATTATGGCTATTAACTTCAAAAAAGGACCAGCTCTTAGCTTGGGACAAGCCGACAAGGTTGTCACGCTCGGAACTAGTCAGACAGTAACCGCAGGCCAAGTAGTTCGCGTGGATCCCTCCACAGGCACCGCTCTTTTAGGTGTTTCTGGAACCCCCGCTAATGATCTCGTTGGCTTTTCATTAAACACGCTTAACAACAACGTAACTCCCAACACTGGTGATGGCGACGCCATCAATACCGGATCGATCGGAATTTATCTCCTCGATGGCGGCACAGTGGTTGAGGTAGACAGCTCTGTAGCTGCCCTCACAATCAACAACTCAAACTATGCTGTTGGTGTACCCGTTTATGCTAACGCATCAGGATTAATCACGACTTCTTCTTCCAGCGCCAAGCAGGTCGGAGTTGTTGAGGGTATCCGCAACCTCCCTAACACTGCTGCTGGTTCCGCTATCGGAACAACCACAGCGTTCCTCGGAATCAAATTAATCGCAGCCTAATCAAGGAGTATATAATATTATGGAAAAAATCGCTGATGTAAAAGTGTTCAACGACACATTCGTTGAGATGGTGAAGTCCGGACAGGAGAAGCAGGCTGCTGTTTCTGCTCAACAGTTCACCCGCAACAAGCTTCGTGAAGAAAGCTTCGCTGAAAAGATCCTCACCCCTATCGATCTCAGCAATGATGAGCTCGATAAGGCCCAGGATCCCGAGCTCCTTGTTAAGTGGAACGATCGCGAGCCTGATACAGCCCCTGCTGTTTCCGTCCCGCTTGGTGTTGTTCCTGATGCCTTCCAGTTCAAGGGTACCCGTTATCCTTCGTACTTCAGCCGCATCCTCTCGCCTAAGTTCAGCAAGGACATCGATAAGCTTCGTACATACGACTACGACATCCGTGCTATCATGCTTGAGCTCAGCACCAAGGATATCGCTACGCAGATTGACACGAGCTTCATCAACACTATCAACAGCTCTGTTGGTACCCTCAACACAGCTAACTCACTGAACGGTCTCGGCCTTCCTCAGAACGTTAGCATCTCCGGCGGTATCACTCGTGAGTCTGTGGCTGAAGCCTTCAAGGTTATCAAGCGCCTCCAGGTTCCCTTTGGTGCCTCGCAGCCTGATGGTGGAGAGAGCAAGGGCGTTATGCTCATGAACACCGTTACTGCGGACGACTTCGTTAAGATGGGTCGTTCTGAAGTTGGTGGTGACCTCGCCCAGGAAACGTTTATCAATGGTCTTCCCTCCAAGACTCTTCTTGGCGTGAAGCCCATCTACACGATCAAGCGTGACTTGGTTCCTGATGGTACTATCTATCTCTTCTCTTCTGAGGAGTTCCTCGGTAAGTACTACAGACTCCAGCCGCTCACCGTGTTCATGAGAAACGAAGCCTACTTCCTCGAGTACTTCCAGTACATGAACATCTCGCTCGCCATTGGCAACGTCAAGGGCGCTGTTAAGATTCAGTTCTCCTGAGCTTAATCTTAGAGTTGTAAATATGTTAGGGGGAGCTTCGGCTCCCCCTAATTTTTTGTATTCACAACCTCAAACTATAAAGATATAATGTAACCATGAGGGCAATAGATATTCTAGACAGTTTTTTAAAGTATGCTGAAACAGCTACTCCGGCAGGAACTCAAATGAGCGCCCCACAAAACAATTTAGTCACCCCAAATATAAATAATGGTCAGCCGTTTAAAAGAGCTCCTATCACTTCAGCTCCTGTTAATCCAGGCGGTAATACCACAATGTCTGGATCTGTGCCCAAACCAGCCACAAACTTGAATAACCCTAAAATTAAATAAATCAAATGGCTAACCCGCTAATCACACCAGAAGAAATACGTTTGTTCATGATGGACAGAGCGGAACTAAATCCATTGCTTTTAGGTATTCGTTGGACTCAGGAAATGATCAATCAAGCAATGATTAATACAGTTGATTATTTCAATTTAATGCTTCCACCTATAGGAGTTTATTACACAATAGAAAAGTTTCCATTCAGAGGTTTATTGCTGTTAGGTACATCAGGTTATTTATTGAGGAGTGCAGCTATAAACGAGGCAGGTAATCAATTCAGTTATGCTGCTGACGGTGTGCAAATTAACGACAAAGACAAGGCGCAAATATTTTTAGAGCTTGGAAATCAATTATGGACGGAGTTTAAGGAGTTAGCGCAAAACATAAGGATAAGCCAAAATATCGCTCAAGTTTACGGCACAAAGAACTCTGAATATATTTACAGGGATATAGGGTAAATATGAACGGCGACAATAAATTTGCAGATGGCTTAAATAAGCTTGGAGAAGCTTTGGATGGTATAAATAACGGCAGACAGCCAGGAGCTTTAACAAGAGCAATATACGCAGCTGCAGCTAAAAAAAACCCAGCTATGGTTATTTTAAATGACTCTAGCTATTTAAATAATTTGACTTCGCCGGTAGGGATAATTGCTAGAGCTATTATGAGTAATGTATTTCCCATCAATAAAAACAAATGAACGGCACTGAAGTTTTTTCTAAGATTTTCATGATTCCTGATTTTGTCAGAGGTCATTTTATTCAATGGGAACTTGATCCTTTTTTTAATGCTCCTCTGCCTTATAATTTTACACTGCAAGTAAGTCAGGCTTTAGATTTTAGTGAAATAGAATATCAAATTTCTGTAGGAGATAATTTTTTTGCTGTTGATAATTCTAATCAAAAGCAGTCTTGGTCTTTAAATTATAATTATAGAATCTTATTAGTCACAGGAGACAATAAACAGTATTATTCAAATTCTATTATTTTTGGTCATACGAGTACAGAGCAGCGCAGATATGCGATGGCTAGTGAGATATTAAGGAAAGAATTTTTATTATCTCGTTTTGCCGGTCACGAGGCCTGGCTACTAAAGAAAAAGACTTACGGAGCAGTTTCTACTCCAACCGTAGACCCTGTTTCTGGTGTACCCATCGCGGACGAAAGAAATCAAGATCTGGGTATAGGTATAGCTGGAGGATATTTTTCACCAGTTCCATGCACATACGTTATAGATACCGCCCAGCTAGATAAACAAATGGATCCTAGTGGTCTTGGCGTTAAGGAAACAGCAGATACCATAGCAAGATTTCCTGGATATCCTTCACTAGATGTAAGAGATGTGATATGTACGAACATAGACGGATTTAGATACGATGTACTTTCAAAAGGTATTACTTATTTTCCAGGCACGGGTATTCCAGTTAGTCAGAAAGTAACATTGCGCCTTATCCCACCCACTGATACTATATATCAAATTCAAGTGCCTGTTGACCTATATGAGTAACGAAGATAATTTAGTTTGCCCCCCATTGGTAGGCTACACCTCTCCTTTTTTGAGAGAAATGCCTCAACCGTACACTAATAAAAATTTAGTTTTAAATCCGTGGACGGTGCAGAATATTTGTTATGAAATGGCAGCTAATTACATGCTCTCTAATACCCCACAAAGTCAGGGGTTTGTATTTTCTCAAAAATTTGATAGAGACCCTAAAAAATCAGAAATATTTTTAGATATTGCATACAATTATAGAGATGACGTGGTACAAAAAAGACCAGCTGTTTTTATAAGTAGAGGGGACGCAAGATACGATCATCCCACATTTAATCAGCAAATAGGCGGAAATTCAAAAGAGTCACAAAAAGAAAAATTAGCTATATTGCAAATGCCTGTACAAGTAACAGTGGTGGCCACTAATATAGGTTTTGCAGAGCAGTTCGCCCAGTATTTATCTAGGGTTTATTTAGATCATGCAGAAGAAATAAGGAGAGATTTCTTTTTAAGAAAATTTAGAATCGACTCTATGTCTAGCCCTTCTTTGTACTTAGAATCTAAAGAACACTATGCCGTAACATTAAATTTATTCACGGCGTTCGATATGGGCTTTACAATTACGGGAGATCATTTAAAATTGAAAACAGTGAGCTTTACCGTGTTTACAAATTGTGCAGAATCTCCACTTCTAAATCAATAAGTGGGAAAATAATATTGCAAGCAGTAGAAGATTAATCTAAAATTATAAATAACAATCCAGGAGAAAAATATGGCATACATCGTACCAAAAGTATTAATTCAGCAGGAGTTCACCCAGATCCCTGTTTATACAACAAATCCGTTAGCGGCCTTCATTATCGGTCCTCAGTTCAATTTGGCTAGATATAACGTAGCCTCTGAGAAGCCGAATACCGAAGTTGTTCACCCCACAACACCTAGCTTAGGTAATGCATATCAGCCTGCTTCTACGGTGCTCTACGCCGTTCCTGGTGTGGTTGCTGGCACTTTTGTTGACTCTTCATATACCAAGGTATTTTTCGAAAACGTTGTAGCTACATATTTCCCGCTCGCAGCATTTAATGTAGCGCCTCAGAGCAATCAAACAAAGGTGGGCCTTGTCACTGCCCCCTCCAGCAATAAATACCCAAACAGACTTAAGTGGAACCCACAGAATTCATACTACAGCTCTTCCGCTCTTCAGTCCCAGTATGGATATACCCGCTCAACATATTTTTCAAACCGTGACGTACAGGTTGGGGACGTTGTCAGCATTATCGATGACTCTGGAAATTCTTTAACTTCCCAAATCACTGGACTTATTCGCGACACATATAGAGAGAACTCCTCTCTTTCTGCCTCTGTAGGTTCTCCTGTTTTTTCGAGCACTTCAGGGTCTGTCGCTAATCCGGCTACAAACATATTCACAGACTCTACCGTTGTTTTCACTCAAGCGAATGTTGGCCAGTTTTTAACTGTGACCGCAGCTACCGCTCCTAGCGGTGAAACAGCGGCTATTGCTGGTACTACCTACCGAATAGTGGGCATCCAGAGTGTACACTCTGTTGTTCTTGACCGCGTCTTTGGAGAGCCTATCCCAGGAATCACCACAGGTTCTGGCATAACGTACCATATCAACGGTAATTTCGAAGATCCGTCTAATATCGGTATCAATAATATCCTCAACCCATCTAGCGCAACCTATGCCTGGGCAGGGGCAACCACAGCTCCATCGGCTCCCAACTTTACTGTTGCTGCTACATATTCAGCCACCTGGGTCGGCCATAAGGCACTCAGAATAATGGGTGACACCATTAAGGTGACTGTTGCCAGCGGTACTAATGTTTCCAACGCTACATTTAACGTTGTATCTTCCAATGGAGCTTTTGTGCCTGTTTCTGGTGTTGCCGCCACTGGCGTCGGCTCCGGAGGTACAGAGACCTGGACATTAGTGATCGATACTGATGATGCGGGCAATACAATCACATTAACTTTCCCAAACAGCGCTTCGATTTCAAACGCTTTCTCGGTAGGCATGAGCTGGTCATTAACTTTCCAGGCTCCTACTGTGAATGCTGCCTATACAACCGCAGGAACATACACGGGTGTAAATAACACCGTGTATAAAATCACCGTTATTCGCGGCGGTAACTTCTACGATCCTTCACTCAATGGGGGAGCCGGTAACGCAAATACTTGCGCCCAGGTGGCTATCACAGCAGACAACGGTGACTCTAGCCCCGCCGTACTTGTTCCGCTTAACTCAGCCATCACAGTGGGTAACTATGGTGTAGCTGCAACGTTTACCGCTGGTACCACTTCCGGTGCTGCCGGTTTAGTTGCTGGTGATATATACTACATCACCGCACAAGCCGCGTCGCTCGGAGCTGTTAACGTTATCCAAATTGCTGACAACTTACCTAGTGCAATTCTTAATGCCAGCAATCCAAATATCTACTTAACGCTCTCGTTAAATCAAGCGTCCACTCAGATTCCTCCAATTAAAAACTTAACTACCGGTACTCACAACTGGCAGTCTTTGGGAGGTAATGAGATTCAGATCAACAGTGGAGTGGTTACAACTGATCCTGGTATCATTTTTGGCGGAGTTCCTCTCCCGCTTACAATCACTTCGGCCAATATTTATGTAGAACACAGAGACCTCACCACAGTGAACTCTGTTTCTATCGGTTCTGTAAATAACGAGGCGGACGTTACTAAGTATTTAGGTACAGTGCACCCCGACAATCCTCTCGCGCAGGGTGTTTATAACGCAGTGTTAAACTCGAATGATGCTTCTGTTTACTATATCGGGCTTATATCTAATGACTTAGCCGGGTATAATTACGCTATCGGAGTGGCCCAGAAGAGTGATAAGGTTTATGGATTCGTACCACTTACCTTTGATGAGGCTGTACAAGAAGCTGTAGTTTCCCACGTAAACGCCTATAGTACCCCTCAGGTGGGTCTCTGGCGCGTAGCCTGGTTGTCCATTCAAGACAAACACACCGCTGTACTGTACGGTCCCGGATCCATTCTGGATCAAGCCACAAACATGGCCAATCCTTCGTCGCCTACTGCTTGGGTAGGTACCATTACCGCGGACCCATTAGCTGCAAATACTCAAAATACGTTATTAACGGTATCTGGAGCTACATTCATCACCGACGGAATTCGCCCCGGCGATTCTATCCGCATGAATTTCTCCACGGATTCACAAGGAAATCAAACATATCAAGAATACGCCGTGGCCCAAGTCAGGAGCCAGACTACTCTCGTGATTGCTACACAATTACCGGCTCCTCTTGTTGCTCCTGTGTTGATAGAGATTATCCGCAATTACACTCTCGACGAGAGAGCTCAAAACCTCGCGGATATCGGAGGCAGCTACATGAATCGAAGAGTTCGTGTTGTTTTCCCTGACACTTATGGATTTAATGGTCAGCAGTATGATGGGTATTTCCTCGCGGCAGCCTTAGCCGGATTACGCTCGGGTGTTGTACCTCACCAAGGGTTAACGAATACGCAGATCCTCGGTGCAGACGATCTCAGCAAGGTGGTCAACGTATATACTCAAGATCAGCTTAATGTGATGGCTGAAAGAGGCATCTGGTTGGTTACCCAGGAAATTGTTGGAGCTGTTCCTTATGTTCGTCATCAGCTCACCACAGATAGCACAAACTTAAACACCTCTGAAGATTCTATCACAACTAACGTGGATAGCATCAGCTATGGTCTTAAGTCCAGGCTCTCTCCATATATCGGTACGTACAATATCAATCCCGCAAACATCCAGGTCATCAGAGATGCAATCATCAATCAGATGAACTTCTACGCCACTCAGACCTACACGGTCAGGGCAGGAAATCAGCTCGTGAGCTTTACACCCGCCACAGATATTCTTGAGATCCAGCAAGATCCTACATATCTCGACCGCATCGATGTGAAGCTTCAGCTCCATGTACCTTACCCACTCAATTACATCAACTTAACACTCGTAGTATAATGGAGTTGGTTAAACAGGGATTTTTTGATCAAGCTCTAGAGATAGGTCTGTCTCAAGAAGAGGCAGACCATCTTTGGAAAAGAGCAAATACTTATCCTGGAACCTCCGAAGTATTTAAGAAATTAGACATATCTGGAAACGAAGAATCTCCAGCACATATAGCAGAAATTGCTAAATTGATGGAGCAGGAGAAAATTCAACACCAAATACAAAAAACCAAATCACTACTAGGAATATAATGAGAGTTGTAGTTACTGGCGATTTTAGAGAACCTCTATTATTAGATACAGATAAAGCTACAGGGCTATTAATATATTCTGATGATGGAACTCCTAACGTTATATATAGAATTATAGGAGACGGCAAAGCTTGGATCAGATACACTAAGGGAGAAGATAAAAATTTTAACGATGTAGCTAGACAATTAGGATTAATTAATTTAAAATAATATAAACAATAAAGGGAGAAAACTACTATGGCCGATTTATTTCAACGTCAAGATACAACAATCAAAACCCCAGTAACAGCAGATAATTGTATAATTACATGGGGTGGTGTAGTTGCCGCTGCTACTCAAGTACAAATCACGTATCAGCAGCAGATTCAGCGCCGCAGAACAATTGGAAATCAAAGCGCTATCATTTACGCCACTTACCCAGTGGGGCAAGTAACCATCGCCAGACTTATTGCAGACGGAGCCTCAGATATATTCAGTAGCGAGGGTTGGTCGGCCTGTACTCCGGGTACTTTAACTTTCGCGATGTCTGGAGGAAAGGGAAGTAATTGCGCCGCTGGTGGCTATAGCCTCACAGCTAAGGGAGCAATTGTTTCTAGCTACAATCTCACGGCTGAGGCAGAGGGACTTACAGTATTAGATAATATCACGATTGAGTTCTTAGAGCTTTCTCAAGGTTAATAAAAATAATAAATCATAATAAAAAGGCCTCACTGGTTAATTCTGGTGAGGCCTTTTTATTTCTTGCAATATAGAACAAGCAATCTATATTAAATTAATCACATATGGATCTTAATACTCTTTTTTCAGATTTTAAACGCCAGCTACATACTGTACACAACACTAAAGGAAGCGAGATGTCGCTATTTACTGCCGTTGTAGTTACATCCACTGCAGCAACTTACACGGTGTCTGTTGTGCGCGAAAATAACATAACCCCATTTTCTGATGGAGGAAACACAATTCAAGGTATAGCCATATCTTCTCACCTAGCTTCTTTCTTTGGTTTTAAAGATTGCGGTATACCACAACCAGGCAGTCGTGTGTTGTGTGCAGGCAGCGGATCTAATACTTGCTATATTATTGGAGTTATTCCACAAAATAATTTAAGCTCTGGATTTATACCTGGTAGGGTATCCGCAGGAGTTGGTTGCGCTAGTAATGATGATGCCAACAGAATAGGACACAAAGATAAACACCCCGTTATTCCTAATAATAGAAGACCTGCCGATGTTGTGGATGGTGAGTATGTTATTTCTAACGAATTTGGGGTTTTGTTGGGTTTATTTCAAACTCTAGCCACATTAAAAGCATCAGAGTTAGCTCAGGTACAATGTCACTTATTAGATGACTTGGTAAGAATAGTTAGCCACAATTTCCAGCATTATACCGCCCTAGGAGAATATAATATTTGGCATGATGGAAAATCATTAATGGCAGAATTCGGAGCAACCCATATACCAGCAGAATCATTGGGCAGGCCTTCTGTTTTATCCGACGCAGCAGGAGCTCCGGTTTTTTCAGAAACTTCTTCGAATACTCCAGACGATAAAGAAGATTTTTACAAGATTACAGAAAATGAAAGAATCAAGGCCATCGAGCGATTTAAGGTCTTTTTAGGAAGACTTGGTGACTTTTTACATATATTTTTAGTAAAACCCGACGATGACGAAGTTAGATGTTTAGACCCAGAAAAAACACCACAAAAACCAGATACTGGATTATTTGATTTACATCTAGGTACAGACGGAGGAGTACATATAAGAAGCTTAAAAGAGGTATTCATAGAAAAAACAAATTGGATACGTGTACCCCTGAGATATAGCGCCCCCGAAGACCAAAAAGGGGATGATGCCACAGGCATAGATTACGATAAAAAAGAAACTTTTGACTGGGATACTTCTCATATATACAAAGAAAATCCTTTGTCTTATTTTTTACAGATAAGAGACTACTTAGCTTATGTTAACGAAAAAACCTCTTATCAAAATTTCAAAAAGCACAAAAAAGACTTTTATGTTAATGACGATATTGCTAAAGAGAAAAGTTTATCAGAGATAACTAATGTAGACGAATCTACTGAATTAGACTTAAACGAATATAAATTACGGACTGCAGGCATATATTTAATGCCTAATGGGGGAATAACCATAAGAGATGCCTGGAATAGCGCCATTGTTTTAGAGGGAGGAAATGTTTATATTCAACCAGCCAAAGATTTAGTTTTACAGCCCTTGCGTAATTTCATAGCAAAAGTAGGAGGATGGACAAGTATAGCAGGAAAAGAGGATATAGATATTTCCTCTACGGATAAAGGCTTTAGATTAAAAACAGAAAAATCACAGTATTTTTATAGCGATAAGAGCGGAATAGTGGTTGAATCTAATTCTTCAACTCCTACCACTGGATCGCCAGACCCGGCAACAAAGGCAATCACTGATATTGGAGGAATTGTACTTAAATCTAAGTTAGGTATTTATAATTATGCCGAAACAGAAATTTTAAATTACTCCAAAGATAGGATTCTTTTTCAGGCCGTAAAAGATTTCTTGATCCAGGGAGACGAATTGATTTCTATAAAATCTAAAAATAGTCAGATTATGCTGCAAGGGAAAACCATTGTGGCTGACGGTAAGGACTCCGCCTTATTTCTATCTTCAGCAGGCCTCGCGGCGTTTGCTGGAGATAGTGGTTCTGTTTTTGGTAAAAAGGACGAATATATTGGTGTTACTTATGATAAGAAGAGTTTCGTTGTGGATATTTTAAAGGGAGCATTAGATTTAAAAACAGTTAGTACACAAACTAATAAAGACTTTGATCAAATAAAGGAACCGATAAAATATTCCATCTTTCAAGAAAATAAAAAGTTTACTGATCTTAAATTTAGATTTTTAGACTCAAAAGATTATTATGGTCTTCAAAAAGAGATAGATGCTATTCCTACCACGATGGCGCAACAAGATGCAAAGTTGACGGAACTATATAATTTGACACCCTGGAAAGAAAAAGATGTAAATGATACAAAACCGTTTCCTGGAAAAGATGATTATGATACTTTTTATCTTTCCGCCGAAGTATTTAAAAATCTAAAGAAGTCCCAATCCGGAGAAAAAGATAGTTATAGCTCAGCAACAGCGAAAAAAACCCCAGCTACGTTAAAATTATCTTCACTCGACGAATATAAAATACAATCCTATCAATAAACTATGAACTCACAAGAAAACGAACAACCACAACAAGTCGAAACTTCCTCAATATTGGAAAACCCTACTAGCCCACAGAAAAATAAAGTCATGATTATATCAGACGAAGACAAAGAGGCTTTTTTTAAATCAGTACTATCGGATCAACCATTTCAAGAAAAAATCAGTCTTTTTGACGACAGAATGACAATTACTTTAAGGACTATGACCGTTGAAGAAAACAATGATGTTATAGCCCAAATAAATAAAGATAAGGAGAATGAAATAGCCGAAAATAATGACGCTTATTTTATCACAATCTCTACGTATAGATTAGGTTTATGTTTAGTAGCTATAGATGGTGAACCGTATAAAGCTATAGATAAAAATACATTTAAAGAAACCGAGAAGGGTGTTACATATATCAGAGCAAGAGCCAATGATATGCAAAAATGGCCTACTTTCAAACTTTCTGCCTTTTTATCGGCCTTTAATGATTTTGAAGAAAAAGTGGTGAAGCTCACAAACGAGGTAAAGACTGAAAATTTTTGGACGGCCAGCGCGTAAAGTTTTTAACTACTGGTTATTTACGTGGCTGGCTTGATTTTAAATACCCGCAACGCCTATCAAGACTTAGGGAGGAAATAATTCTTCGCAACTTAGAGGAAGAGGTATATTTGGACCTTTTTAAAGAGAGATTGCAAAAGGATTACACTATCTTTGCGGGATTGTCCAGCAAGCCAGAAAAGTTGTTTAAGAGCCTAGACGAAGCCCACACAAAGTATATTGGATTGAAATTGCCAGAACTGGCTAAGGAGTTTAAAATTGAGGAGAAAAAAACCCTGCCGCCGCAAACACTTGTAGAAATGCGTAGTATTTTAGAGGCGGCTAAAAAGCAAATTTCAACTCAACCCCCGCCTGGCTCTTCTCCAGATAAATAAAAATGCCTGTAGATGTAACACCTTTTGAAGGATATCCAAATTATAGTAGTTATAGGCCGTTAGGCAATAACTACGGAAATCCTGTATTAAATCTATTAGCTTACAGTGCTTTTGGAGGTAATTATGCCCCCAGACCCGAAGGTGATCAGGATATTTATGATGTATACCAGCAGAGAGAGCGAACTAGGGGATTTATGGGACTGCAGGCTCAGCAGTTTTCACAAAATATGCTTTTTAAAGCAGCAGGTTTAGATCCTAATAATGAAGTATTGAATACTCTTGGACATACTCTTGCAGGTCCAGATAGTCCCATGGCTCGCCTTTTATCTCCTCTTATCGGGGGAAACCCTATGGCTGCGTCTCAAGAAGCCTTCGCCGGCTTCCAGGGAGCTAATATAATGGGTGCCTTTGGTCGTCAGACTGGTGTTAGTTCTGGGGAGGTAGCTAAATTGATGAGCACTCTAGAGAAAAGCTTTTATAAAAAAGAAGATTTGACTACCACAGGAAACAAGCTAAATAAAGAGTTTACAGACCGGCTCATAACGGATCCTGAGTTAGCTAGACAGGCAGGTATAGGAGTTCAAGACGAAGCCTCCGCCGAGAAAACTAAAAAAATAGGAAAGAGCAGAAGAGAAACTGCAGAAGCCCTTGATAGCGACGTAGACACATTAGTTGCTAATGAGCTAAAAAAAGACACCACAGACTATAAAAAAGAATTATCTAAAAATATAAGCGACCACCTCAAGAAGACTCTTTTAAATTCTAAAAAGCTCACAGAAGAAGAATTGAAGAAAGCTACGGATCCTAACGGTATAATAAATCCTGAGGTTGTAAGAAATTTAACAAGAGCTCAAAAGCAAAGAGCAGCTATTGAGGAAGCCGGCCTAGACTACAACAAAATAAAGGGCACAAAATTAACAGATGTTGCGGAAAATATTACAAAAAATAGAGAAGCTAAAGATATTAGGTTAAATACTATAAATAGCCTCAGAGCAGAGTATGATAGTGCAACAAGTCCTGCAGATAAAAAAGAAATAGAGAAAAAAATAAAACAGGAGCTTATATCTAGTGGTATAAAAGAATCCGACATCAAAACAACCGGCGGAGGCATACTTGGCTTTAATTCAGCGAATAAACATATAGATATCGACTATCTAAATGAAGTTGAAAATAAGATGAAGGCCAAAACATACTCTGAGTATATGGCTCAGCAATACCAGCAGTATAAGAAAGCTGGAGGTAGATATGCTGGTATAAATTTTGAAAACACAAGAGGATTTAATATAGAAGACTTTACCTCTGCGTATAAAACGTCAGCTGAGTTAGGTATGCTTGGTAGTAAGGGCACTTTTACAGGCAAGTTTGATCAATTCATGCAAAATGCAGGGGGAACGCTAAGTGCGGCCAGATCCGTGTTTGGCAATAAGTCCGGAGCAGAACTCACCAGCAAAATAAGCAATTTGATGGGATCCGACGCGGTAGATATGTCCTCTAAATCAGGCTCTCAAGATATAGAGAAATATTTGAGAGATATGAAAGCTACCGCAAGGGTTGCTGGGGTTAGCATAAATGCAATGCTAGATACTATAGACGCGGCAAAACAATTAGCTAACAATAACCCGAGGTTAAAATATTTAAGCTCCGCCGCTACCACAGACATGACCGTAAAAGCATTCCAAACAGCATCTGCATTATCTAGTGCTATGAGTAGTAGCGAAATTAGAAAAGCGGGAGGAACACAAGGAATAGTTGCGCAGCAAATATCAGAAAGACAAAGAATAGGTAGCTCAGACCAAAACCTGAGACTTGTTGCGCTGCAGCAGGCCTATGCAGGAGATCCTCAAAAGCTAGCCGCAGTGCAAGCGGCTATGCAAAAGTTCAAGGAGGGAGGAATTTCACAGCAGCAATTACCTGAATTTATTTCAGAGATAAAGAAACAGAAGGGTATGGAGAATGTGAGTACTGCCGAGCTCATGCGTAATATGACTGACAAATATTACATGGAGCAGGGCAAGAAAAATAGCAAGTTTTTCAATACAGCCACAGATCTATCAACACAAGCCGTAAAGAAGGAATTTCTACTTAACGCTTACTACAGTGGTGTTTCTGAGGTGGATAGAGCGGGAGGTGAAAAAGCTTTTGAAGAGGCGAAGAAGAAAAACCCCAGTTTAAACAAATCTGACTTTTTAGCAGACTATACTAAAAAGCAATTAGTTAGTGGTTATGACGAATATCTTAAACAGAATCCCCAGGGTAGTCTCTCTGACTTTGTGGGTAGTAAGCTCAAAGGTGCGCCTGGAGCAACTGCCCTAATGCGAGATGACTTGGTAGGCGGGACAATCATGTCTAGCTTATACGAAGCCACAAATCCACAGGTTTTTGAAAACGTAAAAAAAATTAGAGAAAATCAAGTAGCTGTGGACACAGCTTTGGATAAAAAATACGCCAGCAGGTATGCCCCAGTAATAACACAAGCAATTTCAAAATTAGCAGAGGGCGGTAAATTTGACGAGGGTACCGCAGCTCAAATAATGGGAATATTCGGGGACACAGCTAAGGGTGAAAAATTAAAACCAGGACTTCAGCAGGCCGTGGTAAGCGCCGGAGCAGATGATATCTCCCACAACTACAGGGACACGATTAAAGGACTCAACGCAGCTACAGGAGCAGGACTAACCGAGGAGGCATTAAAGAATATTCAAGATGCCGGGTTCATGGACAAAGATGTAGGAGACGCGAAGGGGAGACTAGAGACACTGAGGAAAAACAAAAATAAACTCGGGGAGGCAGAAAGAAAACAATTATCTGCTTTAGAATCCCTGGATAAGCTAGGTATATTATCTAGTCAAAAGGCATATTCTACGGCCAAGAAAGGTGCAGAAGGGGGGCATCTTGCGGGCGGCATAACCGCAGCCACAATCACAGGGCAAGAGGCAGCGATAGCTAGAGCAGACTTTGAAAAACAAGAAGGAAAAACTATTTTAGGTGGGGTAGATACACTATTGGCCAGTGCTGCAAAAGGAAACAAAGACCAAGAAATTCAAAAAGATATAAGCGCAATAAAAGATTATTATCGTGGAGATAATAAGAAGCTCCTCACAGACATGGAAAAAAGTGAGGGGCTATTTAATAAAGCTTCGAAAGAAGCTAAAAAATACGGGGTAGACCTCGAATCCGAAAAATTTAAAGGTGTAGTTAGCGGGTTAAAAGAAGTTAAAAATAACTTTGAAGAAGCTTCTGAAAAAGCCATGGGTGGAAAAGATATGGATGACTCAGGCGCAAGCTCACCACAAGACGAAGCATCCAAACATTTAGCAGATCTTACAAAAGCATTAAATGACAGTAAATTAGCAAATGCTGTTGTAGCTTTGGCAGGTAAAGTATAATATAAAAATATATGGCTGCTACTTTTTACCAAGGATCCGGAGATGTTTTTAAACGCGGAACAGGCGGGGCATCTTCTATTTTAACGATTCCCTCACTAGACGCTATAATAGGACAATCAGGTTTAGCAGTATATTCCGACGTAACTCTTCAACTCGGAGAAACAATACAATATTTTTTAACGTTTGACGACGTTATCAAGTATATTCATTTTGGTAAGGGTGTTGGAAATATCACGGCAAATGGAACTTTATTTTCTGATTGTTCCCAAAATTTACCAGGAGCCTCCCAATATCTCTCAGCTTTTTCTTCATTGAGAGGCACAACACAGCAAATAACCATGGGCGGGCAAACCTTTACTGTTGTGGTCACTAATGCAAATTTAACAATGCTTTCAGAACCCGACTTTATGGGCAATTTTCAAATGTCTTTTTCCGTAGTAGACCATCATCTTTAATTCATATGGTTAATCATTACGCCACTTTATTAATGAATCTTCCCGGGGTCAAAAATGGGGGAACTCCTTCTTATTTTATAGATAGAAACTATTCTCCCGTGACACTACCAAAGGCCCTGCAGGATTTTTACAATATAATTTTTCCGCCTGCAACAACAGCATATCAAAAGCAATTTTTATGTTATTCTTACCTAAGGTTGATACATTCAACAGGGCTAGTTGACCTATTAACATCGTTTGATAATAGAATTACATATGATTTAGATAAATTAACTGAATATTTTAGAACTTATCAAATCTCTCCGCCTGTAAGTAATAATCCAAATTACTCATTGTTAGTTACAGGTAAATACAAAAACAATAAAAATAATTATTATTATAATTCATATACTGTTTCTCAGCTGGGCTCTACAAATACCATTTCAGTCTTTTCAAATATAGATAAGCTTTTTTTAAATGGTAACCAATTTGGGCAAACCTTAACAGGAGATCTAACCATACCATTAACAATATCCCAAAACTCTCCTACCTCTTCTACATCGATGCAAATAGGGGGCTCAAACCTTTCTTTCATTATTACTGGTCCACTTAATAACTTTAACCTATCTTCAAACAAACAGTGGACTTTTATTGCAGAGGCTCCTTTACGTTTTTCTTTTCAAGATACATTAAAGGCTTTAGAGTTAGCCAACAGCAAGGTGGATAATATGATTAACTATGGTTTAGACACAGATGAAAAAACAAACGAAAATATATGGAATTTACACTTTAATTCTGTATATAGATTTGCTGGGCTTTTAAATTGCTATATCACTAGGGTAAACAAACTCATTAAATAATTTAAATAAATGCCATCAGACGTACAGCTCTCCGTATCTCCCTTACCTGGTGTGACAGTTACCGGAGTTACTTTAAATTTTACTGCTGGAGCTATCCCGGTGTGTACGGTAGATTTTGCGCCAGCGGAACCGGGACCTCCGGCAAGAATATCAGGAAATACCAGCGGAATCCTTGCATCTCCCGACACGTTTAAAAGACAAACTCTTATAAATGTTAACATAAGTACAAAAGAATCCTCAGGAGTTGGCGGTAGTAGGTCACACAATTTATCCTGGAAAGGATTTTTAGACGGTGTTAGTTCAAGCAACAATGTAGGAGATATCAGATACCAAGCAGTGCTTAAGGGTAAAGCTCAAACATTATTGGAATTAACCACAATGACTCCTGGTTTAACTCCGGATTCTGTGGACATATATAAAAATCCATATTATTCAATTTTATCAAATTCTGATAATCCCGATGATCAAAGCGATGAAGCGATGATTAATAAGGCTTTTTCGTCTGGGTTAGACCCAACTGAAAATCCATTAAAGTTTTATATTAAATTAATAAAAACAATATTAAATATTCAAAAATCAGATTTTAGTACATTTATAGGTAAAGAACAAGACACTCAAAATCAGCAAGCATTAGTACAGATATATAGCGAAGAACGATATCAGAAAGCCATAACTAAGGCATTAGATATAATCGAAGCTATTGACATTTCTTCAGTTGATGGAGGAGTGCTTACAGATATTAAATCTTCTCTACCTAATGCGATGAGCGTAATAAAGCATTTTTTCTTTAAAGGGTCTAATGTAATTTTAGAGAATTTTTTGAACTTTTTAAGCTTTTTAGGTTTAACTATAGTATTTGGCTCAGAAAGAGGATTTGTTATACCTGAAAGATCTTTTATTACACAAACGCACTCAAGACCAGGACCCAAACAACAGTCTTCAGAAATAAATAAAGCATATCCTGCGGACTATGGAGGTTATTCCTACAATGACAATGGATACAAAGATGTTTTTGCCGTGCTATTGGCTAACCGAGTTATAGTTACCGGACAGAATCTAAACGATTTGCCCCTTAATTGTAACATGATAGGGTATTATAAAGATGAAAATGAATTAACTAATGCTTCGGGTGTTTTAATTATAGAAGAACATCCATTTTCATTTTTAACGCAGGATAGTGAAAATTACGCTGGCGATGCAAAATCTTTAAAAACCAAAGCAGACGCCGGACCGTCTCAATCTTATTATGGTGATAAGCAAGAGTACGGCTCAAACGATAGCCAGGAAAATCAAAAAGATAGGGCGCAAAGCAAGCAGGACATTTACAAAGGACAACTAGCCAACCCTGATAAATTAAAAAATTACGCTCAAATTAAATTTTATCAGGCTAGATATGGAGAAAGAAAAGGAAGTATAACTATGTCATTTAACGCCAAATGGGCTCCAGGAGCAGGAGGAACCATATTTGTTAAGTCTGGAGAAAATAACTCTGGGGCATTTTTAGACTTTTGGGTAGAAAGCGTAACTCATCGAGTAGATATGACCCCTCCAGCAGGTGGGGCAGCTATAACAATTGTAAATTTTTGTTGTGGTAGATGGGGCGGAGTTCCCCCGGAACCCGTGGGAGTAAAAGAGGATGCCTTTACTGGATACAACCAAGGTAAAGAAGATTCATTTAAAAGCAATTTTACAGGAGACATAGGAGCCTCTTAATATGCAAAATATCACTGAAATAAATAAACTGCTGACTGAGCATAAAAAACTCATAGATTCAGAAGCAAAAAAATATTCAACAAATATTCCTTTTATTACTGCACAGATAGAGGCACATAGATTGGCCAGAGGTGCGGCAGAAAGTTATTCTCCAAGCATGGGTAAATTTAGCACACATCTTGTTAATAGCTTAAAAAAATTATCTAGACTTTCTACGCAATACGGCAGCTCTGTGAGACTTCCAGAAAATACACAATTTGCAATAAACAAACTCAATAATATAGAAAAGCAACTAGATAGTGAGCTAGGGCGCAATCCCACCGTAGAAGAGCTATCCGACTATTCAGGAATGAATATAAAAACAATTAATAATTTGCTTAAAAACAAAAAATCCATAATTTCTTTTAATAACATGTTAAATACTCCCACAATCATGGATAGCTCTAATGATGAATGGGTTGCATTTGTTTATCACGATTTAACCCCTAAAGATAAATTAATATTTGAACACATGACAGGTTTCGGAGGGAGACCTACTTTACCTATAAAAAACATAGCAAAGAAATTAAATATTTCAGAAGCGCAAGCAAATCAAAGGATAAAATTGATAAGCGATAAAATTAACGAAGGATGGAAATAATATGATAGCAAATCTTTTACCAAAATTAACTCAGTTAATGAATGTGTTCTTTTCTAAAGAACTCCCGTTATCAATGACCACGCCAGGAATGGCTAGAAAATGGTTTCTAGACTCTGTTAACTGGGAAGGCACCCTCAAAATGGAAGATCTCCAAAAGGCCACAGATAGGACTAACTTAAACTCAGATTATACAGAGCGTTTTAAAGTAGAGGATGCTAAGTCCAGAAAAGGAATTTCTGCTATTAAGTTAGAGATAAGTCAACTATACTCATTTAATAAATCATTCGTTCTAAGACATCAGTCAAGACTGCAATATTATAGAGGAGACTTGTCCCAAAAGGGAGGAAGAACTATGTATAATGTTTGGCAGTCTATAGCTATATTTAATACATTTAAAACAAAACTAGACGTATAAAATGCCTATTTCAGGAACATCTACAAATTATACTGGTAGAAAGGTAGACGTAAGTATTTTACGCACACCGTCACCTAACGTTGCTACGCCTGTAGCAGTTTCTCCGTCTTTTGGCAATCCTTCTCAGTTGTGCTCAGGTGTTCAAAAATTGGTACAAAGATATGCGATTATTTTATTAACTAATGCAGGATCTCAAGAAAATTATAGTTCTTTTGGTACATCTTTTTTACAAACTTTACAGCAAGGTTTGTCGCCGGTAGATAATATAAGAGCTGGCCAGATATTTTCTCTTGCAGATTATCTTGCTGTTAATATTATTAAAAATTATCAAATCAACAATTCAGATATGCCTGCAGACGAACAATTAAGTAGTACTAAGCTATTAGGGATTATATTGACTCCTGGTTCTGTAAGTTTTTCTGTACAAATAACAACATTAGCTGGTGATGTTGTTAGCTTTCTGGTACCTTTACCTATATAATTTATGAGTGAATCAGTGCAAGATACAGCCACCAGGCTAACAACATTTATAAGCCAAAATTTCGCTAATGCGGATACTGCTCCAGGATCTGTAATAAGCGAACTTGTGATAAAATTGGCTGCGTCTCTTCAAAATGTTCAATATAACAATATTTCCTCTCTATCTCAGGGGCAGGCCATAAGCCAGGCACTAGCCAGCACCACCGGCACATATACTTCAACTATAGATTTAATTGCCTCTAACTATAATACCATTAGAAATCAAGGAGCCTATTCTACCGGAAATATACAAGTTTATGTTAGTTCTCCTGGCAATTATACAGTCTCTAACACACTTCAATTCATTCAACCTACTCTTCAGTTAGTTTATCAGGTAAACAGCGCTTACAGAATATCTTTAACTCCAAATATATCCGCCGGAGAGTTACAACTATACACAGAGGGAAATAAATATTATTTTATTCTTCCTGTAACTGCAACTGCGGTGGGCTATGCATCTCAAGTGTCTTCAGGTACAGTATTTTCTACGGTTATTACTGGAGTAATATCCAACTTTGTTTCCGCCAATGCTTATGGTAATTTTACCTCGGGTCTTCCAGAACAAACCGACCAGCAACTAATTTCTACATTTAAAAATAAGCTGGGTAGTTCGAGATTTGAATCTCCGGCAGGTATAGCGAATAGACTTTCGAATATATATCCAACTTTTCAAACCTTGTCTGTTTGTGGAGCTAATGATGTTGAAATGACCAGGTCTAAACAAAACTCTTTTGGCATTTCTACATTTGGTATGGCGGATGTTTATTTACGCAATTGTGTGGGAGTGGAGACATACACAGCTATAGTTACAGGTAAAAAAATAGCTGCAAGTACCTGGCAGTTTAATTTAGATAATTCTTATTGCGCGGGGTTTTATACAGTTTTTTCAATAATACCTAATTCCACGCAGCTCCTAGGGGGTACTTTACCTATAACCAACATTACTTATGGGTATCGAACATTTGAATCAACCATTAATAATGTTTTAAATAACTATAAGGATGCTAGATTTACAAAGTATCAAACAGCTACGATAACGTTTACATATGATGAAAATCCATTACTGGCTGTGGGGAGCACCGCAGATTTTGTGGTTTCTTCATACTATCAACCGCATATAGGGGATATTCAGGATTTAGTCACGTCTAGTGATGAACGTCTCGCTTGTGCGGATTATTTGGTTAAAGCCGCCCTACCCTGCTTTGTTTCTTTAAACCTTTCATTGGTATTGAACAACCCCAATGACACATATGACTCCTTGAAGTTAAACCAATTGAAGCAGGATATTTTTACATATATAAATACGATACCGTTCGGTGGATCTGTACATGCGTCGAATATAGTAAAAATTTGCCATAATTATAATATATCTAGAGTTGAACTTCCTATAAGCATGACAGGAAAGATTCTATGTAACGATGGCACAACAATAACTATAACCGGAAGCGATAGTCTAGAAATACCAACTAATATTCCTCTGGGGGTTTCTCCAAAAACCGTACAATTTTTTATAAATTATTTTGACACCTCTATTGGTGGTGCAGGTGTAATTGACAATATTGGAATTACTCTGGTGTCATGAATTTAGGATTTTTATCTTCAAAATATCCATCAAGCGATTATACAAACAGTAATAATCTCTATATGTCTTTGGGTTCTTTTTGGACCCAAGTATTCCAGGAAACAGACACGCTAAAAGGCTATACTTTAGCCATGGCTGAAGAATTAATACAGAGTTATTATTCTCTCATAGATATATTGAATTCATATTCAGTAAAACAAATTCCTATCTTTAATAAGGTAAAATGGCAGCCAATAGTAATTCAAAAATCGAAATTTAATTATACTCCTATTGAATTTGCTCCTAAGACTGTTGTTTTTGGCGCGCAGCCCGCCAATGATACGTATTACGCAGGTCAAACATTCTTGTTTGGTAAGTCAAAGAGCGCATCAAATGGAGTTTTTAATTTTTCTCCAACTTTTGATCTTAGAAAGTTTTCAGTAATTGCTGACAGAGTAATAGCTCCTTCTAATTTGTATGTTAACGGTGTGGATGTAGTCGTAGATGCGTCCAATGTACTTTATTTTAACGTAGATATTTTCAAAGACCCTGGTTTACCTAAAACAAATTTAATAAACACCAACGGCACTCCCGCCACCTTCGTAGATCAAGACGGTGTGACTCAAAATGACCAGTTGATTATTCTTTGGGGATATAATGCTCAGGTTGACAACAAAGAATTATATAATAATTTTGGTTCTTTGTTTGACCTAAGGTTAAATTCTTCTGAAGCATATAAGGCCATACTGGAGGGGGTGTTTAATCTTTTTGTTTCTGGCCCTACAATTAACGCTATTAAGTCCATAATGGCGGCATTTAACGGGGTAACTCCTGTGATTGAGGCAGAAGAAACTATTCAAGATATATACTCTGATAATTTGTTTAATTATGTGATTACAGATAAGAGAGTTTACAAATTTGAAATATATCAAACAATTTTAGAAAAGTTTAAAGCGGGCAGCGTTGTGTATGCCGGAGATATCTTGGTAGATACTGTACAGTTTTATGATCAATTACTGGATAACCATTGGTGGAAAACGGTGGTTAATACACCAAAAATAGGTCTATCTCCACATATTTTTATAGGTAATTATAAACATCAGCTGTTTTTTTCAACATCCCCAGAATTAGTAACCAGAGATATAAACGGAGATATAAATTTTCCCGTACTTGGAAATGCTTCAGATGTGGCACAATTTAATGCTTTTTTAAACGCACAAGAAAACGTACAAAGTAATTTAAAGGCACTAGGGCTTAATAATCCTGGAAATACTGCAGTTATAGTTCCGGCTGATTTTATATTTAACAATTTCATTAAAAGCAATACCGCATTACTTAAATTTAATTTTTATACACCTGACGATGTAGCTACATTTTTTAATTATTATCCATTACTTCAAAAGTACCTTCCTTCTCATTTATATATTTTGTTGGATGTAAATTTAAATTTATCCGCAGATGTTTATTCTGGCATGAATTCTCGTTACAGTATCCCAGGATTTCCTGGACTTCAATTTAGTATAGACGGCTCTAACGCAGACGGAACAAGACCAAGAACAGGTGTGAGTGACCCCGCGTACTATAAAGATTATAAAAATAGACTTTTTTGTTTAAGTAAAACCCCACATGCCTATGATGGAAACCCTTTGTTTTACTCCGAAAATTTAGATAATCTAACACTAGCCAATTCTTCGGCAGCTAGAGGTGGTACGGGCCCTAGAGCTCTTGACGGTAAAGTATTCACTAATATACCAATAACAAACCCACCAAAAACAAATGGAGACATTCCTACTGTGTTATTGATAGACTTTTCTTAACCTTAAAGTATAATAAGAAAAATATATGGGCGCTTTAGAAAAAAACAATTTGAATAAATCTATTTCTGGGTTTGTTAAGATCTGGAAATCCTCACCTATCACGGGAGAATCACAACTTGTGGTGGACCAACCTAACTTGGTACTTTATGGAGGAGCTACGGTAATGAGCCAAGCCTTAGCCGGGGTACCTAATGGAGGTATTTGGGGAATGTATATAGGTTATAATAATAATTCCTCTTTTAGTCCTCCTACCATAGATGTGAGTTATTCACAACCTTTCAGCAATTTTAATGCTTCTGCGGGTTTTGGTTATCTTAGAGAACCGCTAACGTTCACACCTAGTTATTTATCTGACCCCAACTATACAAACAATACAGTTTTATTCAGCACTCTGATAACATATTCCACAGCGTTCGGGGGAGCCGCCTTTCAAGGAGGGAGCAGCAATATCTATGAAGTGGCACTTGTTTCTGCTCCTAATCCAAATAACAGCGCGCAAGATATCGTATTTTCAAGAACTTCGTTTAACCCAGTTAACTACGACTCTACTTTTAACTTTACAATAACCTGGGGAATTAAATTCCTCGTAACCTAAAAAAATATGTCAGTAACTCCCTGGGTACCCACGGTAAAACTAATTCAAGACGGTCAAGATGTTTCTCAGCAGGTAGTTAATGTACCTCTAGAGCAGTTGATTCAACGCGACCAGCATTTATACGATGAGTTTAATGAACTTCAAAATAAGTCTGCGTTAACTAGTTTTAATCAACCTATATACCCTGGAGATTTAACAGGAGCAAATCCAATTACCGTAGGACAGCTTGCGGTTGTATATTTTAGAAGTGATGAAGGTGGAGAAGGAATATCAAAGGCATCTACGGGTTTCTCTACAGACCATACCACAAGCATGTTCCAGCCCAATGCTTCTAATTATGTTTTTGGAATTATTAGAGATGTAAATCCTGGAAATGTCGCAGACTGCTATATTCAGGGCATGTGCGAATTTTCTGTGCCTATAGATGATCCATACAACGGATTAATAGAGTACTCTCTAGATAACTATGGAAACCGCGTTGTTCAACCATTCAGTGTTGGGCCATACTATCTATCTAGAAAATTACCAGGAAAGATCACACAAAACCCGGACGGTATTCCTGTTTATGTTGGGTATGCCTTGTCTCCTACAGAGTTCATACTTCAGCCTTCTGTGGATGAATTTACACAGTTTTTTATTAACTATCGTTATAATATATTAGATCGTCCTGTATATCCTCCGGTTTTAGACTCCGGTAGCCATACTTGGACAATTCCAACGCCTTACGGCTCTCCTAATAACCCAGATAGACTTGGGTGGATCGCTGCCACAGCACAAAATCTTCCTGGTTATGTCATCCCAACAAACCCTGCAGGGCAAGTTGCAAAATTTTTCTACTATATACCCTCTGATTTATCATCAGGACCAGACTCTACGGTGTTAAATAGTTATGAGATAGCTGAGGCAAATCAATTAGGGGCAAACCTGCCTCCAGTACCATCTAACTTTGTTCAAATTTTACAAAATGGCGTAACTCAAAGATATAGTGATGTATATGCTCCAGATGGGATATATTCTATAGATGATTATGGGATTTGGTGGTATTCTAATGTTGACGGTACACAGCCTTGGGCTTCAGATATTTTAACTACCTACGCCCCCGTAACATTAACATTATCGGCTGCAGCTAGTGCCACAGGAGCCACAGCATTGCATGTTTCTTCTGTTTCCGGTATTTCTCAGGAGTCATTACTCACAGCGTCTTTTTTAAATACTGGTACATATATATCTAATGTATTTTCCACAACAGGAGCATCCGGTCCAACAGGGCCATATACATTAATATTAAATAAGCCAACAATACACCCCGCCGCAACAGGAGCTACATTTACAGCTAACGCCGGATGGGACCCAACACAATGGGAAACATTTAAAGGAACCAATAGAAACAGAGCAAGACTGTTTATAAACTTCGCTAAATTCAACCCAGCACTGAGAACACAGCTTGTAAGCTCCCTGAAGCCTTATAACATAACCACTAATCCTCCCACAGGGGTAGCACCTAATAACAGTAGTAATTTTATCTCGTTTGACTTGAAGAGTGACCCAGGAGAACTTTCAGCCACAGGGGATTTGTTAGTGAATATTACTCCTCAGTTTAATACCGTAGGATATTCTGATTTACCAAAAATAGTGTCGGCCACATGGGTATCAGGTACATTGGGGGCTATAACTTTCTCAAGCCCGCACGGACTAACAACAGGTCAACAAGTCGTGACGACCGGTTTTTATGATTCAAATAATTCCTGGAACGGTACATTTACGGTTACTGTTATAGATACCTCTAATATATCTATATCTGGCCCCACAGCCGCACCTATAACTGTAGGAACCATATCAATAGCAGGAGACAGCACGAATGTACCATCAACAACAGGCACAGGAGGTACGTATACTGCTGGAAGCGCTGTGGCAGATCTATCATGGGACGCCATTTCAGGCAAGTTTAAAAAAACTGTTACGCCTGTGGTCGCTAGTCTGCAGGGATCCGGAGGAATAAATGTTACTCCAGTTAGCGGCAGTCCAGGCACATACAATATCGCATATATGTCTCAGGGTATATATGGACTGGTAGACTCTATAGAGCCAGTTAACTCTAGATTAGAATTTAGGGGATTAAATTCATATATAAAATTACCATATTATAATCCAGTAACTGTACCGTACGGATTAATAGGTAAAATTGTTCTCACAAAAGATTCTTTTAATAACGTCCCATTGAATTTAATACTTCAAGTTTTTGGAAATAGTACTTATGGAAGCAACACGAATAACACCGCGGTTGCTTTGAATTTCGAATATTCGGCAACATCAGCACAAAACGGAGCAGCTAGCTCAGTCACACTTAATTTAAATAATTCAGTAAGCCTGACTAGTGCAGCGTCATCTTTAGTGACTCTAAGCTTACCTAGCGCAGGATACACTGCGTATACCCCAATTAATATTTCAGGGGGATTAGTTATTCCAGAAAATTACGTAGGCGAAGATACGGTGATAAACTTTAAAATCACAAGAAACCTCACCGGGTCTAATAATGACTACGTAGGGGATATTGGAATTCTTGGAATTTATTGGGGAACAACTAGTAACTAAAAATGCCCTGGATTGACTCATTAGACTATCTAGATTTAAACTCATTACGCAGATATCCTATAAGAGAAGGAACTAGCGCAACGAGTACAGATGGGCTTTTTCAAATTCCAAACACGTTAATAGTTGATATTTCATTATCCGCAAGTGGAGACCCATCAGCGAGATTTTATATCTCTTCTTTTTTTAATAACCTTTTTTCCTGCACTATTCAGCTGGCTGAATATTACACAGGTACAGTAGTGGGTAGCTTTTTTATAGATTTCAATAGTCATAAGCTCAACGATACTTATTATTTAACCCCTATCGGCAGTTATGCAGGAGCCTCCGGCAAAATCACCATAGGGCTGCCTGATGATTTACAACTACAACCCGCAGGACAATTTTCTTTTACAAACACAGATACAGAATTAGAGCCAAGAACTATAATTCCAGGTCTTGCAGGAGTTACATCAATTACATATGTAGACGCAGACGCAAGCACAGCCACGTTTACCGGCGATATCACAATGAACGCCAGAAACAATGTTATTTTCACATACAATAGTATTTCTAATAGCGTAACTATGGATGTTGGGGACGGGTTAGGTTTAAACAAAACCTGTAATTATACGAACTGTGTAAAAACAATAAATGGTGTTACACCAGACCCGTCGAATGGAAATATAACAATGGTAGGTATAGACTGTATGCAAATTTCTAGTACTTCTCCATACACGTTACAATTTAACGACACCTGCTGTACTCCTTGCTCCGGGTGCTCGGATTTATCTACGTTAACTACAAGATTGACTAGCCTTGAAAATAATTTTATAACTATTAAAAATTATTATAATACCCTCAATGGGCAGCTCACAAATTATTTATCCACCGTTAATTCTAGCTGTTCGTGTGGAAGTTAAAATTACCGGTATATGCCCGCGTTAGAATATTTAAGTTCAAATAGCCTGATCAGCTATCCTTTTAAAGATAGTGTTGCCCCCAATCAGTCTTTAGATATTCCTAAAGGGGCTTTTTTAGACGCGCTGTTTGTAACTAACGATAAAAATATAAAAAGAGTATATATCTCTAGTATCTCTAACATTGATGGAGATATAAATATAGCCTTATCAGAAGTTAATAATGGTGATATAGGCTCTTTAAGTTTTCCTTTAAGTTCTGCGATTAGTCATTTAGCAAATACGCAAACAAGCTTTTTTAGCTATTCTGGTGATGGCTGGGTGATCAAATTAATATTTGGCGATGAGATAAATTTTTTATCTAGCTTTTCCGGTACAGTAGAATATACAGCAGATCAAACAGAATTTTTATCTTCCTTGATAGTGTGGTATCCCAGAAAAGTAACTTCGCTTAGCTTTGATACATATGCCCATGACGGATACACCGCCAGCCATATATTACAAAACATAAAAACTTACGGGGCTGGAGAAGCTGTCATTTTAGACAATGGAACAAATAATGAATTTACCACTGATAGCACACATCAATTATATATAGATGTAGCTAAAGGATTAGGTACGGGATTATGGAACCCCTGCCCTGACGGAGACATAGTAGACATATATACAGTTAATAACAGCTCCCCTAATTCTTCCGGGGCTTTGTTTATAGCTCCATCCGACTGCTATTCGTTAGACCTTTTGAGTGCCAACACCCTTAATGAGATCACATCAGGAGAGCTAAAAACAAAGACTGATTATTCAAATTTCTCCACACCTATCCCTGCTAGAAATGGTGTAGCAGCACACACCAATACCTTCAATGCCATATCCTCTGATATGGGAGGGCACGGACTTGTATTTAACAATCACTGCAGTCCCAAATGCTCTCCTGAAAATATAAGTGGTTTTGCAAATTATCTCAATAGATCCACAGATGCCTTAGCAGAACTTTACAAGGTAGTTAATAATCCCCAACAGACTTATGGAATAGGAAAAATAAATGGATCTGCCTTCGCGGAAAATAATTCTACTGGATTAATAAATAGCGCACATTTTGTAGTAACCAGTTTTTGCGCGTATAGAAATGGCAAACCTACACCAGTTGGACCTACGTGTTCAGGAGGGTTTAAAAAGTATTTCCATGAGGGAAGAGAATTAACAATAACCTCTGGGGCCATTAATTATGTTTTTCAAATAAAAGAAGTTATTTCCACCCATGAAGTTATACTTGGGGTTACCACGCAATCAAATATAGCTTTTAATGATATATGCGCAGCCCTATCTGGAAACTTAAATAACTTTATCGTTAACGACTACGGTATAAAAAACGCACTGAATGACGCAATTACTAGAAGTAACGCCGCCGCCGCTAATAAAAATCAGCCATACGCAACTTTAAACTACGGCACACTAGAAGCCTATAATGCTGACAAGCAGTATGGTACATTCATAACTTCGGTAATTGTTATATACAATCCGTCACCAGCAGCTATTTCATATTCTGTATCCGCATTCACCTCAGACCAAGCCACACTCGTTCCTTCTTCTGTAAAGATAAAAAATAGTATAGGCGATATTAGCTATGGGGCAAGTGTAGGAACAATCGCCTGCAAGGATTACAATATATTTGAATCCATATATTTCATTCCTTGCTCACAGGATATAGATCATTTGAATACAGGGAAAGTTACATTTGAAATAACAAACACATCTACTCCAAGTAACACACCTATAAATTACTATTCAAATGGCGTTCTTATTGATGCGGTTCAAACGCCAATGACTATACCAGAGCCAGGAGCAACCATAACGGCAGCATATTGTGTTTCTGTCAATAATACTCAAGATGTAATTTCTGTGAACTACGGTGTACCGTTTAGCTACCCTATAAACATGCCGGAGGCTACAGAATTTACAGTTACAGGTACTCCACCAAGCTGGATAACAATAGATACATCCTCAAATTCTCCTAGAATTTATTCTTCAAATCCGAACGGAAATACTTCAGAAGTATATTCTTTTACAGTTTTTGGAAAATCCGGATCACTTTATTACTTCCTTCAGTTAACCATAGACTATTTTGCTCCTCCGGTAATTAATTATCCAACACAAAACGAGGTTATAAATATTTATCCTCCTGACGGAGGCCCTCAGGTTTTAACCACTAGAACTTTTACAAAGAGTGCCCCCCTCATTCCCATAGCTGCATCGAATTATCCTACCAGTTATAGTATAACTTTAGACAATAATTTAAGTGGTGTAAGTATAGGGCCTACAGGTACAAACAATCTTCCTCCAGGATTATCCGTGGGGGGCAACGGGCTGATAGGTAAGCTCAAGATGCCTAGCAATACCGTATACCCTGCTTTTTATCCTTTGACTTTGGTAGCCCACAATTCCGCCGGCAGCTCTTCTCCTGTACATGTATTATTAGAGATAAACGAGACTGGCATAGCTACATCGTATGCAAAACAGGGAGAACAGTTTAATTACAGTATAATCGTTGGCCCTGAAGTAATATCGCAAACAGTAGAACAAATTTTACCAGACTGGTTACTTTTTGATCCTACCCTCAATCACTCTTCTGCGGGAGCTGTACCTAATTTTTATGGTACGAATTATGACACCACCTCAACGGAAATAAATATTGTTGTTAAGCAACAGCTTTATGGTGGAAGTTACAGGCTTGTGTCATATACGATACCTTATATCGTTACACCTATAATAAATTACCCCACTAATTCCACTGTTATTAATCTATATCCGCCGGACTTTAAAAACCCGATAGGTAGCAATACACAATTTACTTCAGTAAATCCACTATTTACAGTTTCTGCGTTAGGGGCAACTTCATTTAATGACAATAACGGAACACTTCCCCTAGGGTTAAGCATAGATAACAATGGAAATATTACTGGGCAGATTTCAGATGATGCAAGTCTAGGTCTCCATGTAGTTACAATAAACGCAGTTAATGCTGTAGGTACTACGTCAGTTACTTTTAATATCAACCTATCTCAAGAAATATCTGAAATCATTGCGGATTATGGAACAGGATTTTGCTACACTTTTAGTGATTTAAGCTCCTTAGGTGCTAGTTTAAATGTGTCTTTCTCCATATTAAATTTACCTTCATTTTTAAATATTTCTAGTCAGGCAAATAGCTCTTGCCACATCTATTCTTCAGGAATTCTTAATCAGACTAATGAAATTCAACAATATATCACATTATCCATAAATAATGCCGGTTTAATAACCAATAGATTTTTTAATTTTATATATTCTCCGTCACTACAAATAACTTATCCAGCTCAAGATCAATTATTTTATATAGTCTATTCTGGTGGCTATAGCACGATAACTTTTAATGCTGACGCACCACTATTACAAATACTCACAGCTAGACCTATAAGCTTTTATTTAGCCTCTGGATTACCTAGGGGCTTGAGTATAACACAAGACGGAAAAGTTATAGGTGCAGCTAACGATGTTGAGGGTACGTATAATGTGCAGGTTATCGCAGGTACTTCCTCAGGAGCTAGATATATATCTTCGTTTAAAATATATATTTCTTCTTCTCCGTTGAATGGTGGTGTGTTTTTAAATACCCCCTACTGTTATAAGATATCAGGATTAGGACAAGCCGACAGTTATGGTTATACTGGCCCATTACCTCCTGGACTTCATTTTACTGGGGCTACAGGAGCAACCTGCAATATTTATGGTACCGTTAGTGGATTAACCCATGCGGCAAATTACCCATTAACTTTGTTTGCAAATAAAGGAAGCACACAAATGCCCCTTTCTTTAAACTTAAATTATTTACCTAATTCACCCACACCCCAAATAACTACACCATTAAGCCAAAATATTTACTATATTAATCCTCCAGACTACAACAATAGAGAATACACCACAGACTCCCCATTGTTTAGTGTTTATGCTACTCAAAATCCGATACTATTTTCTGCTGTAGGGTTACCTCCTTCTTTAAGTATAGTTCCAGAGTCGGGACAAATTGTGGGAGGACCGGTTAGCCAAACAGGAACATACAATGTGACCATTTCGGTAGAATCTGAATATGGCTACTATGGTACAGGTACTTGCTCAATAGTGGTTTCTGATACTGCAGATCAATCTATTGTGATGCTTGAGAATCATACAGTCTGTAAAAAAATAACCTCCGCAGATAACGCCATATTCTACAATATTAGCGGTACATGGCCCGACGGTGTTTCTTACAATGGTTTTCCTGGATTTAACTGCAATTTCACAGGCACTCCCGCAAGCACTAATTCTTCAGGTGTATTTTCTGTTGTGATTGAAAATCAATATTTAGGAGGCGCTTCTAATAATCAATACGATATTCAATATTGGGGACTGCCCAGCATAACAGGAATTTCAACAAATCAAACATACGAATCTTATACAGGAGCCACAGGGAATACGGGACCATCTTATAATTTCCTACCTTCTGTTTATCTGGGGCCGGGAGAGTATACTGATGATAATCCTTTGTTAAGTTTATCTGTAACAAACGATCCAACAAGTATTGAGATAACGAGCATTACACCCAGACACTTTACTAGTCTGCACTTTAATCCCAACGGAAATTTAGTGGGCTATCCTTCGTACGATGATATAAATTTACATTACACCATATCCGCGAGAGTTTCGAACCCTGCAGGTAGCTCTAATATATTTACTTTCGTATTATCTTTTAGTGCCGTACATGCGACGATAGATTGGCCCACACCAGACACAATGGTTTATGGTCAGCGACTTAATGAGTTTCAGTTAAATGCGACCACCCAAGCTTCTGGGAATATAACATATTCTCCCCCGGCGGGATACCTACCTCCAATAGGTGTTGACACACTAACCGCCTATTACAATCCTACAAGTTTAGATTATCTACCCACACAAAAAACAAATCAAGTTACTGTATTATCAAATTTGATATATGGGTTATTTCCAGACGTAACTGTTGATTTTTACCCCGCGTCAAATATAAATCCACCCATATACAATTTTTATCCTAGCTTCGTTTTATATAAGCAATTTTCAGACCTTAGCCCGTTAGCTTTAGTATCCTCCGCTAATCCAACCACAAAATTTGCTATCGCTGGCTTTACAGCAGGCACAGGCCCAACAGGAGCCTCTCAATCCAACTTAGGGTATTTCGGAGTTACTTCAAACACAACAATACAAGTAGGCACAGGGACAAGAACATTTACTGTTAATACTATAGGATCTTTTGCGGCTGGGGATAGTGTCATGGTTACAAACACAGGAGGAATAAACCTCAGCTATATGATAGGAACAATATCTGCTATTTATAGCGGAAACCGTATGACGATATCAGTTAGCAGTGTTGGGGGTAATGGTGGAACATTTTCTAGCTGGGAAATATCTTTATATTCCACAACATTTCCAGGTCCTACAGGCTCATCAGGCTCATCAGGCCCTGCATGGCCGGATTTACCAATCACACTAACTCCTCCATATTACCCTGGGCTTCCCCCACTACTAACAATAGATAACAGTGGAGCCTTAATTGGAACAGTTTTACCTAATATGCTAAACAAGAGCTATGGGTTGTCTATAACTGCTGTGGATTCTTTAGGAAACCAATCTCCCCCATACAATTGCATACTGGCATTTGAACCAAGAAAGTCACATGTATTTTGGGACACCCCAGATCCTATAATTTATGGTACCCCGTTAACAGACCAGCAATTAAATGCATCGTTTGATATATACACCGAGGGTGGAGTATTACTTTATAATTATCAATTAGGAGATGTATTGAACGTAGGAACAAACATTCTAACCGCGGAATACGTATCGTCAGATATAAATGTAGCAGGCTCCACAAAATCTGTATCTCTTGTTATTACGCCTAACCTCATAACAGGGTTATCTTCAGACCAAACTTTTGAGTCTAGTACAGGAGCTACTGGAGGTTCAGGTCCTTCATATAACATATTACCTTCTGTTTATTTAAACTCGTCATATACAGAAGATAACCCCTTATTTACTGTAAATACTTTAATTTCGCTTGCGGATTATCACAACTTTGGTGGTTATATTTTTACTGCCACAGGACTACCAAATTCTTTAACAATAACTAATACTGGAAAGATTGTTGGTAGCTATCCGCAGATTTCAGAAATAAACCAAACATACAACGTTACTATAAATTTAGTTAATACTGTTGTTTATTATCCACAATCCGGTGCTCATTATAACGATCCCCCTCCATTCAATTTTACGCTATCTATACAACCAATACCCACCAATATTACATGGCCTGCACTAGATCCTGTGGTTTATGGTACACCTATAACCGAAGTGCAATTAAACGCAACAGCTGACGTGGCGGGATCTTTCACATATACCCCGGATTACGGCACAGTATTCAACGTAGGCAATAACACCATAACAGCAGTATTTACCCCAGACAGTGAAGACTATGGTTCAGCTACAGTTACAAACAATTTAACTGTATTGATTAATAAAATCACTTCATTTACCCCAGCAAGCTTTTTAAATTCATATTATTCTGCAGCCACAGGACCCTCCGGGCCTGTATATAGTCCTAATCCTTCTGAATACTTAAACAATGGACCTTACACAGGAGGCAACCCGTTGTTTTCTTTTGGTGCTGCTTCTACTGTATATACATACAGCGCAACAGGACTACCTTCTTCTTTAACTGTGGGAGGACTAGGAAATATCATAGGTACACCAAGTACGCAAGATTTGAATAAGGTATATTATATATCTCTATACGCTCAAGGTAATGATAATTACCAAAATAATCGCCCAAGGTCATTTTATTTGAAGTCTCCTCCTTATAATTTTGTTTTAGATTTAACCCCGAAAAATCACCCAGTATTAACTTGGTCTTCTCCGAATCCAATAACTTATGGTACTCCCTTGAGTACAGACCAATTAAATGCCTCTTCAAACGTAGACGGAACTTTTACATATTCTCCAGCCTCAGGGACAGTATTAAATCATATCCATAACACATTGAATACTGTATTTACCCCTACGTCTGTAGACTATTACACAGCCGAGGCATCAGTAAATATAAATGTAAACCCAGCAGGGGGCCCGATAGCAATAACAGGAATTTCTACAACTCAAGCTATATATCAATCACATACCGGTTCAACAGGCTCAACAGGTACATATTATAATTTCTTGCCTTCTGTTTATCTGGCTGCGGGGCCATACACAGACAATAATCCGCTACTTACAGTAAACACGGATGTCTTGGCTTCCGGTTTCATCGCTCAAGGTTTACCAAATACCCTATCTATAAACACCAACGGAAATATTATAGGTACCCCTGTAGCTAGTCAGTTAAACGCGATTTATAATGTCACTGTATATGCTAATAATAATGGGACATTATCAAGCGCATTCCATTTTGTACTGAGTATTCAGAAAGGCATACCACAACTTAATTGGGATAATCCTGCAGATATAGTTTATAAAACACAGTTAATTCCTGGAGCCCAGTTGAATGCCACAACTGACGTTTTGGGTAAATACGTATATGATCCCGTCCCAGGAACAATTTTAATGGTTGGTACAAATATTCCGCTACACGTCACTTTCACGCCAAACTCAAGTGATTTTATACCCGTCACGAAAACCGTGCATATAAATGTAGTGCCAGCAACAACAAACTTAGTAACCATAACAGGGGTAGCAGTAAATATTCCAGTCCTTAGCCAAACAAGTCAGGTTAGTTATGTAAAACCTCCGGGCCTAAATTATTCTTTCCCTGTATATGTGAATGTATACACTATTATGCCTTCTGTTTATTTAAATTCAGGACCATACACAGACGATAATCCATTAATTTCAATAACCACAGATAATCCTCCATTTGGATTTCAGGCAATAGGGTTGCCTGAAGGATTATCGATAAGTGCAAATGGAAACATAGTTGGCAACCCAAGCAGTAATGATATAGATAGACTTTTCTCGATATCTATATCTCCCGATAATTTGGTATACAGCGCACAGGTAATATATATTACGCTAGGTATACCCAAACAAGATCCGGTAATTACTTGGCCACAAATAACTCACGTAGGTGTTCCCTGGTTTACGGGGGCTTATGGAGCCACTGCTTCTGTTCCTGGTACATTCATTTATGCCCCAGATTATGCGGAGTATGATTACGGAGGTAGCTATACTTGGTCAGCTACTTTCTATCCTAGCAACAGCACTGACTATAATATTATCCCAGCTACCACCACACTTCAGTTAATTGGTCGCAATTATTAATCTCTTGTAAAACTGCTTTAAATTAAGATATAAATAAATACAGATGGCTATCAATACTCTTAATTTTTTAAACAAAAACCAATTTAGGAGATACCCTCTTAAATCAGGATCTTCATTGACTTCTATAGACGGTAAAAAAATAACAAATGAATTATTTGTAGGGGCGAGTATAACAACCACAATCGATCGTAAAAATATATTTATAAAGCAAGTATATGTGAATGGCTCGAATATAAGGGTTACTTTAGCTTGCCAGCTATCTAATTCTTTTTTTGAGACATTAGGTGTGTTTTACGGAACAATAACTAGTGACTTCACAAGCATTCCTTTAACAGAAACAATGAGATTCACTAGCGGCAGCTTAATAATAGGCACAGCTGACGCAGTTGCAAGCATGGCCGGTACTTATACTTTTGATACAGAAGCCCTGCAATTAGAAGAATCTACTATTTTTTATTACACTCCGCCAGGTGTTACTAGTGTACAAAACAATGGAGCACAATTAAGGGGAAATGTTAATTTTGGAGTGCTTACCAATATAATTAAATCCAGACCAAATAATAATCAAATTAATTTTGGTGTGATAGACACCGTGAGTGTAACAAGCCTGGCCGACAAATCTTCTATTTTTAATAATTGTAATACTCCTGTAATAAGACATATAGATGGGGCCACACCATTCTACCAAGCTTCAAATTCCGTAGACTCCTCAGGTAACAGTAATTATGTTCCGGAGTTGCAGGGAAATCTATTTATGGTAGGTATTTCACCAATCACATTTAAAAACGAACAAAATTTAGGAGCTTCAGGAACTTTAGAATATTTAGGAGGCTTAAAAACTGAAACATTCTCTGCCTCTACAGGTGCACCAATTACTTTGAATACTCTATGTAACGCTAGAAATTCAGTGTTGCCTCCAACCGCGCCAATTTATATAAACTCAGGGCACCTACAGGATCCTACTACCCCAACAGGAACCACAGGTGCCCTTGGCTTGGCTAGTTATTATACAAAATCAAATTACAAACCTGCAAATTTTTATTCTGCAGTAGATCCAGAATTTGTATGGTGGCCGCAATTTTTTACATACAGTAGCATAACTCCAAATAGCCCGATTGTTGCAAACCAAGGAACAACAGGAAGTGTTGGATATGCGGCTATCTCCGGTGTTCCATCACCCAAGTATACTCTGACTGTTGTATATGTAAACAAAGGTACAGCAGATTTAACTATATCGTTATTTAAAAATGGAGTTAGCCTAAATGGCTTTTACGGAGTAGTTGTAAAAGCCAATAGCTCTGTAACTGTTAGAAGCACCAGCGATAGTAACTATACGTATCATGATACATTTATAGGCATTGCTAACGGAGATCATTTTACAGTATCATTTGATTCTGTTTCTGGTGGAGTGTCTACACTGCAGCCATATATATACTATAGATAAAATATGTCTGAATATATTGCATTAGGTTGGCAAAATGAGAATGGATTAACAAATTATCCATTAACTTTGCCGTTTGAAATAAACGATTTGATTGTAGATGCTTCGTTTATACAATTTGATAATTATGTACCCTCTTTTGTAAACGTACTTATTGGTGCGGACTACATGACATTTAATATCTTATTTGACTTAGGTGAAGTTACCGCCACATACAACCATTCAGATTATTCAACCGGCGTTAAAAATTTAAGATTTTATGACCATGGTGGCGATAGATATATAGGTTGTTTAACTATAGGCGTTGGTGCATTGAAAGCATGGAACAGTTATGTAGGTGAAAACTTAATAGCTGGAGCTTTAACAGGAGGACCTATACCATTCGTACCATCCACAGTAAAAAGCATCCCTCTCAATGACGCGGTGTATACTTTAGATAGCTCTTACGGGTTTATTTCATTAGGAGCAAATCAAGACATAGCGGACACTTTTACAGATATTGGTGGAATAATTTATCAAACCTCCGCAGGGGGTAACACAATATTTTATAATGCCGTTAATTCCCCTCCATCTATCACGTTTAATGCTGTGGGAAATAGTGTTCCTCCGGCTACTAACAATATATATCCATTAAAACAAATAAACTTAACAAAACCTAAAAATAATAATATTACCATAGGCGGAAATGATATTATTAAGTTTAATTCTATAAATAATCAAAATCTTGAAATATATGTCGCCGGTCAAGGCGGAGCTAGTTCTTCTAACTTAGTATTGACCACATTATCTATGTAATATGGAAGCACTAGAATGGTTAAATGAAAACTCCCTAAGGAATTATCCATTACTTGACGACGTTCCGGCTAATGGTTTACCAGAGAGCGCTATATTAGATTTGCAGCTGATTTTAAATTCTCCTTCAAACGTATCTGGAGCTAAATTAATAGATATCACAATAAGCAGTGTGTCTAAAGATATTTCAATTAATTTTACAGAAAATTCATTTTACTATAGTTTAATCGATAACAACTTAAACACGTTTTCAGACATACAGTTTCCTTTGTATATCAGAAATTCCTCAGGCAGTCTTTTAGTTTTAGGAGATGGGCTTTTAAAAATACCTGTAAATACTCCTACTACATACAACCTACCTGTTGAGCCCGCCACAGTATTTGAATTTGGAGGTGCTTGGTTGGGTGTTAGAAGTATTAACCAAACTCCCAACTATGCCACAAACTCGGGAGATATTTCTCCGGCGTTACCCCTGACTTCAATAAGTGGAATAGCTACTGCAGGTGACGTGGAGTTTATTCCTGGCTATAACTATCAAATAAATTTTGATAATAGTTTGATAAACATGACTGCGGCATATGCGTTAGGCTTACAAATGGACTGCACAACAAGATTTTTACCTCCCCAATATCATGATTGCCCAGATATTGTTTCTTATATTAATGGAATTCCGCCAGACAGCGACGGTATTTTCAAGTTTGTGCAAGGCAATAACATTTATTTAGTAGACGGGAATTCTGTACAACAGCCTATACAAGATACAAATATATCTCCTCCGCTAGGTAGCTATACAGATATTTCTGGAAATCAGCAAACAGGACTTAACAACAACACAGTATTTGTAGGGTTGACATTCTTAGAATCTGATTTATGCTCTCCTGTACAGCTATTGCCTACAAATAATTAAAAATACATATATGAATACACCTAAGAAAAAAATGGTATTTACAAGTGTTAATCAAATATTAAATTTGATCAAATCCACTCCAGCTCTTCAGCAACTACCGAGGTTTGCCACATTCAAGAACGCTGAGTTGAGTACTGCCCCTGTTAAAAGCTGCAATTGCTCTAAAAATATCATAACCCCGGATATCAATAAACAGATGCTTGAGAATACATTATCTTCTCTCACAGATGCCGATTTCTTGACGATCAAAGGAGTGCTTGGACTAGATGAGCTTTGCTATTACAAGCGGATTGCAGGAAACGGTAGATTAGAGATGATTTGCGTTTAATTAGTGGGTATAATAAGCAGTATGAACCCAGAAAATCAGCATATTGCATATTATATAAATTCATCGGCAGGTAAAAGCATACCATTACCCCTGGAGAGCATAGATGGATCTATAGATTGCAAAAAGTCTATAATCAGGTGCAGGAAAAATTCACCGCTGCAGGAGTATGTTTCACCCCTAGGTTATAGGGGTTTTCCTGGTGTACCTTATGAGCAAGGAGTTCCAAACCCTGATACATATTATCAGGGAGAGGATATCGTATTAGATAGTATGCTTGTTTATCTTGGGGAAATGGTAGACCACAATAAATACACAATTTCTGTAGTAGTTAAGCCTGATCCTCACTCTTTAACTCCCACATGGGTAGGTAGTATTGATAATGGAATTTATTCTACAGATAGAGTGGGGTTCTACCAGATCTGGATACCGTCAGCAACCACACAGAATCTTTTTGCTGGTTCGTACTATTTAGACGTTATTCTTAAAGAACACGTCGGTAAAGGTGCTGGCGTTAAAGACCGCACCATGTTCTTGTTAACATATATTTTTAACGTAGAGTATAGCGCAGGTAGCAAACATCCAGAAAACTCGTCTAACTCTGGCGGTTTGCCTAATAGAGGAGAGCTAGAGAACACCTGGCCACCTGCGGCTGATATAATCGGGACATCAACAAACCACAACACATACACAGCTCCTAGTCAGTACCCCCTTTAATTACTCCGCTTATTTTTTGGTATAACTTAATAAGTGGCAATGTTTCGCCATTTATTTAAATGCTTGTTGCAAAATTCTTAGAAAAATTAGATTGGGTTTCAGACTCTAGGTTGTATAGTTTGTCGTCCCCCTTAAAAGGACACAATTACATAATTGTGTCCTCCTCAGAAGGACAGATTCCAGACACAGCAATCTATGGCGCAGATAAGTACGGCAATCCTCTAGACTTTGAGGACCTGCCAGGAAGTTACACAGGAACAAGTCATATGGAGGCGTTAAGAAGAGCGGGATATATACTTTTTATAAATGAATAAAAAAGTAATAACAAACCCCGAAGCAAGTGCATTGGGGTTCAAAGAAAAACCATACAGAAAGTGGCCAGAAGACAAAAATCTAGTAGTCTTAACCATAAACGGTTGGGATGACTTATTTTTTGATCGTGAAGGCACCCTTGTGTATCTAACCACACTAAATAAACATGAGTCACGAAATAGTTGATAAACTTATAGAGGAAAATAAAAATCTTAAAACTAGGCTTGATATACACGAGAATATTGCGGTACAACTAACGAATACGATAGGCGAACTCACCCAGGCTCTCGAACAAGCAAAGGCTAAAATAGAGGTACTAGAGAGTGATACGAAGATCGTTAAAATTCAAAATAGTGACGACACTTACGTTTCGGTGGACGACATTTTTTGTTTAAGAAAAAAAGACAAAAAAGAAATAGCAAGATTAAACCAATTACTTAACGGAGTATGACCAGAAAAAAAGAAGACCTTCTCTGCCTAGTGGCTACATCATTTGTTCTCCTGATTATTTCAGGATTAGCAATTAATTCACTGACAGGAAATAAATAACCCCCCCATAATATAGCTTAACTTTTCAGGTATAATAAATTGATAACAAGATTTGTTAGGCTATATTTTTTAGTTTATAGATTCGGATCTGTGTGTCCGCTAATTAGCTAAAGGTCCACGGCTGATATTGTGTGTACAATGGCGCTCTGCTCGGCCGAGCACCGCATAGAGACACATAGCAAACGGGCACACAGATCCATCTATTTTTGTAATGCTACTTGCGATTAGTCTGGACTATAACCAGAGTCGTAAACCGTCTCAAGTCGGGAAGAGGTGGAATCATGGCCGCCTGAAAAGCAGAGAGCAAAAAATGGCGCAGCAAGGAATAAACTGACGAGTTTATTGAAAGGGTTTCCAACTTATTGGTGGAAACTGGTGTGGCACAACCCCCACACTAAATGACAATCTCACGGATACTGCAACCACCGTGAACAAATCATTCGCCTCACCACGAGGTTTGCAGACATCGTGGTAGGAACGCGCCTAAACCTTTTAAAATAATTCTGTGAGTAGAGTATGGGTAATTCCCATAACACGCTCTGTAAAGATAAACAACCTAATGCTGGGTGTTATTTTTACAGATCACGGTGATGATCACACAGAGTTATTTTTTAACCCCTGAAACCAAACAACCAACCAAAACCAAAAAGTGAAAAACGTACGCAGGATAGATTGGTCAGCACGTAAAGAAAAACGAGACAACGACATCTACCTAAACAAAGAGCTAAAGAAGCTGTTGCGTTATAGAGAAGATATCAACATACTCTCTCTGCCTGGTGAAAAATGGCTATGGGAGCGGCAGTTAATTCAAAATTTCCCTGAAAATAAGTTCAATATTGTTGGTGTTGAATCTGATCCTTATGTGAATGAATCTTCAAGAAATTTTCTAAAGCTCAATCACAAGAATAAAAGAAACCAGATTGATCTACTAGACCAAAAAACATCATGGGAAGATGTAGTCACCAGGAAATTTAATTCCAGCTTGTTTGATAGCTCAACAGCTGAATTTGATATAATCTACGGTGATTTCATGGGTACCTTTAACAGAAATATAATAGAGTATATCTCACACATGCTAGAGGATAAAAAAATGATAAAGCCCTTGGGTAATATTATTTTTACATTCCTGCTTGGACGTGGATTGAGGGATATCAGAGAAGAAACCCTAGAGATAGGCAGAGCATCAAAATATTCAGATTTACTTTATTTTGATGATGACATGCTGTGGAACAGATACAGCAGTAATACCAAATCTGATGAAGTTCATCCTTATGCTATCGGCATTATGGAAACTATCTTACAGCTTGGTAAGAAATTCGGAAAAGTTCTACTCCCCTCAAAACCACATATATATTACAGTCCGGGAAGAGATGAAAACCATCTTGTTCCAGAGGGCAGCTTTTGCTTTACACTGATAAAGTAATTGAATAAGCTTTTGTAACATTTGGGGGCGTAATTGGAAATCGACTCCAGGAGTTGATATCAGCCTACATGCAGAGGATCTCAGTTGGCCTCTATAATCATCTGGGAAAAAAATAAAAGCAAACTCTAACGAGATGCTTGCTCCTAGCCTCGCTGAGGCGGATGCCATTCTTGCAAAGTATGGCTACGCTGACAGCGAGCTTCTCGCTGCCTAACCGCAGCGGCTTGAAGCCGCTAGTAGTAAAACGCTCTCTGGACGCCCGATGCCGGAGAGATACAAAAGGGTACCTCAATTATCTTGTGAGGGTATAATTTAGATACGACTCAATTCGCGTTAAGTTGAAGATCCATCTGTATCCGCTCAGCGTACTGGTACAGATGAAATAGGCTGAGCTAAGCATGTAAACGGTTGTTAGATATTTCTGGAACACACGGGTTCGAATCCCGTCGCCTCCACCAATCTACTGATGAAAATCAGTACTCCTCCTGGGGATAATCGTATCCCTTGCTCATAGTCTAACGGTTACAAAGTGACTATCTGTGACTACTCAGACAAACGAGACCGCGGTTCCCAGTACGTGTAATCCCTCTATCATTAACAGGCATGTTGGATAGAAACGCAATTAGTCATTGCGGGGGAAAGAAGCTAACCGCGGGTTGAGGAAAAATTTCCCCCCAACAATAGATATAAAAACCACTGTGAGAAGCAGGGCATTGCGCTTTGTGTATATGTGGAAATCCCGAAGATAACATATTAATCCTCTCAGGGGCTACAGGTGATGCTCTCTGAGGAAAAAGGAAGTTAACCATCTGGGAGCTCTATTGTCTGGGGACTTTTGTTTTGGTAATGATCTTTTATCGGTTAGATCATGTGTGTTGGAACCGTCTGTGGCCGCGAGATGTATATCTTTCCCGCCCAAAAAAATAACAGATTGAGCATACAACAGAGTCCAAATCTCAAAACATGCTCGGTAATAATAAACCAACAACCAATATTTTCCTGGTTTGCCACACATACACAGGAGCACTGGTCCGGCAGTGACTAACACAATCCGGAAATTTTTTATTTGATTATTGCCCTCTATGCGGATAATTATTTATTTGAGCCCAGGACAACCAAAAACCCTCTGGTATTAGGCGGGAAATCTGATGGAAAGCAGAAATCTATAAGCCCTGTCCTGGGCTCTTATTTTTTAACTATTCAAAAAACCCATTTGACACACCAAAAAACTAGGTGTAGGGTTATCCACCATGACAAACACACAACACACAAAAGAAAGCATTCTAGAAGAAGCCGTGCGGGTTACTTCGGGTGATCGTAGAAGAGATTATGATCATCCAGAGCCCAACCATAAACGTATAGCTACTATGTGGAACGCTTATCTCAGTATCAGAAAAGATCCATTGGCAGAGATATCACCATATGATGCAGCTATGCTAATGGTTCTATTGAAAATCGCCAGAGATGTGTATACATCAAAGCGTGACAATTTTGTAGATGCTGCGGGATATATCCGCTGCGCTGCAATAATTGCCGGTTACGAAGAATAAAAATAAAACAAACATATGGAAATAACACAAGCAGGAATCGGTTTCGGAACAGCGCTGGCTATCACCATTTCATGGAGCCTTCATCAAAGTATTCTATGGGCGATTGTTCATGGTATCTTGGGATGGTTCTATGTAATCTATTTCGCAATCACCCGATAAAATCCCCCCAAAATTGACCTGACTGTATGGAAGAGAACATACATTTGTTACGCAGTAAGTTGTCTGCAGCCACCCTGTCCCTCTGGAAATTCCGGGGGAGAGCTTCGAAGCCCAGGGACACCAAAACAGTGAAGGGTTAGCGTCCTTCCAGGTCATTAAATTTAAAAAATATGATATTCTCAAATAAACTACTTAAAACATGCAAATCGTACGACAAGTCCAAGTTCTTGTCGCGTAGACCCAAGGGTATGAAAGAAGCCGACTGGAAGGAGTATGTTGCGGACTTCAAGCTAAACAAGCTTATTGTTCTAGGCAATGCTCCAAAAGCCCCCGCAAGAAAAGAATCCAGACCTCAGGAGGATAAGGAATAATATGGGCATGTTCGATACTGTATTTGTAGAGAAAGCTCTGCCCCTCTCTCCTGAGGTTAAAAAAGCGTTCAAGGGTAAAGACTGGAAAAAGATCGACTTTCAAACGAAAGATTTAGATCTAGCCATGGCTTATTATTATCTTAAAGCTAACGGTAACTTGTACTTAGAGAAAATAGAGGGCAGTTACGAACCCCTCGCTGAAGAAGAAATAAAGAAAAATAAGAAAAATAAATTCTATCTTAATTATAAGTTCATTGAAACAGGTCGTGAATTAGTTAAAACAAATATTTGCGGAACTGTACAAATATACGCTAGTGAGTACGATAACGCCGGTAACGAGTGGTGGGTTGAATTTGAGCTGGTTCTACACAATGGAAAGCTTAAAAAGGCCAAACAAATCAAGGCTGAGCTTGTGCATACCGCTGAAGAAATAGAACAACAGCGGGTAGATTTCGAGCAGCGCCATGAAAAGGTATACAATCATCCCTGGAATAAGACCAAGAGAGTACTAAATAAGATTACATTTAATTATTGGAACTCATCTTGGAGAGGGGTTGCCAGAGGAGTAAGATTCCTTGGTTCCAGACTGGACAATCTTGGAATGTGGATATATAGATATATGTAATGAATTTTGACGGCAGCATCATAAATACGACCGGACCATCCCTTCCTCAATCTTCACGGTTGATAGGTATACCGGTGTGGTCGGGTAGAAGAGCTCTAAACGGTATGGCACCCTATAAAGCGCTGAGTAACTTCTTTAACCATGGTAACCCGGATGTTGAAAAGATTCTGCAGGATCGTTCCGTCAATGTTTTACGGGGTGTAGCTCAGCTTGGCTAGAGCGCTTGCTTTGGGAGCAAGATGTCGTCGGTTCGAATCCGGCCACCCCGATAGATTTATTACCCTTTGGTGTAACGGTAGCACAAGAGATTTTGGCTCTCTTTGTCATGGTTCGAATCCATGAGGGGTAGTTTTGTTATGTCGCTCATAACTGAAGGGCATAAGCAGGAGTATGGCCAACGAGTATAAAAATAAACCCTGCACAACTTATCACACAAATGAAAACATACACAGAAACTAAAGATAAAAAAAAGTTTGATTGGTTCAGCTTTCTAGCAGAACGTATCAAAGAGCAGCCCAAAGGCGTTACATCCGTTGATAATATGCCAGACAAAGATATTATCAACACGAGAAAGAAATTTAAAAAAGAAATAAAGATGGCAGGTGATTGGGTTACCTGCGCCTGCGGAAACCAATGCAGCATTCTTGATAGAGATTTTGATGGTGAGCCCGTGGATGACAAACTTGCTGAGTTAGGTTCAGATTTTTATTATTATGTGAACGACCTGGATTGGAAAGAGGCAAAAACGACCCTCAAAGAAATCGAAAAGCTTTCAGCCAAACTAATCCAGGAAAAAATCCAAACCAGTAAGAAAATTCTTACGTCTTTAGGATATAAAGTAATTGAACCTGAGTTAAAAAAGGTTAACAATAAGTAAATTCAAGCACGATTAGCTTAGCGGTAGAGCAGGCCCTTTACACGGGCAAGGTCGGGGGTTCGATCCCCTCATCGTGCACCACTTTAAAATGGGTAGATACCGAAGCGGCCAAACGGGGAGGACTGTAAATCCTCTGTCATTAGACTTCGAAGGTTCGAATCCTTCTCTGCCCATATATTCAACACACAATGGCAAAGCAAAAAGAAACAAAAGTAGATCATTATAAGGCTACGGAGAGTATGTCAGAGGCCGAATGCCTGAAGTACTGTAAGAAGAAAGCAGAAGAAGATATAGCGGAGTTCAAAAACCTTAGTTTTGATAAGGATATGTTGATCAGTGGTTATATGAAAATGTATTATCGTCCCACTAAAAAGAAAGATGAGAGTACTGTACTTACCAAAATTTGACCGGTTGGTTGTGGGTAGAGCTATATTATCCAAAGAGCATTCAGAAAGCCTAATAAAAGAAGCAGGAGCCGCAGTGCGATTCGGGGCAAAAGCCACAGAGGAAACACTCCTAGGTAAAGTATTCCTAGCAACTAAAAAAACAACAAACTAACACACATATGGGATTAGACATGTACGCATACGCCGTGGAAGATCATCCAATGGCAACAGCTCTCAGTATACCGAAGGGAGCAGAGGCGGTAGAAATTCAATATTGGAGAAAGCATCACGATCTGCACGGTTGGATGCAGAAGCTCTATATCAGTAAAGGTGGTACAGGTCAATTCAACTGCACCCCAGTTCAATTAACAGAGGAAGATTTAAATAACCTTCATTGCGCTATAGAAAGTTCACATTTGCCGCAAACTAGAGGTTTTTTCTTTGGAAATAATCCTCCAGACGAAGACTCTAATTCAGAAGACCTTGCGTTTATAGAAAAAGCCAGGACCGCTATACGAAACGGTAAGAAGGTTTATTACGATTCTTGGTGGTAGTTTCAGTTCGGTGCGGGCTGCTCTCTCTGTCTCTCTATCCAGGGAGGGCAGCCTATTCCGATATTATAGGTACTTTATACGCAGTTAATTGAATCATGTTCAATACCTGCCTCACATACCTTTCATTTATAAACGGAATACCTAAACCAAGACTCATAAATTGCTTTCTTATTCCTTTGGAGAATAGGTGAGAGCTGTTAAAAAACTTATCATTCATCTCAAAAGGAACAACACTGTTTCCGTGATGAATGAATCCATGCCAGTAAAAAGAGTCTTCATTGTTCTCCGTTTTTTTACGTATCTCTTTTACCTCTAATGCAAAGTTTGTAAGCTGTTCCTCCTCACGCTCTTTAACCAAGAAATAAGAAGTACCCCTACGCACGAATGTTTTACCCTGCACGGTGAATTGCTGCTCTCTGGATTCTCTCCAAGAGCGCATCAAGTCTTCTCCAGATCTTTCACCTAATTCTTTGACTTGCTCATATGATAAGCTAGCCACATGGTGATGCAGGTTAGGAGTGCCCTCTTTACCAATCAAAAGATCCATAGGATCTATGTTAAATTCAGACCTCCTGGCTTCGCTCCAAATCCTTATCAAACTAGAAGTATCTATTTCAGGAGGCAAATCTATGTTTTGATTTGTCCACCAGTCTGCTTTGTAATTCCATGTAAAGCCCTTCTTAATTTTTAGATCATTGAAATCAGCTAGTACGGTATCACAGAGCTTACCATACCATCCCATTTCACCGTTCATGTATATTTTTTCTCTTTCTTGGGGTGTCTGAAACTTAGCAATTTCTATAGAGCATATGTGTTTAGGTGAAACAAAAGTAGGAATCATTAATACCTTCTTATACTTCTGTTTTGGTCCGAGATTTAATTTAGGAAATGCTTTTACAACGTTTTCGGTAAGATAACCAATCTCGTTTTCCAGAAATCCAGGCATACCTGCCACTGTGAGGATATCCTTGAAATACATAACTTTATCTCCGTGCCTGGCTCTGTGAGATACAGCCTCCTCTTTTGACAACAACCAGGCACCTTGATACTGAGCATGTAGGTAATAGTTACTCCATAACTTTTTCTCTGCATACTCAGATCTAGGAAGCTTGAAATCCAAGCAGTCATCAAAATTATCTAATACAGTGGTGTATAATTTTGGCCAGTCATTAGCTTCAAAAAAATCAAACACAGTACCCACAAACGAAGAGGTTTTAGACCTTGCAAACCAACCAAACACTGGTATTCTTACAAAATCAAAATCTTCTTCTCTTAGTCCCAATTTAGAGACTAGTCTGGGTAGATTAATTTTGCTATTAAAATCATTGATATTCATGTTAAAATAAGGTAAATATAAATTATGAGTTCATTCAACTTCGACCAGTCTACAGATTATTCAAATAAAGATCTTTATAAGCTCTTACGTGTTTCTGATTTGCCTGCATATGTGAAAACCGCATCTGTGGACGACTATGACACACTTCAAGGTCTTCCAAAAGAGGCGTTTGCAGATGAAACGAGAAGGATTTATCCCCTGAACACTCCTGCGCGTACTTTTGTAAGCAATGCATATTTTATTAGTAAGAAGGCCGATATACAGAAAATATACGGCGAAGGTTATACTAGTCAACTAGAAAACAAAATTAAAGAAGCCGCCGAAATCTTTGAGATTTCTGAGGATATCTCTAATTACTCTCAAGAGTTTGTTAAGCAGGCCAACTCTGATTACCCCGAACAATACCTCGGCCAATTTGAATTGGCTGACGGCAATGTTCTAAATCTTTATCCTGTTAAAACTGCCGCAGACCTGAGGGAAAATGTTGAGCATATTGTGGGACACATGCATCAATATCCATTCGCATGGAGAACCAAGATGGCCGAACAGGCTATTAAGATCGCCAAGGATTTATCCGTGGACGACATTCCTGACCTTCTCTTGAAATATGCTGGTTATTTTTATCCTGACTTCGGCGGCTTAAAGACCGAGGTGTGGAGAAGAAGCACAAAGCTTAAGCAGGCAGAACATAAAGAAATGTATGAAAAGCTCGCAGAAGACGTAGAGAATATCTCTTCTGTGGAAGAGGTTATGAAGCTGGCTGAAACTCTTTTCCATGTGGAAAACATGGAAGGGTTATATGATAACGTCAAGATTGCCCAGATTTTAAAAGATCCTGTGGACATGATATTCACCAAGAGCATAGATAAGGTCGCAGAAGATCTTAACTTTATAGAAGCTCACGGAGATAAGTATTTAGTAGATGACTTGCAGAAAGTTGGTAAGGATAAGTATGAGGAAGCTTTTGGTTTTGATCTGGATCCTACGGACTCAGTGAAACTGGCTGAGGTTTTCCCCACCATGCCTAGGTCAGACATTAAGTTATTCGAAGAAATTTCGGGAGTTAGACCCGTATAATAAATAAAAATAAAATAAACAATACCTCCCACGCCTCTCAACGATGCGCACCAAGGGAGGTTTTTTATTTTACACACCCACACAAAATGAAAGTAAACCACAGAACAAAATTATTATTTAGAAGCTATACAGGTAGAGTTAATGTAACATTTATGATATTGTTTTCTATTTGTGTTATTTGGGCATATGTAAGTTATTTGGATAAAGTTAAAAAAGATGCAACTATTCCTTGGTACGCCCTGTTTTTCAGGGTTAGCCCACAGCCTTCATGGAACTACGCCTCACCCTTCGATGGGCAAAGCAAATGAAATATGAAGTAAAAATAAAGAAGATATATAGCTTGATAATACCTGTGGAAGCAGATGCCCCATGGGAAGCTAAAGACAAAGCTGCCGAAATTTTAAAATCAGGAAAGTATCCTGACGGCTCAAAATTACAACCATTCAAATATGAACAAACCCTACCTCCAGTAGAGTGGGGGTTCTGGGAGATATAAATATGCAACCTGTAGTTAAAGTATTTTGGGAGAAAGGTAGACATGCAAGGCGGATAGAACCTCCTGTGGATTTATTGGATTGGAGGAACACAGACTTAAAAGATATACTCATCAACTGCAGAGCCGAAGGCTATAACACCATAATTATAGCCAGGCCTCAGTTATGGCTTAAAACCTATTACAAGGTATTTTGCGTAATTTGGTCTCTGTTGGAAAACCCGTTCCATAATCCCGGAGCATATAATGACGAAAATCCTTGGCATTTATGGTCCAGCTCTTCTTGTAAGTTATATTACAAAAATACAACCATACACAGGAGCCAGTGGACTTGTGATAGGATTAATTTTGACAGCTGGACAAATATACCTATAGAGACCACAGAAAGAGTGCATGCCGCGGTACAAATGATTTATAATCAGGGTAAAGAGTATTTCACTATGGAGGAACCACCTCCGCAGCAAAATAATTAATCCATCTCTTGCAAAAGAGTATAATCATTGATATCTTATCTGAACTTGAATTAACGCAGGGTGGACAAGCGGTTAAGTCGCGTGGCTCATAATCACGAGATCCCGGGTTCGATCCCCGGCCCTGCCAAATTCTAATCTTCTCATGAAATCCTCTAAAGAAATATTAAAAGACGAAACTGCCCCATTAATGGCCCTATTATATGTTATTCAGAAAGCGTTTGGGGTAGACTCTTTTAGTTGGGAGCCACAGATTCTTAGAAATGAATTAGAGCATGAGTTTGATGTCACTCTAACAGATTTACAATCTGATAAACTGCAGGCCGCGCTTACCATATTAACAACTAATATGTACGAGACTGACCTGAGAACTTTTGAGGTTTGTACTAGCTTAATAAATCATAATCATCAAGATTTTGAAGACTTTGAGCCTTTAGAGGCCGAGGAGCTTATTGTGGGCATGACAGAGGTTATGTTACTCAAGATGGAAGAACTAGAATACAGCCAGGCGGTTAGAGCCTATGCTGGGTGGGTATTCCATGAATACGGCTTCTGCAAGGCTCCTGATTTATTTCCTGATGCTATTATGCCAGAAGGATATCCTACTGACGGAGATGATACAGAGAAGAACAAAGCGTTAGAAGAAATATTTAACATGAAAGTAGACAAGGTTACAGAATATATGACAAAACACAGCTAATATGATCAGAGACAACACACACCTGTTCGAGGCACCAGCTGCCTTAGGACAAATCCGAATAGAGTATTTGTATAACCTAAAGTATGGAACAATTCCATCTAAGTTGAACATTAATGAATCTCTATATGCAGACAAAACAATCAAATATGTATCCAAGCATTTTGATAGCTTCTCGATAGAATATACTTCTAGAGGCGACTCATTATCTCGTGGTACTTATTGGATAGGTAAAGTCGGCACAACTTTCGAGGGAGTAGTATTAGAAACTAGCGACTCAGAGCATGGTGAGTATCCGTCTATATCAGGAGAAGAGTTTGCTATCAGAAGAAGAGGCGGTAAAAAGAAATCTGAAGAACCAGAGCTTTGCACAATATCGGCTGTAGGTCCTGATGAAAAAGTATTAAAGAAACTTTGGGAAACCTTAAAAGAGTTTAAGTATGTATCCAAGTCAAAGATATATCTATTAGCTACACAGTATGGTGAGGTAACTTTAAAGCCCTTGGATGTGCCTGAATCTACTTCTGATTTAGCTCTAAACTACGGCTCTAAATTTCCACCTCTGCACGACGAGATAATAAATTCTCTAAACAATAAGAGCTCTGGCTTGTACTTGTTCTACGGAGAACCAGGCACAGGAAAGTCCTCATATATTAAGCATTTGTTATCTGTGATCTCAGAGAGAAAGATTGTTTATATCCCTATCAATCTTATAGACCATTTGATTTCACCAGACTTTATTCCGTTGCTCATGAACAATAGGAATATGATCTTGGTGATAGAAGACGCAGAAAAGGCTCTGGTATCTCGTGAAGAGAATACCGGTAACGCATCCATTGTGTCTGCTATTCTGAATCTTACAGACAGCTTTATCAGCAGCACATTGAATGTAACTATCATAGCCACATTCAATACAAAGAAAGAAAATCTTGATAAGGCCCTCCTTAGAAAAGGTAGGTTAAAGTTCAGTCATGAGTTCGATAAGTTAAGTGTGGAAGATGCTCAGAAGTTAATAGACTCTCTAAAGATAGACCATAAAGTAGAATCGCCTATGACTATCGCAGAAATTTATTATCTCACGGAGGATAACCACCTTAAAGAAGAAGAGCCCAAAAAAGTTATTGGGTTTGGAGGAGTTTAAATCTCCCTAGCACTGCTACTTGCGCCCTGGAGAACAATATCTCCAGCGGCCATGTAGGCGGCGCAAGCGGCGAATACAAGGCTGTGCATGGCGTCGTCGGGCTGGTTGGGATTATGGTTATAGAACATCTCCTGGCCATACAGGCCGTCTTTTACTTCAACATATACGTTTAAAAGATCCTGCATATAGTCAGACACATCTTCCCAGTTAGGAAACAGGATCTTGCCTTCTTTTATTTGACGGATCACCAGAGATATAACATCAGACCTGTGCAGTATCCATCTGTTTTGTCGCCAGTCATAGTCACCCATGTCAAAGTACTGAATCACTTTACTGCGTCTATATGCAGCTAACTGTGATCTTGTTGGGCTGGTCATTTCGCAGAGTTTTATTCCTCTGATAGGATCAGGTCCAGAGTCAGACACACAATAGGCATTATAGCCATTTGCTATCTCGGATATGCTCTTTATGTGTGCTTCATGATCAAAACCAGAAAAAATCTTAACAAAAAATACTTCAAATATCCCATCGTTTCTCAATGCTCCAACAGTGCATACTGTTCTGCTCTGCACCATAGAAACACCCCAATCCACACCCACAGTAAATATTTTATACCTTCCCCTATTCTTCAAGAATACGGCATGCTTATCGCTGCCAGGCTCAATCATATTACCAAGTACACAATTCTTTCTAAGTTCTTCTTCAGTAATTGGCTTTGTACCTATATCAAAGCTCAAGCCCAGTACCTCATTCATTATCTTTTTCTGATCATATTTTCCGCTAGTGCATTTTTCATAAATTTCTTTCCACTCTTTTTCGCTCTCGTTGAAGAATGGTAAGATTGGCTGCGCAAGATGATATCCCGTCATTAAAAAATTCTTGGGATTACCCGCAGCCCATTCTCCTTGCCTAGCATCTAATTTTTTAGAGCATTTTGAACAACTCAATCCATGAGGTAAAATCATTTTCATAGGGTCATTGCCTTCTGTAAGGCTATTCCAATGCCCACACCCACAACGCATCATCCACTCCAGTTGGTTTGTTGTTTTCCACAAACTATGAATAGTATTCGAGGAGTCTAACGGCGTACCTGCGAATATCTCTCGTTTGTAAGGACTCAATGCCATTGTTTCCTGGATAATAGGTATCTGGTCATAATGTATGTCCTGCACCTCATCATAAACAATACAATCCACGGCGGGACCACGAACTCGCGTTGCATCATCTTTAACATAACGAAACAAGATACTACTTCTAGTGTCCCCTAAAATCTTTTCAAACACATCATTCTTATCCCAGCCTTTCACCAACATATTCTTAACCTTAGGGCTATCAAATCTAGGTGGAAGGTAATTACTAGAAAAATATTTAACAGTTAACTCCTGCGGACCAATATATAGTAGCTTGTAGTAATTCCATCTCAACATGTTTAAACAAACGAAATTACTCAAAAGTGTACTCTTCAAAGTTTTACGACTGCACTTAAGGAGCAATTTCTGCGGCATATTGTCATAAATATGCTTAAGCATCGGGAAATCATTTAAATCTTGAAGCCTGCCCTCATTATCAAACAAGTAGTTCTCGACAAAATGAGAGGGAGGAAGTACCGAAAACATTAGCTGTCGAGCACGAAAAACTGACTCCTTGGTTCCTGCCTTGAGCAGTTTTTCTATAGTTTCTTTAACATCGTAATGGGACATAGTACAAGAAAGAAGTTAGGTAAAAATCAAAAACAAATCAACAACTTTGTTACAATATATAATTTTACATATGAAGCGCTCGAATCGCTTATTTCAGTTGTTACCCCAAAGGCAGAGGTAAATAAAAAATATTACCCAGTATATAGGAAAAGGTAGTATAATCGTAGTTATGAGTAAAACAGCAATTTATTATAAGGTCAGAGACAGGCTTAAACAATATGTATCTCCGGTAATAAAGCCGCTATTAGATAAATATTATACAGGCAGTAGCAAGTCTGCTCAGCGCAAGGATTTGGCGGATAGTTATGCCCAACAGGTGCAACCCCCTCCTCAGCCGCAGGCACCACCTAGGCCAAAGAAAGTATAAACCAGCAAGCTAACACACACATTGAAAAAAAAGGCTAAAAAGGTTAATAAAAAGACAGAAGTAGTAGAGGTAAAAAAGAGAGGCAGAGGACGCCCAAGAAAAGTAATTCAGCCAGAGCCTCCTGTTGCGGTTAAAAGGAAAAGAGGTAGACCTCCAAAGGTTGTATTAGCACCACAAGTTGTGGTTACAAAAGCCAAGCCTAAAAACAAACCGCGAGAGTCAAAGCCTGCTGTTGTTAAGACAATAAAAAAGCAAGTAACCCCGTCGAATTCGACGGAGTTTAAAATAAGCTCTCATGAGCTGTATGGTGCAGCTGTTTGGTTGCTATCGAAGTTACCTCATCACGAGGATGAATATATCAAGAAGATGGCCAGAAAGAGAGGTACAACACCATTGAATACCATCATGGAGCATATGCTAGACTTTTTTGGCGTTAAAGGCACAGAAATCGGACAGTTACTAAAAGAAACACACAAACCACAATAAACACATGGAATTCACACAAAAATTCAAAAATTATTACAAAGCACATTATCCTAGCCTGTTCATTCTCACCCACGAGGAAGAACGGGTGGTTAAGGACTTATTAGAGTTATTCTCTAATGACCAGGTTACAAAATTACATGCCTGGGATGCTCAGCGAGGGTTGGTTAATTTGAAAGATAATAATCAAAACCATCCCGAAGGGCTTAACAACAGCACAGAGCTTCTCAAGTATCTGCAAGGATACAGAGAAGAGGATAATATCTTTATCCTAAAAGATTTTCACCTGCATTTCGACAAGGTGATTAACATTCGTTTACTCAGGAATCTTTGGAACATTCTAAAGAGTAAGGGCAATATGATTGTATTGGTTGGTCATAAGTTTGCAATCCCTGCGGAGATGGAGAAAGAAATCCAGCTTATAGATTATGATCTTCCGGGTGTTAAAAGCATAGGAGAACGCCTGGACTACATCATCGACTCTGTTAATAAAGCCAGAGAAGATAAAAAGATGGAGATCATAGAGGTTCCCCAGGACATCAAAGAGGCAGCTATAGAGGCAGCCAAGGGTATGACCTTTGGAGAAATTGAGAATGCGTTTGCAATGGCATATACCTCTGCAAAAACATTCAACAAAGAATTCACCTCCACGGTGTTTGATGAGAAGATCCAGCAACTCAAGAAGAATGGATTGCTCACATATATCCCTAGCGATATCTCATTTGATAACGTAGGTGGTTTGAGCGGGCTTAAGAGCTGGATTCATTCCAGGAAGAAGGCGTACACCCAAGAAGCCAGGGAATACAAACTCCCTCTCCCAAAGGGTATTCTCATTGCGTCTGTGCCGGGTACAGGTAAAACGCTGATCAGTAAGTCTATTGCCAAAGAATTCGATTGCCCATTGTTTCAGTTTGATATGGGCTCCGTGTTCGACTCGCATGTAGGTAACAGTGAGCGTAATATGCGAGAAGCTATCAAGGTAATCGAGAGTATCGGCAAATGCGTTATTCTTATTGATGAGATAGAAAAGAGCCTCAGTAAGGATGCCGTATCAGGTAAGGGAGACACAGGTGTTAGCTCTCGTATTTTCGGTACATTCCTTGGCTGGTTGAATGATCGTACTAACCCTGCGTTCATTGTGGCCACATCGAACGATCACACTATTCTTCCTTCCCCTCTTATTCGCAAAGGTAGGTTTGACCAGCTTTTCTGGGTAGATCTTCCTTCAGAGCAGGAGCGTAAAGAGATCTTTAGCGTGGTGCTTAAGAAGTATGGTAGAACCCCCGATAACTATAACCTGAAGAAGTTCGTGGATGAATCCGACGAGTTCACAGGCGCAGAGATCGAGGATGTTATAAAGTCAGCATTGTTCAGGGCGTTTTACGCCGGTAAAGAAATATCAGATAAAGAAGTATTGGCAGAACTTGACGAGTTCATCCCGTTCGCTCATTCGCACGAGGAGGACTTGCAAATCATGCGTAAACAGGCTCGCGGTAAGCTGGTTATGCTTAACGACGAGGGAGAAACACAAACAGTAGAAACCGCTATGCGCAAGCTTAGCATATCAATGGACTAACATGGACAGTAACAACAAAATATCAGAAACGCTTCAGAAGTATTACGACAAGGTTTTCGAGGATGGTAAGCTCGTTAACGTACACATTGCGATGTGGGGCATGAGCTACAGCCTCACAGAAGAGGACATCAAGCTGGATCAAAAGCTGCCAGAAATGATTCAGCTGGGTAAAAAGATGCTCATCAAGCCCGCGGTGCATAACTTGTTCCGCAGCTTGCAGCAACGTGCCCGTAACTACCTGTATTCAAACTCGTTCCAGTTTCCCCTGGTTCCCCAAGCACACTTCGTTCCCAAGGCGAGGTATGTTGAGGTGTATCAGAAGCTCAACGAGTACAAGGAGGCATTCATTAATATGCGGGATGAGTTTATCGAAAAGTATCCCACGTATAAGCAGGAGGCCATCGACTACTACAAGCAGTTTGAGGATCAAGTCAAGGTAGAGGACATGGAAAACCTATATCCAGACGTTGAGAAGGTTAAGTCGAAGTTCTCTTTCGATATTGTGTCGTTTGAGGTTAAGCTGCCCACGGAGTTTTCTAATGTGGACATACATACGGAAATTGGCCGTGAGCAGGCAAACAACGAAGCAAAGGTTGCAGCAGCCAGAAAATACAGGGAGGAATATTCAAATCAACTCAGCACTCATATGAGCAAAATCAATGAGTTTGTTGGCGATGTGATTGATACCCTGCGTTCAAAGGTTGTAGAGCATTGCTCTGTTGTGTTGGAAAAAATCTCCAAAAAGGAGGTTGTTTCAGAAACCAATATCAAGACGCTGATGAAGCACATCAATGAGTTTCGTGATCTTAACTTCATAGAAGATAAGAACATCGAGGCAGAGCTTAGCAAGGTTGAAAACCTGCTTAAGGGAAATAAGGACCTGGCTAAAGACAAAGATGCCGTTAAAGAACTGCAGTCTATGCTTACTGGGGTAATCACAGAGGCTAAAAATGTTAGCGATGTGGCTAACATCTCCGGGGAGTATTTCCGCAAGCTGGAAGTATAATATGTTTAATAAAGAGGAGAATGTGTTAGACCTACCCTCATTTGATATGCTCTGGATCTCCTTTAGGGGGGATCCAGAGAACATATTTAGCTTAATAATTCCATATTGTGAGGTGAGCAACGGAGAGGTAAGAGCTATATCTCACGATAACATATCAATACTCGCGAAAGAGGAGATGTTTGACATCCCTCCTGACGAGTTTAAAGAGATTATTGAAAATTCTCTAAACACCTGCTGGGAAGAACAGGGGTTTAAGAGAAAAAAGATAATCAGATTAAGTGTGCAACCTGCAAAAACAAATAAAGTAATACAAATACCGATAAACACATGAGTCATTCAGTAAAAATTAAAACAAAGTTTAAAAACAAGCGATTGTTGCTTAATACATTCGAAAACATGGGTTGGAAGGTTGTAGAAAACCAGGTATGCACCACTTATCCCACAGACCCAAGCAGGAATGTGGTGCACCAATATGTAGCCCTGAACCCATCCCCTATGGGATATGATGTAGGCATAGATATCAATAGTGACGGTGAAGCACAGTTTACCTGCGACTTTTACGATTCATCTATCGCAAAACAGCTAGGTCATAACTTGCAATATATTAAACAGAATTATTCATTAGCTGAAGTAAAGCAGTTCATGAATGAGGAGGATTTGAACTACAAAGTGGAAACATTATCCACAGGAGAATTAAAAATAATCGCAACCAAATAAACCCAACCAAAAACAAATATGAACAGCAACGAATTCGAATCCATCTCAACGCAGCTCGAAAAGTCCATCGTGGAAACACTCTACAACGAGTGCCAACCATATCCACCCGCCAAGGTGTATGTTCACCGGCATACCCTGGTGCCTGAGAAGTCACCAGGTTGGGCCAGAGCTAAGGTTACGTATGTGGTGTATTGCCCAGGGGAGAAAACACACTCCGTAAATATTCGTTTCCAACACGACAAAACCGGCAGGTTTATTCGTAACTCTATGCAATATGTCTAAGAGTATTGTTTTCATTATAGATAAAACCGGCAACGTAAAAGTCGACAAGGTAGAGGGTTACGGATCCGGTTGCTTAGAGGCAACAAAACTCATTGAGGATAGGCTCGGTGGTGCTGAGGAAGGCACCAGAGAGATGACAGAGGAATACAATGAGCCTATTCAAAACAAAGATAACCAAATAGAGTTATAATATGCGCAGCGTTATCTATATAGACAGCGAGGGAAACCTCTCTGGACTATCAGATAACCTTTTCGACAAGCTTGCTACCCTCGGTCAGAGGGTAGTCAAGCGAGTCTCTAACATAGAATTCAATCCAAGAATCCAAATGTGGGAGGCAAAAGATCTAAAAGGGAATGTGATAGGAACACATCAATTCAGGGAAAAACTCATTGAGATAGAGAGAGACTACCTAAACACACAAATAGAAAATAATTATGGAGCGAATAATGACAAGCTTCCTTAAAAAGGAAGAAATAATCAGAGGTAATGTTACCGAGGTATTAGCTGTGGAGTTAGTCAAGAACCGTAATGAAATCTATTATGTTTTTGAAAACTCTCTATGTGGACGCACGGGAAATTACAGCAAGACCGAAATATTAAAAGTTTGGATGGATGAGGAGCTAGCCAGGGACATGTATAATCTTTCCCTGGAGAATAAGACATCCAAGGGGTATACATTTGTAGAAGATGGGGATAATCTATACGGCCTAGCCCATATGCTTGACTATACCCAAGAATATGTGGATAGTGATAATGCTGTCGCACCCGGCAGACCTAATACACAAAAGATAGTTTTCACGGAACAACACAGAAAATTAGAAGCATGAGATTTTTAGCAATATCCGACGAGCATTTGGGGAGTAAGCTGTATAACTTTCAAGAGCTAGAAAATGACTGCAGAGCTCTATTCTCTAAGACCATAGACTTGGCCATAGAGTTAAAGGTAGATTATCTGGTTAGCGTGGGTGATCTTTTCGACAACAACAAGCCATCGTCAGAGACCATAGACTTTGTGGCCTCAGAGCTACGCAGGCTGCGCTCGGCTAGTATACGCCCATTAGGTATTGCTGGAGACCACAGCAAGCCTGTGGATGGAGTTACATGGGAAAAGATCGCAGGATTCGATCCTATAAATTCAGAGCCTGAGTTTGTGGGAATAGACTATAATGATAATCCGCAACATGTGATAGATTTATTGAATCAGGAATTAAACAGCAGACCCACAAACTCTGTTAAGTTTATATTCCTGCACCAACAAGTACCAGAGCTATTCTTCTTTATCTCCGAAAAGAAAAAGGTTTCTATCAAAGATATAGATTTCTCCAACCAATGCGGGTCTATACAAGCCATATTCTTGGGAGATATACATAAGAGACTGGAAATGTGGTATCATGACCCTGTTTGCGATAGAAAGATATTCGTTGGCTATTGTGGAAGTCTGGGTGTGACTGCCGCAGACGAAACAAGCAAAGACGGAATCTATTACTGGAATGAGGATAAACTGGATCTGGTAGAATATGAGCTGCCTAGGAAGTTCATAACACTGAATATAGATAAAGATAACATAGATAGCTTTGCTCCTTCTGAATATGCAAACTATATGTATGAGCAAAATCGTCCTGTGTTTCTTTGCAAATATACTTCAGAGGTATCCGGACAGCTAGACAAGCTCCAGTTTTTGTACAAACTTGGAATAGTTAAATTCACCAGAATCAAGTTAGATAAAAACAATCAAGAAGAGTGCGTTAATATCAGATCTGAGCTTAAAACCACAGACAGGATATCTCAAGTATTGCATGAGCTTACTAACGGTAAAGAAGAAGCTGATGCCTTATATAACACAGCGGTAAAGCTTTTAACAGAGGATGATCCAGCTAAAATACTGGACGAACTAAAAGCACAATTATTAATTAGCTAAAATGAAAAACACCACAGTTAAAAATTTGTTACCATCGAAAGATGTATACCTGCAGTTTGATGAAGAGGAATTGCTTACTTACGGCTGGGAGAAAGGGCAAAAATTCACTCTAGAGACCAGAGAAGACGGTTCTGTTGTTTTGAGGCCATACGTTAAACTAGAATTGGATTTATCGGAATTCCCTCGTGAAGTCCTGGAGTACTTTGTACGCATTTCTTGCGAGGAAGATAAGAGCGTTAATGACGTTATAGCTGACGTAATTAGCAGGGGGCTAGAAAAACTAGAGATCCCCAATAAACAAAACAGCAGCGAATCAAAACCTACCAAAAAGAGTAAAAAATGAGCCCAGATCTGGAGCAAAAATTAGTTGAAAACTACCCTGATTTCTTCAGCGGTAGAAACGAACCACTCACACAAAATCTAATGTCATTTGGTTGTGAATGTGGTGATGGTTGGTATGAGATTATAGATACCTTCTGTAAACTCACGCAGAATACACTCAAGTCCAATCGTAGATATGCTAAGTTAAAACCAGAATACTGTAAGGGTGATCAGGAATTCGATAAATATCCATCTCCTGTATTTAAGTTTTTACAGATAAAAGAAAAGTTCGGAACACTCAGGTTGTACTTTGATATTACATATCCAACGCCTCCAGAGAATCACGACACTTTCGAAGAATCTTCAATAGATAAAATCTTCGACGAGGTATGGACAACAATCCACGCATATGAAAACTATGCAAGCTACTTGTCTGGTAGAACTTGTGAGGATTGCGGTAAGCCTGGAAAAGTATATCAAGGAGGTTGGTTTAGAACACTATGCCCATGGCATGCGGAGCAATCAGGTAGATTAGAGAATGAAGAATTACCATAATGGAACTTAAAAAACTAACACTTAAAAATTTCAGAACACACCGTAAGTTAGAGATAGACTTTAAGAGTGGAATAACTGGGATTGTTGGAAATAACGGCACAGGCAAATCCAGTATTGTGGAAGCCATAATCTTTCTGTTCACGGGGGAAGGTTATGGTTTTAAAGGTGATATGCTTTCTGTAGGTGAAGAATCTGGCTATGTTATGGGTAACATAATGATTGATGGAAAAGAGGCAGTGTTAGAGAGACACCTCGACACATCAAAGGTTAACTTTAAATATGACGGAATCACCTATAAAAAGTCAGGAGAAGTTGCCGAGATATGGGATAAGCTGTTCCAAATAGATAAAAATATATTTAAAAATATCGTTGTGGCCAGACAGGGCGATATTGCATTGCTTTTCTCTGGTGATAACTCTGTGAAAGAAAAGATATTCCAGAAGATATTTCTAGTACCTAATACCACAAAGGTAAGAGACACAATATGGAATAAATATATCAAAACCGCTCCTCCTGAATATCCGCTATTGGACGAACCCGCCATACTGCAGGAAATAAAAGATATTTCAGAAAGTTCCGCAGATATTAAAAAGACGTTAGATACGCTTGATCCCGACCTTTCTGGCACACATGCAGACTTGATATCTAGATTAAAATATTTAGACTCCTGTAATCAGGCAGAAGCAGAAAGGAATGTAATTTCTGAAAAAATCGCAGAGTTAGAAAATAATAAACTAGATATTTGCGAAGAAATTAACAAGATAGACACAAAGCTTAACTCTGTGGACATCTCTGATATAACTGAAAAGCTGCAGGAGTTGAAAGCCTCTAGACCGCTCTATGAGAATAAAAAGCAGTTAACGGATTCTTTGGTTGCTTCTAATAACAAAAAACCCGAAGAAGTACCGCAAGAAGAAATAGCTAGGTTAGCTACCCTCAGGGAGAATCTGAATAAACTAAAAACAGAATATGATGTTCTGGCTAAAGACTACAATGACGCTATCCAAACGGTAGACAATTATAAGTCCAAGGGGTTGTTAGACGTGGATAATTGCCCACATTGTGGGTCGGAATTAAAAGACATAGGCGTGTATATCGCTCATATGGCTGAAAAGGCAGAGGAGATTCATAGCAAGATTCAAGTTATCCAGAAAGAATACAACGATATTTCGGTAACTATTAAGGACATAGAGTACAACAAGAATTTATTTGATAGTTGGAAAGCTGATAACGATAAGATATTGGCGGGTCTGGCTCCTTTAGAAGGTATATCTTTTGATCAAAATGACTATGAGATATACTCGGCAGTAGTTTCTCAATACAACTCCATGAGTTTAGAGAAACAGAAGCTGAGTCAGTCTCTGCCTTCTATAGAGTCCGGCATCTCTAGCCTAAATATCAAGAAGGCTACTTTGCCTGCATATGATCAGGTAAAAATCTCGATAGAGGTTGAGCAGGACGATATACAGCAAAAAATAAATAATATTGTCGGAGCATTAGAAACCAGCAAAGATCTTCAAATAAAACTCGCCAATAATGAAAATATGATCTCCCTGAAAAGGGGAGAACTGGAAAGAAACGAGAACACCAAGAAACATAACTCCGCAAGGAATAAATATGTTGGTATTCTTAATGACTTGTATGAGATGCTTGCCACATCTCAATTTCCAAGAAAGCTTATACAGACATATAGCTCAAATGTTTCAGAGTATCTTTCAGAAAATCTAAGAAACTTCAATTTCCCGTATAGGGCAGAAGTTAATGATAATTTCGGAATAGATGTTTTTGATGATCAGGGTAGAAAGTTACCTTCTGTGTCAGGCGGCCAGGAAATTATGATAGGTGTGGCATTGCGACTGGCATTGCATTCTATGTTCGGAGAGGCTTTCCCTATGATGATATTTGACGAGGGATCGGTTCATCTTTCTCAAGAGTCAAAAAAGAATTATTTTGAAGTCATAAAGAACATGAATGAGATGAGTAAGCTAAAACAAATAATAATAATCGACCACGATGAAGATTTGATAGATGTGGTGGATAACACTGTAAAATTATGAGTGAACAAGAAAATAATATAAAACAAAACATCGCCTCTTTGATAATCACGACTGCGTCATTGTTTCATGCTTGGAACAGCAGAGACAAAAGTACAAAGTTAACAGATATAGCGCAATCTACCGCTAACAGGGTATTGTCTGGCTCAAAACCGAACAATAATCCCAGCAAGCCAAAAAACAAAAACCGTGGAACACAAAAACCTACAAAAGCTAAGAACGTATAACTTAAGCCCTACGGTTAGGGTTATTATGTTCGTAGCAATTTATGTGGGATTGCTTTTAGATAAGCCCTATATAAATTTTATACTGGGTGGACTAGGAGGAATATTGATATACCCCATCATTGAAAGTTTCTTGAGAGAAATCATAGAGGATTAATATGCAGATAGAAATAACCAGGTTTGATGGTGGGTTGAGACTAAAGCCGTTTACTCCGTATATGGCCAAGTATCTCAAGTATCATCATAGAGAAATGCAGACTATACAATACAAACGCGACTGTGTGTTTGTAGAAAAGCTGCTGTACTCTTTGGATAGTGATGGTTATGCATTCACGTTGCCTGGGTTTTTCCATCAATTAACAGGGTTGATTCATAGGAATCATGACACATATAACGTGATTGACCTACGGTCAGCCCTGCCCCCTGTGGATTGGGAAAGAATAAAACAGTTCAAACTTAGAGACTATCAGATACCGCTGGTGGCTGATTTGATAATAAAGGGAGAACAAGACAGTGGAGTAATCAATGCGGCGGGTGGAGTTGGTAAAACCCATATTGCCGCAGTTACTTACGCCGCGTGGAATGGCTTAAACACAATATTGGCTATTCCGTTAAAAGAAGTAGTTAGACAAACCTACCAGAAGTTTAAAACATTTTTCCCTGAAAAGCATGTAGGTCTTGTTGGTGATGGTGTGCATGATGTTAGTAATGACATAACAATCACCACATTCAAAAGCCTCAAGAGTTGCTCACTGGAAAAATGTGAATTATTACTTGTTGATGAAATGCAATCCGCGGGTAGCCCTACATTTAAGAACTGCATGGAGGTTTTGCGACCTAAACGTGTGTTCGGATTTAGTGCCACCACAGAGGGTTTATTCAATAACAGTGATAAGCTATTGGTTGGTTTGTTTGGTGAAGACTTGATTTACTTTCCATACACAGATGCAGAAGAATCAGGAGCTGTTGTGCCTGGGGTTGTGTATATGTTAAATATGCCCAAAGACTATGTGTTTGGGGCATACTCATCTATAGAAACCAAGATAAAGCACGGCATCAAGGGCTGTGCTGTTAGGAACGAGCTGATTGGGCAGGTATGTACTAAGATACCAGAAGGGTGGCAAACTATAATATTTGTGGATCATGTGAAAGATCACTTGATTCCCCTATATAAATATTTACCACCAGGTACAAAGTATTTACACAGAGAGTCTAGCAAAAAATCAGTAGGCTCTTTTGCACTAACAAACAAGCAGCAAAAAGATATAGCTCTGGAATTCGCTAATAACGAATTTCAAAGATTAATTGCCACAGATGCCTTCAGGGCGGGTGTGGATATTCCTAACTGCAGAGTCGTGATACAGGGAGCAGGTGGATCATCAAAGGTCGAAGTACTTCAGGAAGCTTTGAGAGGCAGTAGAATACTTACCCAAGAGCAGATAGATAAGTTTGGGTTAACAGAAAAAACCCACTTTATCCTGATTGATTTTATGGATGACCATGACCCTGTGCTTAACGGAATGGCTAGAAAAAGAATACAGTATTACAAGGAGCAAGGCTGGAAAATAAACGAAGTTGATAGTATTGAAGATATTGATTGGCATCAAACCAAGCATATCAAAAAAATCAGGTAAACTTCATTTGACTATGGTGGTGTGGTGGGTTAATTTCCATCACACCACATCAAATACACACAAAATGGTAAATAGCTACTTACTCAAAAAACTAAAAGACAGGTTTGGAAAAGCCAAGGGTGTGAGTGGAGGTAGCTACAGAGTATGCTGTCCTACTTGCGATCCCAAGGATTCGAAGAAGATGAAAAGATACATCTCTCCTGGGTGGGCAGTGAGTAATTGCTTTATTTGCGGGCAGATGCTCAAGGTTAGTGATTTACTCAAAGGAGACGCGCTAGAATTTCAATCATTCTCCTCTTCTGAGGTAGATCAGCAAGAAGATTATCCTCACGCCAAGACTCCACCATACACAGATATCGTGGGCTTTGAATCACTAGATGAAAATCATCCAGCGGTGCAATTCTTAAAGAAAGACCATCTCACAAACTTTGAATATTACTTCTATCTGGGGGTAGGATACATACCTCAATCAGGAGGAATAAATATATCATTTGACTCTGGGTTCAAGATAAACACAGCAGAGAGCATACACTTTCCTATAATACACAGAGGAGAATATGTGGGATGGCAGCTCAGGTTTATTCCTGGAACATTCAACGGTGATCGCTTGCAGTATATGCGTTACCTCCATCTGTTTCCTAAAGGAGATTATCTATTCAACTATGATGTGGCTAAAAAATTCGACCATGTGATAGTTGTAGAGGGGGCAAAAAAAGCTCTCAAGTGCATGAACGCCGTGGCTACATTAGGTAAGGGCATATCTTCTAATCAAAAACAACTCATACAGGAATGGAAAAAAATAACCATAATGCTTGATGGTGAAGATGCAACACAGGAAAAGGCCAGAGAGTTGGCGGAAGAATTCAATGCTAACGGCAGGAAGTGTATTAATGTAGATCCTAGAGACTATGGATTCTCCTCTCCTGACGAAGCAACCACAGAGGATTTAAAGAAAATCATAAAAGACATATGGACGAAGTAGAAGATTCTGAATTGCGAGATTTAAAAGACAGACTAGAGAGTGAATATATCAGGCTGCGTTGTTTGGTGCAGCCTCACTATATCTATCATTCTGCTCCTGCATTTGAAAAAGCGTTTAAGAAAGCCGCTGTGTTCTGTAAGGCGCACAAAATAACCCCAGAACAATATGCTATTGCCCTATTGGAGAGCTTGGATGGGCATAGGGAGAATTTTTATCCAAGTTATTTTGGATCCACTTCAGCAAACCAAGTGGCTATAGATTATAGTAAAAATTTCAGCGTTCCATTAGAGGAACTGTATGAATATCAGAAAGAGATGCTAAGGCACATGGTGCTGGAGATGGGTAGAGATGCCGTATCTACTTTGTTAAATCCAAGGCTAAGATTTTATGCCTGGTTCAGAATACTAGCCACAAAAGAGCCAGTAAAAGAAATAATCGAAGCTTACAGTGAGGCAGCGCGGAAAGAGATGACGGCCGAGCTCTTAACGTTTCTTAAATCCAAACAATTAGACGTAGAAAGAATACAATGAATAACGATATTTACAATGATGCGGATTTTATTGAACTGGTAATAAAAAATATTATCAGAGAGCCAAAGGTTTTTGCCCTGGCTAAAAACCTAAAAATCGTGCCTGAAGACTTTGGCGGAATAGATATATACAAGGCATTTATACAAATCGCTCTGGAGATCAATGAAGCACCTATAAACGAAAAGTTGATGCTTATTAATCTGAAGAGCTATCTGAACAAAGGGGCACTAAGTAAAGGCCAAGAGGAACAGATAGGAGAATTCTACGGATGGATCTATGATGACAGTCCGCTGAATTCAGACTACATCATGGAACATCTGCCTAAGATGTTGAAGCAGCGTAGATTTGGGGCGATTCTTAGAACCGCAGAAAAAGATCCAGATAAGATTGCAGCTAGCTTGAACTCATTGGTGTTCGACTTTAAGGACGCAGCTATCAACGAAGAGGAATTATCTTTCACGCCTTTCGACCGCCCTGTGTTCGGTAAAAAGAGAAAAACTTTCCCTACCGGGTTTAGAGAGATTGACGCGATAATCAAGGGACTGGGTGTTCAAGAGTTTGGAATGATCCTGGGTTACTCTGGTGGAGGCAAAACGGCAATGGCTGTACATTCTGCATTAGAGACATGTAAGCTAGGGCATAGGGTAATGTATCTGTCTATGGAAGAACCTGCAGAGCATATCATTGCTCGGTTCTATTCTAACTATTTTTGCGTGAGCTATTCTGACCTTCACCAGGGAAAAGCAGTAGCTGAGGCCGAGGTAATAAGTAAATGGAATGATATGACCGACGAGGAGCGTGAGGTTATGCGTAATTTGAAAGTTGAAAACTTAAAAGGCATAGCCATGACCGCCAAAGATATCGGAGCTTATCTGGACAGGTATGCAGAAAGAACAGGATTTATTCCGGAGGTTGTTTATATAGACCAGATGGATTACATGGAGCCCGCTGAAAGTACAGACGCATCTTGGGAGAAATACTCAAAGATAGCTTTCGAGGTAGAAGATTTATCAAACCACTTGATTAATGGGGAACATAAGTTTTCTGTATGGCTGCTTCACCAGGCCACTGGAAAGATGAAAGGCCACTTTACAAACGCAGAGATATCTGGATTCAAGGGAGTGATCAAGCCTGCAGATATTGTGGTAGGTATAGGAAAGGACGGACCCGATGCCAAGATAGTTAATATTTTCTCTATCAAGGCCAGACACACAAAGAACTTCTTTGTTCCTCACAGAGCAAATATGGAATTTATGCGTTTTGATACATCCGATGTTGGTGGAGAAGCCAGAGAGCAAACAGAAATAGATTTAGTACCAAAGCTAACAGGTAAAAAAAATAAATCTAGGTTTAATAACATACCTGACAAGCAACAACTATTGCCGTCAGCAGATGGTAAATTTTTATAAAATGACTACACAAAAAGATCACACATTCATTATCAAATCACCTCCTACATATAATCCGGCAATAATATCAGTAGAGATACATCCAGAGGCTTCTCTTATAGAAGTGATGGACGCTTTTGAGAAATTCTTGATATCTGTGGGTTATATTTTACCAGAAGGAACAAAACTGGGATTTGAGTATGACCCACCACAAGCTAACCATATATAATAGTGAACGAAAATAAAGTAGAAGTAAAACCAAGAGGAGGCCCTGGAGCAAAATACATGATTGTATTTTCTCACCCATCAAAAGACGATTTACAGGTCGGTTACTTCGGTAGGGCGGGAGGTTCAGCTAACGAAGTAATAGATGCCATAGAAATAGCGGAAATACCTATAGAAGAATGCTACTTCACGGCTATGGTGAGAAACGGAATAGGTAGCAAACCCAAACCCCCGGCAGAAGACATTGAGTTTTGGAGTGAAAAGTTAGACAAGGAAATAGAAGAGATAAAGCCAAAGATTATCATTAGCCTGGGTGCGGAGGTATTCAAGAGAATGATGAAGACCAACATGAAGATGGGAGACTATGTTGGTGAGATCATAGATTCTCCTTATGGTAAGCTACTTGCAAATTATTCCGCAGGTATGGTTACTGTGCAGGATCCTACAAAAAGACCTGAATTCCAGGATATCTTCATGCTGGCTAAGAAGGCTGTGGATAACAACCTCCAATATGATAAATACACATATAAGATAGTTAATTCTCCTGAGGAGAACATAACTATTCTTAATGATTATATATCCAGGGGAATGTTCTCTATAGGTTATGACGCTGAGTGGTACGGAAGTAAATTCACGGATGATGAGGTGATGTATGAGTTTCAGTACTCGTGTGAGAAAGATGTTGCTGTGGTTCTTAACATAGCCCCTGACGGCGAACACGAGAATCTTGAGCTACTGAACACCATGAAGCTCATTCTAGAGCATCCTAAAGCGGATAGATTGGGCTGGAACATCAGGGCTGACGATTTACGACTAACACATAGAGGTTTCAAACTAGCAGACGAGACAATGGGCTTTGACGGAATGAAGGCTGTGGCTTTCTATGATTCCAGATTATCCAAGGGGTTGGATACCGGCATTAAGAAGTTTACAAACTACACTCCTTACTATGTGCCATTCTACAGGAAAATGCGTGAGCATAAGTTACCCAAGAATGCGCTGGCCAAGATGAAGTTTTTCGAGCCTGAAGTGTACTATGACTATTGCGCTGGTGACGCTGTTTCTCACAGAGAGGCATGCCTGAACATGCGGGGTAATTTCCCTAAGCACTTATGGCGTTACTACAGCGAGGTTTATCTTCCTCTCACAAACTACTTCCTGGATATGGAAAGCACAGGCATTCCCATAGACATGAAAGTTTTAAGAGAGATTACGGATAAATATGTTGAAAAGTATGAGAGCCTCAGAACCGAGATGGATGAATTCATGGAGAAAAACTTTGGTATAAAAGGATTTAATCCAAACTCTTCTCTACAGAAGAAGGATTTCATGTTTAACATACTAAAGCTTACTCCGGCATATTATACAAAGGCAGGCAAATCACCCAAGCCCAGAGTATGGTATGAGAAGCAGTCACCTCAGACTCAAAGATTATTCTCTCCATCAACTAATGGTAAATCCTTGTCCACTATCAAGTTCGAGCTTGAGGAGGATATGGAAGAGAATGACTCAGAAGAACTGAAACTGAAGCACAGGGCAGTAGAGCTATTGTTGAATATTTCTAGGATAGGTGTATTCGCTACAAAGTTCTTATCCAAGAAAGGCGTTACGTTAGACGAAGCTGAGCAGTTGGATGGAGAAGAAGCTGATGAAGACGAACCACTTAAACAGAGTTATTGGGCAGCTATTGCTGGTGATGGAAAAATCCATGCTAGCTTCTTCGAGCTACTAAAAAACTTCAGATCTTCTAGCTCACCTAATGTGCAGAATCCTGCTTCAAAGGTGTTGGCGCACATTCCAAATATCTTCGTACCAGGATATTCATTAATGCCCACAGAAGAGCAGAAGAAACATAGCGATAAATTACCGGCGAATATAAGAAACATATTTTATTCAGGTGATCCAGATTATCATTGGGTAGAGCTAGACATTGCTGGTGCAGACTTGGCGATTATGGCTTTCCTCAGTGGAGATCCTAAATTCATAAGCGACATCAGGGCAGGTAATTTCCATCAAACAAAAATGAGGGAATACTTCCAAGATCCTGAACTATCAAAGAAAGATGTTTCTAAATACGTTATATCCAAGAGTATTACATTCCGGGTTTCATACACAGCAGGATTGGATTATGCGGCTATACCTATTCAAGCTGAAATCTATGCAGAAAACGGATTGAGGGTTCCGCTAGAACTGATCCAATATGCTTTGGATACCTGGAAGAGATATGACACATACATGGCTTATAGAGAAGCCTGTAATGCAGAGGTTAATGCACATGAAAGAATATCTAACGCAAGAGGCATGCAGTTATCCTATGAAAAAACAGATAACTTTGGTATAAAAGCAGGATGGTTGAATGAGAGTTTGGCTTTTCCTGTGGCTTCTGAGTTAGCTTTGTTTATGTGGGAAGCCTCTGTGAATGTGCGTAAAATATTGAAAGACGAAGGTTTATGGATGAAATATATTTATCCAGTAAACGTAGTTCATGATGCTAATTACTGGGTAGCTCACAAGGATCTCATGAATGGTAACTACCTGCCAGAGATTCTTAGATATGTTTTCTGTGATTATACAAAAATTGCCACAGGAGATAATCTTGGTTGCGAGCTAGTGGTTAGCGACAGATGGAAAGGTAAGAAAATATTCGAAAAAGAAACTGTTTGGAATAAATCCAAGCAAACCTGGGAATGGGCTAACTAATATGACCATCAAGAAAAAAACAAAATTAGCAATTAGTAAAACTGAAGAATGCCCGTGCTGTGGAAGTGAAGACTTCTCTAGCTGGACGTGTAGGAATACAGCCGGAGATACCTGTGTAGTAACAATGTGCAACAGGTGCAGCTACGAGGTATCAGACACAGTGAAAGAAAAACAAGAAGCAGAAGAACACATTCAATTTTAATGGCTAAAAGCTTACTAAGTTTAAAGTTATCAGAAAACAGGAAAACAAGATTCTTTAAAGAGCATAAGAATACTTTTGGGTTAAAAACAGGAGAGATTAATGAAGGTGGTACCTGTCCAGGAGCGACCAAGGGTAAAGAGGGTTGCTTGGATGTTTGTTATGCCTGCACCACAAGCAGGATATACAAAAACTACAAGAAGACAGAAGATTACAATACTTTCATGTTACTCAACGCAGATTACTCACTAAAGGTTGAAATCCTTAGAAATACATTGTTGAAGTTTCTTCTTAACGGAGGATTCATGAAGCAGTATTTCCGCCTACACATGGGTGGGGATTTCTTCAATGAGGAATATGCAAGAGCTTGGGCCCATGTTATGGAGGAATGGCCGCTAGTAAGATTCTGGGGATATACCAGATCCTTATTTGCAATACCTATCCTGGCTGAGGTAAAAAACATGTCTATCTATATTAGCTGTGACCCAGTTAACATAGATGCTGTGTTAGAGGCATATGAGCCGTATAGAAATTATCCTAATGTGGCTATTGCCTGGATGGGAGATAACTTCCCCGAGGACAAAATAAATGACAGAAAATTCCTAACATGCCCCGCTGTAGCAAAGCAGTTAAAGAGTACAAAAGACTATGGTGCCTGTAGCAGATGCAGGGCCTGTATAGATAGAACTCTTAAAACAGGAGAATTGAGACACATACAATTTCCTATCCACAGATAGGAATAAACAAAAACAAAGCCTATCCATAGTGACCAGGCGCAACAAAACACACAAAATGAAACTGAAGATAAACACCGCAAACATGCGTACTGTAGAAGTTAATGGGCAAAAAGCCTATTGCGTTAGTGACTTGATCGACTGTGCCGGAATGACTCCCGTGAATACGTTCAAGAAAGACGGGGCGGTATTCATGTCCCGCGTTACTGTGGGAGGAGTTACCCGTAATCGTCAACTTGTTAATGTTAATGACGTGGATACATACAACCTACTCTGTGACCAAACAGCTGTAAAGACTGTGGAGGTAACACAGCAGAACATCACTGGAGGAACTTCCGTGAAGGTTGTTAATACTAACGATCAAATCGCTGAGGAAATCCCGACTGATGTAATGCAGGATATTACTGCAGCTCGAGCACTACCCACTCCTCCTAAGCTCAGCCTGGAAGAGGTGCGTAATCATATCTCGTCACCAGAAGAAACCGCCAAGCGGAATCTCAAGAGTGAGATCAACAAGCTTGTGCATAAGGAGGCAATGAGGCAAATGAATGCCAAGCAGATCACTCCCAAGCAGGAAGAGGAGAATGATCGGTACGAGCATCGCACAGCCTACAAAGCATTGTACGCTCAGTTTGATCGTATTATGCGTATCGAATTAGGTAAGCAGGGATATACCTTAGAGGAATGTGGACTAGGAAAAGCAAAAAACTATTCCGGTACTACATACATTGATCGTATCACGAATGCTGGCTACTTGGAGAACCTGCACATCGTGGCTCAAGCAATGTTTGAGCAGAAGTAAAGTGGATATTGATATCCATAAAATTGTAAGCGAGGTAAAGCCCTTTTTGTCAGGCGAGGCCAAATCAATAGAGGATGCTATAGAGTACCTTAAGAGACTTTTGGCTCACTACGAAAGTCAGCTACATTCAGAGCAGTCATTAACGGGTGGAGATAGTTCAGCCACCCTTCCAACAGCAGAAGCAGTTAACGGCACTGCAGGAGATACTCAGGCATTGAGTACATCCCAGCCGGAAAGTAAAACAACAAAAGGTGAATAATCACCCCGCAGGTAAACAACAAAAACACAACAACCAACCCAAAAACACGCAGTTATGAACAAGAAATTCGTCGTCAAGATCTCCGACAACACGGGCCACACCGAGCTCGCAGACCAGACCATCGACCAGGCGGTTGATGCCATCACCTCCAAGGTTGCCTCTCATGCCCACTGGGTATGGGTTGATGGTCAGCTGTTTGAGTTCGACGGTAATGATGTTACCTCGGACAAGAACCGCGAGAAGCTCGCTACTCGCCTGGCTGCAGCAGAAGACACCAACATCGTACTCTCTGGTACTCTGGTTGGTGGCGCCTCTCTGTAATTAGTCTGTTATATTGTGGGGAAGAGGTCCGATCCCTCTCCCCACACATCAAAAATAAACACACATACACAAAATGGAAATATCACTTAAAAAATTTAATTCATTAGTAAATAACTTTAATAAAATAAAAAAATTCGCTTCCGGTGGTAGTGTGAGGTTCGATCATGACTGGCAGAAGATGAACCATGGTATTCAGTATCCTTATGACCCCGCAGTGCGACTGAAGATTAGTGATCTGAAATTTAAAACACTCCAAGCTGCATGGAGTTACTCAAAGATGAGCAAGATCCCTGTGCAGGGTCTTGACATAGCTCCATTGTCAAAATCAAGAACAACTCCAGGAAGCGCTGGTGAGAGATTCTATTCAGACACCAGAGCAGATAAGGTAGACACCAAGGGAATTGTTAAGAAGCTCACAAAAACAAACGGCCAGGAACTGGCTAAAGCGTTTAAGAGCATGCGTTTCATCCCGAAGGAAGTACCTGATAGTCTGTATCTTCCTTTTATTTTTCAAAATGCTCCATTAGAAGTAATGGAGGGTGTGCATACCTATAGGCTGGTATACACCAATACACCACATTCGTCCTCTGTTTTGATTATTGGTAGAGATGACGACGATATCTATGACTATCTCGACAAGGGATTTTTCATGATGGTGGTTAAAGAAGTCTCTAGTAATGGAAATGAAAAGCGGCATTTGGTAATCACGAACCAACTGGATGTACATACCATGCATGTATTCCTACTGGTTACTATGGATGCAAAGCTTACCTCATTCCTCAAGGGAGGTTGCTTTATACACTCCAACGAGGCTCAAATGGTTAGGCTGAAGATGGAGAAACGTCTATCAGCAAGGCATAAGGTAAAGTATGATGAGCTCAGGGCCTATATAGAGAAAGACTATCAAAACAATACCTCTTTGATTGTTATCAATAAGCTCATGACGGGAGAGATTGAGAAGACCAGTATCAACAATATCACTCTCACAAAAACTTCCGCCACATATGAGAATCTAAGTCTGGAAGCTCCTGATTTACTTGATGTTATATACAACAAGATTAACTTCGGTGGAGAGTTCGATATATATTCTATAATAGAGGCATACTCAGAGAATACAAAAGAACAGGTGGATGAGAAAGAGGTGGCAGAGGGTACATACGAGTTCCCAGAGATAAAGATCAATGGATTCGCCGTGAATATCTGCAAGACCCACACAGGTGTAAGAAAGATTAATGGTAAGAGGATAAATGCAGCAGAGGTAGGCAAGGTACTATACAGGGCGAGCTGTCATCACAGTCTTGCCGAGTATAATCTGTTTGTTGCCCGTATTAGCAAGATGAGCATCAGATGGCATGATGCTATCGCTAATGGTCTGCCTGTTAAAATGCACAGCGTTATTACCAGAGAGGAGTATAACTCCGAAGAGCCCAGCTCCACAGCCCCGGCAGTTAAATTCTGGATTGATCCAGCTGCCCGCTGTATCAAGATCAGGGTAGAAGGAGATGACGGAGGCAAGGTAAGCCTCGGAAGACTCATCACCAAGATAGACACGATCAACAAGAAAACCAATGACCGTTGGTCTAACAAGGCAGGTAAATCCCGTAGCTGGCGCTGGGCTCGTGAAGAGCTTGCAAAAGCTATCAAAGATTGCTGTACACATACCACAGTAACCAAGAACGAGGACGGTACTACCAATACAATAACCACAACTTCTGTAACAGGAGAAGACATCAAGAAGATTATCGATGTTGCGGACGAAGCCAAGAAAAAGGCCATAGAACGCAGTAAAGAGTTCTTGAACAGTGCGGTTAAAGTCACAGGAGCAGAGCAGATTGAGTTCCTGGGTAAGAAAGCGTTCAAGGTTCAGGGCAGTCTGAGAACATATGCAATCGTTGTGGAAAATGCCAAGGTTTATGACTTCGATACAAAGCAGTATCGTTGCATTGTGAACGACGGGCATTTCCGTGGTGTTGGCTATGATGATATCGCAGCCAGACTGTATGTTCTTAAGAATGACTCTGTTATGCAGAAAAAGATCGGAACACTGCAAGGAGGAGCACAGCCTCAATATGAGAATGTGCATAACGACTACCAACCAGAAAGAGATGTAACAGAAGAAATTATTGAGAAACTAGACTTGGCTTAAAAATCAAACTCCAATGAAACGCGTTCCAAAAAATAAAAAAGTAAAGGCGCAAATAAAGATTGGTAATACCCATAGCAGGGAATTGATGGTTAGTAAGCTACTCAGTGTATTCAATAGAATCACAAATAATAGAATGTATGCGGAGTGTAAGAAAACAAACTTCGCGGATATAGACTATTACGGAAGATAAAAGTAACCCAGGGGTGGGTGGTTATCACCCACCCCGCAACTTTAATAATATGATCAAGAAATACGTAATCGATATAGAGACAGAACCACTTGAAAAAGAAGAGCTTGCTCCGTTTGTTCCGGAGTTCAAGGCAGATAGCCGACTAAAGGATCCTGTTAAAATCGCAGAAGATCTTAAGTCCAAGGAAGTTAACTTCTACGAGAAGTCCACCTTGTCTGCACTAACATCTAAAGTATGTGCATTAGGCATCTGGGAAATTGGTAAAGAAGAGCCTGAACTGTATTGCGCTATGGCAGAAGAAAAGCTGATTAATATTTTCAGCGATCTTCTCACATTCAGCACAGACGCTAATGGTGCTTCTGGAAGAGCCTACGAGATAATCACATTTAACGGAAACAATTTTGATATTCCGTTTCTTTGCCGCAGAGGTCTGAAGTATGGTAATAACATGTTCACCAAGTTCTTCAGAACAGATGGTGGCATTGGTTATGATTCCGGCCTTGTGGATCTAGCGGTTATGTGGGATTGTCGGCGCAAGGATTACACCAGCCTGAAAGAGTTGGCGTTACACCTTGGTGTGGGCGACAAACCAAAAGATGACAAGCTATTCTATCAGAAGTACTCAGAAAACCCAGAGGCCGCAAAAGATTATCTAAAGAATGATCTGATCCTCACCAAGAAGATTGCGGAAAAGTGGGGCCTGGTATAATGGGCATTATAAAAGAAATAAATAAAAAGTTATCCAGAGTTATTACGGGGGCAGCGATAAGCTGCCCCCTAGATAACGAGGAAGAGGGGGGAATAATACTCACCAAGAACGAAATTGATTTTGTTTTTGTTAAAGTAAAAAATCTCCATGCCGGTGAAGAAGTAGCCTATGGTCTTTATGTCACAGATCCTAAAGACTTTGGCGAGAAAGTTATATCTATGATAGGTAAGGGTTGGAATATGTATGCAAGCTTTCATACACATCCTCAATTCGCACCTACTCCTAGTCAGCTTGATTACGATAAATTATTCCAAGGATTCAAATATAATTACATATATTCTAAAAAACACAGAGCCTTTTCATTCTCTGAATGGTCACCACAAAAAGACCTTCATACATTTGTAATGGGTCTGGAAACACTACTACACATAACAAACAATGAATAAAATAAAGAAAATCGGAATTGCAGGTGCTGGCGGTATTGGTTCTAACTTATTGGCTATACTATTCGACTATGGATTTAATCGTAAGCAGTTCGATTACTCCAGTGTGGATGTTGATATCTATGACGACGACACTGTGGATACCAGCAATCTTCTTCACCAAAACTACAAGATTGATGACGTTGGTCGCCCTAAAGTAAAAGTGCTAGAGGACAAATATGTGGTGAACGGCATTAATAAGTTCATGGATGAAAAGGACTTCAAGAAATATGATGTAATCTTCAGCTGCGTGGACAGTATGCAGTTCCGTAAAACCCTGTATACCTGGGGGTTTGAAAACAAGGACAAGGCTTTCTGGATAGATGGTCGTTGCACCAGCCGTCAAGGTGCTTTGTTTAATTCCAAGCTTCCAGAGGACGAGCTGAAGAAGTATATCAATGACGAGGAGATCCGGGGAGGTTGCTTGCTAAAGCACGAGAAAGAGTCAAACATCAGTCATACTCTTCCTACTGTTGTGGCAGGCATGATGGTTCAAACGTTCCTTAATTTCATAAGAGGAGAACGAACAGACAAGAAGCTGTTCATGATCTGATGGATTATCAGGAAACAAACAAGCGCATCATTGAAAATAAACTCAGGGAGTGCCTTGACAAGGTCTGCCAGAGACTACATATTCAAATAGATGAATGGAACATTGACGAAAAGCTCGCAGAGGCCATTATTCGCGAGTGGAACAAAATTCCACTGGATTATTCTGGCTACCTGCGGTATTGGTTTAGTCAATATGACAACATATACGCAGTGGCAGAAGCCATGAGCACAAAACTAGGAGATCAGTACTTCCTTTTTACAAACCTGAACGAAGAAAATCCAACAAACATAAACAATAACCCACAAACAACACAAAATTAATTATGGCATATATCAAACCTAGTCTTAAATTTGAGGGAGCTGAAACCGGCCAAGCCGTAAATACTGCTCCTTATATTCGTGAAAACGTAAGAAGGATGATCTTCAACAAAAACACCAATCAGCAAGGTGTTTATGTTTATTTCCTGAGCGGCTACAAGGCTGACTCTTTTGGTAATGGTGTATGGTACAAGTCTATCGACATCCGCGATAATTTCGGGGATAAGTTCAAGGAGAAGTACTATGTTCCTAATCGTTATGAAGACCCTGCAGAGTATTTTGCAAATAATTACAAGGGTCTTGGTTATGCAGATAACGATGAAGCAAACGCCACCGTTAATGTTAACGGCAAGCAGTTCAAGAAGTATCCGAACTTTGGTAGGATCACAAAGCGTCTGATCTTTAATGTTGTTTATGCTAATAACATTTCGGCGGGTGCTCATGTGCTGGATCTTCCTAGCTACAATGGTGCAAGCCAGATTCTTGAATGGATGGGCAAGCTGGATGTGTCCGGTAATCCTCGTCCTATGATCAATGATCCAGAGCGCGCACTCCCTGTGTTTATTCAGCTCAAGGAGAACAGCTCTAATCCTTGGTGCATTAATATCGAGACATCTCAGCCAGCTGTACTTCCTCCTGAACTCACGGAGTCAGAGAATCTGTATAACCTGGACGATGTATTGATTGTTAAGAGCAAGGAAGAAATCATTGCCAAGCTCAGGGATATGTATCCCGCTCAAATATTTGAGCATTGCATGGATGGTTTTCCTGGCCTTACTCGTAGTGCTCGCGTTCCTGGTATAGAGCGCACCTCAGGTGGAATTAATCCCCCTGTGGCGGCTCCTGTGGTTGCGCCAGCAGCCCCAGTTCAGGCTCCGGCAAGGATACAGCCAGTATTCTCTGGACCTATTCAGAAGGCCCAGATCGGTGCACCTATCAACACAGAAATTCCTTCTGCCCAGTCAAACCAGCAGGACCAGGTGTTTGCTGACCCAGGCGAAATCGACCTGAGCAAGCTTCCACCTAACCCTATGGCTAGACTTAATTCAAAAGAAGCAGCGGTAAACTTCCTATCTAGCAAATAATTAAATCATGGATATAGAAAAATTCCTGAACGGTATTAAGAAGGACTTTAAAAAGTCTTTCAAAGAAGAGGCTGAAAACCTAGAGCTGAACACAGTGGACAAGGAACTTCCTCCCACAGGAATTGTTCTAGATAATCCATTGATGGAGTATGTATTCGATCGTAGGTTTGTAGCCTACGGTCGATGCTACCTTATCTACGGAAAGAAGGGTTGTTCTAAGACCTCTTTTCTTTTCGAACTGGCTAAGGTCTTTCAGCGTCAAGGTGGTAAGTTTATATGGGTGGAAACAGAAAATGCTCCTGACTTCGACTATATGAAACGTCAGGGTGTTGATCCTGAGAATACCATATATCACAATCCAAAGTCGTTAGAAGAAGCCCTTACATTGATCAAGGTAATCATAGAGAACATTCCCAAGGCTGACCCTGAGGGCAAGATGCCTATCATGATTGCATTAGATTCTATTGCTGGTGCTGCTACCGACTATGAGCGTGAACAAGACACCATAGGAGACACCAAGGTTGGCGAGCATGCCAAACTTATGAGTGGATTCTACAGGCACATCATTCCTTATCTCGAGAGTGAGAAAGCTATTCTCGTGGTTACCAATCAGTTAAAAGAACAAATTGGTGGGATGACAGGGTTCGGTCAGGAAAAGCCAGAAGCCCTTATTGGTGGTGAAGCCCAAAGATTTAATTCTACCTACCAGTTTAAGGTAGCAAGAACTAAAGATATTGTGCTAGACGACCACGTAGGGGTTAAGCGCAAAGCCGGATCCACACATAGCCTGGTTGTAAAAAGAAACAAGCTTGGCCGAGAGGGGAATAGCCAAAAGGTAGAGTTTGATCTATACATCAACGGAGGTATTGATTGGTATACTCCATTGGTCAAACATCTAGGAGAAGTGTATACCTCTATCGTTGGAAAAACAGGAGGATGGTATACCTGGAAAATTCCTGATATTAAATGGACTCCGCCGGATGGTGATGGCTCTGAAGTAGCTATCGATACAGATAAAAAATATCGTGACCAAGATCTGGCTTACGTTATAATGAATAGTCCACAGGCAAAAGAGATTGTGAGAGAAGCATTTGGAATCCCAGATATGCCTGATCCGCAAACAGCTCAAGCCATCGAAGCTAAAAACAAGACCAGAAGAAAGAGAAAGTCTGATCTAGAAATAGATATGGAAAACTAAAATGACAGAGTATTTGGACAAACTGGCTAAGATAGCCCTGCTAATCAAAAAAATGGATTTGCCTGACTATCGAAAGTCAGTAAAACATAATGATGATTTACGTTGGCTGAAAAATAACCTCGAAACCAGGAATGGTAAGCATAAGAACTATGCAGAGGTTATGGCACTGATCAACGAAATGATCTAATCTTATAACCGGCAGACTAACCCACCTACATTATTAATGCACTATATAGGTATAGATAATGGCGTTACAAACAACGGAATAGGTGTGGTTAGTTCTGCTGGTGAAGGTTACTTGTTCAAACTGCCGGTTAAGAAAAACTTCTCTTATACAAAAAAAGAGAAAAAAATAACCAGGATCGACTATCCTAAGCTAGTGGAGACTTTTAATAAAATAAAAGATTTATTCCCGGGAGAGAAAATAGAAGCTGTGTTAGAACGCCCTATGGTGAACAGCACTAGATTCGCTGCTTCTATGAGTGCTATGCGGGCTGTGGAAGCCACGCAGATAGCTCTGGAAGCCTGTGACATACCTTACTCTTTTATAGACTCAAAAGCCTGGCAGAGGGTATTGTTGTCCGCCGAAGCTAAAGGAGAAGAACTGAAGGCCGAGAGTCTAAAAGTAGGCAAAGAGCTTTTCCCTAAGCTACCTTTTAAAAAAGATGCTGACGGAATATTGATCGCTGAATACTCTAGACGAATGGCAAACCGAGTATTGTGAAATACTCAAAACCCAAACACAAACACAATGAAGAAAGCCAAGAAAAATTCAAATTGCAACGACACCAAAATAAAGCAAGAGATTAATTGCGCCATTCAGGAGCTCATGGCTTCTGGAGACATCCCTAAAGTCAGGGGCAAGAAGCTTACTGTTACAGACGGTTCGGAGGTTCGCTCTATGGCCTCTAAGCTGGCCTGGTCCACTCGTCGTTTCAACGACCTTCTGGAGGATTACTCTGATCTTGTGGATAAATACCACGACCTCAAGCTCAGCGCAACCCTCGCAAAAGCTAAGTAAAACAATCCCAGAGATTGCCGAATGGGCCCACAGTGATTAATTTCGCTGTGGGCCTTAACTTTTTAATACCATGAATTAATGCATTACGTACAACTTAACTTCCTAGGAAACTATCTAAACAAATCAAATGATGAACAACTAAATTTATTTAATAAAGAATTATCTCCCACACAGAGCAAGAGAACGCCTACATATAGCAAGGTTGAAAAGTTTTTCTGCTCTCTGGATAGAGGTGAAATTAATAAATACACAGACTATTGGGAATCTGTGGCTCCCAAGACTAAGTCAGAAATGTTTCAACGCTGGTTGTTTGCATTTATGAGTGTGCACACTAGCTATAAATCTAATGTCACAGGATATAACGCAATCAAAGATTGGGAGGATTGGATATTGGATAAGCCAAAGCTAGGAAAGCTAATCCAGGATTCTGGAGTTGGGTTGCACAACAATAGGCTTAAATTCATATCCAGGTTTGCTGACGACTTCTGGGATAACTCTAAAGAATTCCTAAAGTCTCCTGATGAGAAGTGGACAGAGTACAGGGATAGGCTTATGGGTAGAGTGCTAGGTTTGGGACCTGCAAAAACTAGTTTTTCGCTAGAGATGTGCTTTCCTAACCAAGCATTCATCACCTGCCTGGACACTCATTTGTTTCAGGTTTACGGGTTAGATCAGGCAAAAGACATACGCCAATACGACAAGATAGAGAGCCATTGGCTAGATATGAGCAGAATGTGGAATATTCCGCCGTATATCGCCAGGTGTATCTTCTGGGATCGTAAGCAGGGTAAAGAAGACAGCAGATACTGGAGCTATGTACTCGAAAACTGAGCTACCCCCAAAGGTACGGGTATATAGGAACCTCCATAAAAAACGTTGGAGTGTTCAACATAAAACAAAGAAAGGTTGGAGGGTGTGGAAACACACAGATGAAATAATTCTCGAGAACGCCGTACTCGATGTAAAAAATGCCGGCCGGGAACGTGTTATCTTCACAAAAAGAAAAAACGTTCATGCCTTCGTTATAGGCGAACCTACATTCGTCCGTGGTTTGACGTTAAACTCACCGAGACCAAATTTTAAAAAAGAAATACCTATAACTTATAATCCTTATGACCATGCTACTTTTATAAATAAAAACACTAAAGAATATATATTTAACGCCAAAGAAATCTTGTTGTCCTTCTTACTAAACGAAGAAAATAAACCGGAAGTCTGGGCAAATCTATAAAACTATTAGGCCATAGGGTCCGATCCCCTGGTGGTCTTAAATTAATATGCCACACAAAGATCCAAAAAAAAGAGCTGAGTACAGTAAAAAATACTATGAAGCTAATAAAGAAAAAAGAGATGAGCATGATAAAAAATACTATGAAGCTAACAAAGAAAAAATAGCTGCACGGAAGAAAAAACACTATGAAGCTAATAAAGCACAAATAACTGAGTGCAATAAAAAATATCGTGAAGCTAATAAAGTAGAACAAGCTGAGTATCATAAAAAATACAAAAAAGCTAATCCGGAGATAGTGGCTAGAAATAGACTAACAAGAAGAAATAAATTAAAAATAAGTGTAACTCAATCCCCTGAAGATAATTTAATCGTAAAGCAAATATACCTGTTAAGAGATAGGATAAACAAATGTGTTGGTATTCCAAGACTCATGCACGTAGACCATATAATTCCGGTATCAAGAGGCGGATCGCACACTCCAGGGAACCTGCAAATACTTCCAGCTAAGCTAAATCGTAAAAAAGGAGCAAAGTTAATAAATATATCAACTAATTTTCAAAATGAAAACACTAATACTGATAATCCTGGTTAGTCTTTTATCAGGCTGCTGGGCTATGAGTCCTCCAAGCGGGGTTGAAACAGGAGCGGCTCCTCTTTGGATGCCTAACAGATGAATCAATTAATATTCAACTATGTGATTATGTTGATGTATTTGATCAACGCAATCTGGTGGGGAGTTAAACTTAAATGGGCAGACTCCCTGTATTGGGTATTTGCATTCGGTATAACCGCCTGCGTAACATGGGGCTATAAGAGATGAAAATACTTGAAAAGATAGACGATATCATAAATTTAATAACCATAGCTGTACTTGACCTCACTTTCAGAGAAAAGCACAGTTATCTAAAAAAAGAACAAAACCACAAAGAAACACAAATGAAAAACAAGGACACATATATCTGGGAGTTTTAAAATGAATATTTATCAACAAGACGATATTCCAGAGGCGGAATTCACGGTAAAGCCTCCAATCGCGCAGGTGGGGCCTAGATATATCTTTTCACCCACAGGAAATCCCAACGATTTTGCCATCGTGGTATTTTCCAGGCCTAACATAATAATCAGACTTCTTCAGAGGTTAATCCTTGGCTTCAGATACTACAGCGTAAAATAATGAAAAACTATATCACTGTTTGGAGAGATAAGGGACATACCAGGAAAAAAGTTCCAGGAGCAGATTTATGCGACGGATTACACTGGAGCGACGAGCGCTTGGTCTCCGGTGCTGAATATATTGTTAATATAAACCCATCACTCAGAACCGTGAGCGATAAGAAACAATTCTGCGCCAGTATTTCTGTGGGGCATAGAGCATATACATACACAGGAAACATGTGGTATAGAGATCCACAAGATGGAACCAGATTACTGGGCAGAGATAGAAAAATATCCAGAGGATTGGTTTATGGTAGTGTTCAACATGAGAATGACTTTGATATTCATGGTTATTCTGTTGTTGGTGTTCCTGTCTCAGAAGAAGTAATGCTAGGAGCTATGAGAGTTTTTCTTCTAGCAAGAACAGAATTTACTAGTATATTTAGAGACGATGAAAACTTTGATAATCCCTGATGTACACCAAAGAGTATATCAAGTAGAAAAGGCGCTTAATGGAGTAGAATACGACAAGGTTGTTTTCTTGGGGGACTGGTTTGACTCCTTCTACCAACCTCCTCTTGTGTCTGGCTTCGAGGCTACTTGTATATTTTTAAGAGAATTAATATCTTCTCACCCCAGGAGGGATGACTTCACTTTTCTTGTGGGTAATCATGATATTAATTATATTTTTAATAACACATCAGCCAGAGGACATAGGCATATAAAGAACAATCATTACTACGCTTCTGGATACACTCAAAACAAGTGTGCGCATTTTAGAAAAACTTTTTTTGAGAATGGATTGAAGGATTCTTTCTTTATAGAGAATTTTAAAATCGCACACTTCGAGCAGGGGTGGCTGCTTTCGCATGCCGGTTTTATTCCTGAGAGTATACCTTACGGAAGAGATATAACTTGGCATGTGGATGTTTTGCTTCCTGATGTTTGGGAGAACTTCAGAAACATATACCACCCTAGAAATACAGCAATATGCTCTGTAGGAGTGGCTAGGGGAGGTAGAGATGCCTTCGGCGGCCCCTTGTGGTTAGACTGGAATGATGAGATGTATGCTGACCCACTTGTGGGAAACCAGATAGTCGGTCACACAACATTGAGTCAGCCAGGTAATTATATACATGTAGGAGAGAACGAAAAAGAAACAGTATGCTGGAATCTTGACACATGCCTGCATTATGGAATATTGATTGATGGTGCATTCACTCATCACAAATATTCTGAAATACCTTAATCTTGTTATCTTCGCCATTCTCATATCTAGGGTGTGGGCTAACGAAGATAACAAGATAACCAAGGACCCCTATGCGACCGTGTATGAAATATATGACTATCACCTGAGCCATAGCTATAGAATGCATGCCCCAGGCGCAGATAAAACCAAGAATATATGGTTATGCGGAAAGCTAGAGGTATATCCTGATGTTTTCGGTAAAGTCGAACTACAGAAAGCAATGACATGCCTAACTATTGAATTCTAATATGGAAAAAGAAACATTTATATATTTGTTAACCTTTATCGCAGTTAATTCTTTATTCATCAATGTTATATTATTGGTGAGAATAGATGTGATAAACAAGTTATTAGAGTTCATGAAGTTTTCCGCACATGTGTTGTACAAAGAACTAGAAAACTTAAAAAACCAAAAATGAAGATGATTGAAATCTATCAATTAACAAAAGTGTTAGAAAAGTTAATGGCTAAAATTGACACTATCATAGAGCAGAATGAAACCATCATAGCCCAAAACAACCAGCGTTCGGCGGCGGATATCTCAAAAAATACAGACGTTGTGTATACCGGGCTGGGCTCATATTATTATAATCCTGACCCATATATTCCAAAAGTTTCAACAAATCATCCAACTTGCACAGAGAATATTCCTTTTGAACTATGAACGGATATCAGCAGAAAGTAGTTCAAACAATAGCAAGACACTTCGGGATTCCAAGAAAGATTTATACTCCTGTGGTATCAAGCTCACTAGCTCAGCATAATCAAATTTATTTTGAATTATATAAGCTAGAATCAGAAAGTATTTCTATTCCCACAGAAATAAAGTATAAAAAAATATACTCCTCTAAAGAGAAAGAGGTGAGCATAACTAAGCTCTGGAATTTAAATAAATTAAAGCAAACACTTCTTTACGCAAACTACAATGACATAGCATCTAATGATCCAGAAGATACATTGTTTTGCTATGTTCACGGAGCTGATGTTTTTGTTATGTATAATGCCTCGGAATATAATGGTCTTGGAGGTATTTTTACAAAAGAAAATACTGATAGCAGAGAAGGTATAGTTATTGAGCTCCTAAAAAACTACCTTGAAAATAATTTCAAGAGAGAAGAGTGCTGTTGAGCCCCCCTGGGTTAGCATTAAAATTAATTGGTATAATATTTTGTAGTCGCCTACTTTTGGCCTGGGTTAATTTCTTCTAATGTTAGAAGAGCCCAGGCTAATTTGTTAGCGATTAACACCCCAAAGCCAGATATACACATGATCCCTATTCCAATATCCGACGAAATCAGAAAAGCGGTTGAGCAGGCAGAGGCACAGAGAAACTCAGTTAACCCTACCGAAGTAGTTGAAGTTCTGGATAGTAACCCCAAGGCCATGACGATCGATCAGATCGCTGATAAGCTTGTTAGTGGGTTGCATTTTGCGAAAAGGGGTGAAAAGAAGCAGGCGAAAGTTAAAACAAAACCGATTAATAAACCTGAATTTGCCAATAAGGTAAAGCACAGGATTTTAAGCAGCATCAGACCGCCACGTACACTGCTAGAGGTTTTGGAGAAGACCATAGCAAAAATAAGTCTTAACTCTGACTTTGCCTCTAGGTACGAAGCATTGGCAGAACTAGGAAAGCCTAAGCTAACAGTGCATAACACATATGTAGCAAAGATAGACGAAAACAGGCTTACATATGTGGAAAGCATAGAGATGCTTTCGGAGCTGTTAGGGCAGGTAGATGAGAACCTGGTTAAACGTGAAATACACTATTACGGTAATGATAGGCACAGCGTTAATCTTTTTAACGTGCCTCTGCCCAAGGGTTACCTAGCATCTGTGGGTGTAATTCACCTGGAAGACGTACCAAAGAGAGTAGTTCAGCAGGGCGATGTTTTTGTTAATGAAATGCTTGGACATATGCATATGTTCAGCAGTCATCCCCCTATGCTAGCGGATAAGTTTAAAGACGGACTTTATAATTCAATCAGTTTGAAGATAAATAAGTCTGATTCTACACTTATTAGCTGGATGCCTGGACTAGATCCAAAGCATATGAAGTATATGGAGTTTAATAAAAACCTGTGTATATTAGGGTCAGTTAAATGCGAAAATCAATAATATATATTTTCTCAGGACTTGTGGTGCTGGGAGTAATAGAGCTATGCGATAAAAACATATCTATATATGCCGCCGCATACATAGCTTTTGTGGTACTTCTGAGCTCTGCTGTGCTTATAGGTGCAAGAATAGCGGCCCATAAAAATATGGGTTATCGTGTTAATAACATACCAAAGATGAATTATAGTGGGAAAACAAAATGAACCATATATTTTAAAACTGGTAAAAGCCTTGCCTATAGTTGATTTTGTAGAATTCAACTTCGGTAAAGAAGCTAATGTTATTGTGCATGATACTGTAGCTCCAGACTTATTGGATTGGGAAACCGCCATAAGGCTCAAAGGGCTAAAGAAAAAAATCGGCACCAATAAAGAAGTCATTGAGAGATTAAAACTTCCACATATATGCATAGGTGAGCCTATATATTATAAGTATTGCTATGAGTATTATGTGAAGTTCAATACAGATAAAAAAATATCACAAAATCATCTAACAGATGAGGAGATAACAAAACCAGTAGACAATATAGATTTGTTTGCTAAACTTCTTTTGTGATAATTTTTAAAAGGAAGACCCTAACAGGTTTTCCTTTTTTTTAGCTATTAGTTGTGGTATTATTAAAAATAAATAAATAAAATGAACCCACAGGGATTCAAATTACCTAAGCAATTTCTCTCTCAGTTGAGTGAGTTTTCAAGAGGATATTATCTAGCGGTTGTAAACGATAGGGGAGAAATAGAGTCTTTTGAGAGTTATGATAATCCCACAATAAGACTCGGGTTACTTAATTTCGTAGACGCTCAATCATCCGCAGCCCAAGAGAATTTAAGAAATCAGGCACTCCATATGGAAGAAATGGGTGATAGAGACTCCAGGCCACCTAAGGCTGGAGGTCCTGACGAAGATGATGACGATTAATATTTTAAGAAACTAAGAACAAAAAGTTTCTTTTAAAGCGTTGTCTCTATTTAACCAACCTGCTAAGTCTCTGCCAAAAGTATCAGGATGGAATGAGGCTAACCTCTTATACCTGCTATTGGCTTTAGATATCAGAGCTAAAGATAATTCATTCTTATCAGATATCTTTAATACTGCAGACATTGTTTGAGAGCCAATTATTCCATCACAGGTTACCTTTTGTCCGTAATCACAAAGACACAACTGAAGCATCACGATAGCGGTTTCTATACCGCAGTTAACACCAAAGTTAGCCAATACAGGGCCTAGAGGATAATTCAAATCATCTCCTGAGCATTTATTCCAATAGTCTATTTTATATTTAGTAGCGACCCAGATAGGTGTAATTCCTTCGGCTGGAAATTCATCATCTCTGGCGGTGAGTCCAGCCACGGTGATTCCGGCACCATCTCCATCATCTTCTGATAATATGAATCCCGTTGTTTTGTCTATTGTGCACTCCCAATCCAATATAAATTTCAACCACTTCATGAACACAGCTGTTCCGGTGGCTACTGCCAATATATCCGCCTTTGTCATTTGAGCTATAGACACCATAATATTAAATATCTGTATCTTTAGCTTTAGCGGATAATTTTGTCTGCACTGCCTCGGCGGCCGCCATGCCGAGCTTTCCGATATTCCCACTTACGTTTTCCGGAGAATCTGTTTCTCCGAATTTGCTTCCTGTTTTAGCTGCCGCCAAAGCACCTATTGTGAAAGCGAGTAGATCGGATAAATTTTTAGGAATATCTATCATGTTGTTTATTGTGTGATTTATGGCGTGGTGAACTATCACATAAACCACACAGCCCACAACTGCCGCGACCACGAGGAATAAACAGACTCTAATACTACTTGGAACGCCATTGGCTTCCGAAAGTACAGCTTTGAGCCAGTTTATTATTTTTTGCATTTTATGGGATTAATCCAGAGAGCCAGAGTAATATATATCTACCTAGACCATAGCCAAGAATTAAGCCCAAGCCATAGCCAGCAAGAGGAGCAAAAAAATCCCAAGGGGGAGGAGCTAAATATAAGAATTTACCCAAGAATCCTCCAAACCACATAGAGAATAATATAGCGAAGCAAATAACAACAACGTCTCTCTGCTTGGCTGCGCTAACTGCGGCTAGTTTGTACTTATCTCTATCTTCCTCCGCGTGTTTTAAGTTAAGCTCAGAATCATTATATTTTTTCTGTACTTCAGCTAAGTCTGCTTTGGTTTTTTTTACCTCATCTTCAGCTGAGTTATAAAGGTTTATTAACTCCCCTGAAGCTTTAATAATCACAGATTCAGGCAAGTTATCTATGTCATGGCGAGATAGATTGGCTTTTGCATAAAAGCATAAACCAAAAAAAATTAAAAAATTAATCAAATACTTGTTCATTTTTTATTATGGTCTGTTAGCCAGGTATTAATAATAACTGCCTTATACTCCGCTGTATTTAATGTGCTATCCAAAGCATCTAAATCTTCCTCAGTGTTTTCTGTGACTGAGGTTTGTTTTAAATGCGTTGTGGCGCATCCTGCAAATAAACTTACCAATCCTAAAAGTATATATTTTTTCATGGTTTTTTATTTAATAGGTCTTTGAGCTTATCTATTGTTTCGGCCTCAGTTATATCTCTCTGGGTATTATCTTTTTGTATTTGGCGAACGTCTGAAGCCATCATTCTTATTTGTTCGCTGATATTTTCGTTAGACTTGTGATCTGCAGAGAAAAACCAAACTACTCCACCTAACTGGAATAGGAAAGCAAATGACCCTGTGAATAAAAATCTCAGTATAAGCCCTTTAAGTTCTTTATAGTTGTGGGCAGTCTCTCTTAAAAATAAGAAATCTTCTTTCATCCTATCCACCGTATCCGCCAGAGACTTCATAGAGCTCTTTAGTCCGTTATTACCGTCTATACCTATCACAGAGGCTAATGCATCTCTGGCGATATCTCTAGTATTCCTTAATTCAATAGATAAATCATATATCTTTCTATTGATTTCGGCTAACGCAGCATCATTAACCTCTGATCTAGTGCTGTTTTCTTCTGTGCCCATAATTTAATAGAATGATACAAAACGGGCTATTTATTGTCAATTATATCTCAATAATTCAAATGAACTTAAGATATAACCTTCTCAGAGCATACCTACAAAAATATAGGTATGCTCTGGATTTATTGGTTACTTACTGAAACGAGCGTTCAATACTCCTGAACCGTTAGGCTGAATAGAAATATTCAACGCTACGAGATCAGCCCAGGACTCTGTGCCTGGCAATGTGATCACAGGGGTGAGGGCTGCGACTATTGCTTGCACATCAGCTGGCTGAAGTACTGTGTTTGCTGTTACTGGCTGCGGGTTTAATGTTATAGGCATTATTGTTGTGTCTGGTTTTTTCCGGTTAGACTCTTCCGGTTTTTAAAATTAACTAAGACTCTCTTTGGCTGCGCGCTGACCTTTGAGAAGATCTTCGTAAAATTTTAAATTGGTTGTATGCATTGGTTTATCTTGCTCTGGGCATATAGCTAATGCTTCTTTACAGGCGGAATATCCTCCCGCAAAAGAATTAGTATAAAATCCAGCAACACTCTTATAAATCAGTGCTTTATAATTATACGCAAAAGCGTCAGTAAATAAAGTTAATCCTTCTGATGATTTTCTATGTGTACCTTCATGTGCATATGCGTAAGCCATCTCATGCTTTCCCAATCTTGTGAAATAATCAGCAAGAAATAATAAGGGCTCCGCTCTTCTAGGGTCTACATAATGGGCTTTTAAATAAGTTAAAACAATATTTGGCTCGGGGTGACCAAGCTGCTCCATTAGTTTTCCCGCCTCGTAAAAAGAAACACATGCTTCTTCTGACCATCCTCCCATATCTCCTCTGGTCATATACCACTTTAGTGCTTCTTCCGGTTTTCCTGCGTCTCTATAGCTTTGAGCTAAATAGAACATACTCCTGGTGTCTTTGGGATCTTTTTTTACTTCCTTTAAAAGAATTTCAGCATCTTTTAAATATTTATCAGGATCCGCACTTCTAGAACCTCCAACACCTGCCGCGATATGTACTCCACTTAATGTTCCTCCGTCTTTGCCTCCCCATTCGAGATATTCATGGAGCACACCAAAGTACCTCATTTTGGCGGTATTTTTAATAATGTGTGGTCTGAAATATTTTATGCCTCCTAGATGAATTTCTACCCAGTAAAAATCTTTATCTGAATCTAACTGGCTTTTCCAATTTTTATCCTCAATAACAAACTCATCATCAGCGTCCATCATAACTATGTACTTGGCCTTCTTTTCTGCCGCTTCTATGCACATATTTCTATTGGTAGAAAAATCATGCCATTTATGGTGAAGATATTCGCCAGGAATACCTTCTAACTTTTTAGTAGCCAATTCTTCACTCTTATCTGTAGATCCGTTGTCTGCTAAAACCCAATAATCTATGTAGGGAATAAAAGGATCTATGCACTTCTCAATTACGTGCTCTTCATTTTTTAATATTACTGCTAATGCAAGTGTGCTCATGTTGTTTGTATTGTTTTCTTTGATTTGTAAGAATCATTAGAAACATTACACAGTTCAGAGTCAATTGCAAAATTAATAATTCGTTCTACCTATCATGGTATTAAAAAAAGCTATGGCGTTATTAAAATTTAAAACATCCGCATCAGTCAATCCTGTGCCTATAGAATACATGTACATTGTTCTATCTGTTATGTTGCTTATCTGCTTATTCGCAGCTCCGTATGTTCCTGCCGTGCCTCTGCCAAACACCATAAACGTAGAGGTATCTAGATTAGGGGCTGTGGCGGTTTGGGTGTTAGGGTTAACTCCAGATCCCGATTTCATAGGTAAGTTACTGGATAGTCCACTTCTATATATTGTGGAGTAACTACTGCTAACACGAGAACCCACAAAAAACCCCAAAGGATTAGACATAGGAGAAGCTAATGTACCTCCTGCGGTACTGTTCGCATCCTGGCTATAGCAGTTAAACCTGGAAACCTGTCCTGCGTTTCCACTATAGGCTGGCTGAAATGTAAAGTTCTGTCCTCCTGAACCATTCACACCTAAGTCAGTATTTATGGTTATATTACCTCCTGGCGAACCTCCACTTATATAGCATGAGAAGTGCACTGAATAATTTGTTAAAGCTGAGTAATTTTGAGGTACAGTTGTGTCTATTATTTTCAGTGTATTCGAATTGGTGTTTCCTGCGATGGTTCCGGCAGATTGATAGTTGGCGTTAGAGGATGCATTAAATCCTGTGGTTAATGACCAATCTCCAGCACCAAAAGGGCCTTGTGTGCCTGAGTTCGGAGCATATCTACCATTATAGTCATAACCTATACCTGCTGTGGCTATTAGCGGAACAAGAGAGGCTTTCCAGTCTCCTCCGCAAAACAGGTTCATTCTTAAAATTTTTGAAAGTACACCTGTCTGCCTCAAGCTGTTTAATAAATATATAGATGCATTGTATACTGTTGTGCTGGGAGCTACTCCACCAATAGTGCTTATTCTGTTCAACCAATCTTTGGTTAGCTGTACATCTATATAGTTCCAAACTAAATTGCTTCCCAGATAAGCCGAAGTTACCTGAGATGAACCTATTTTTAAATTATCTGCTGGATGCAGTATCATGCCGCTATGCCCCTACTATGATATAAAGCGTGGTTGCGTTAGGTGGGTTTAAAGCATTGTATGCAGCTTGCCCTATTTTTACAATATTTGTAACAGTAGAGTCGGAAGAAACCCTGCTATTTATTTGTGTTTGCAGTTTTTCTAATGCTACTAGCGCTGTATCAGAAGCTAACACAGAAGTATTACTTGCACCAGTGAAACCTGTTAATGTTGTGGATAATACTCTACTTTGTTGGAAATACTGATTAGTGGTTCCTTCTGTTACATTGTCGGTTGTTAGGTTAACCACACCGGAATATCCATTAACACTGATTACCTCGTCACTAGCAGGAGATTGCTGCCAATGTGTGCCATTATAAATTACCCAATCACCAACCTGGAAAGTTAATCTATTCGCGCCAGGGCCTGTGGCAGCACTAGCTCCTGTAGCTCCATTACTGAAAGATACAGTGCCCGCCGCAGAAACGTTGTATACACTTCCGCCTGAAACCCCAGTCATTCCATCAGTTAATTTAGGGCTGTTGTTAGCTGCACTCCATACTCCTAGGTATTCCATCACTGTACTAGGTAGCTGACTAACAGGAACTTTTCCTCCATTGTCTAGAGAAGCAACCCCATTCGAGGCACCAACCAAAGATGGGTTTAATGGGGTATATCCAAGTGCTGTTGTAACTTGCTGTGAAGTTATTTGTCCTCCACTAGTTATTTGCCATGCACCTCTAACTCTTGCGTATTGGTGTAGTGTGTCAGGAGCATCCGTGATTAATGGATTTCCATTTAATTCACAACCGCCAGGAGAATATATAGAGACCTTTGAGGTCGACTCGTAGTCGTTTTTTATTATCAACTGCTTTGTGGTTCTGGAAGAAACTATAGCTGCTGAATTTCCTAATCCATCATAGCTGCCGCCATACATCCTAAACCCGGCACCATTTACAGACGCTCCTTGATTTATCCATCCAATATAAAGTTCCTGTGGTTGGTAATTGTCATATGTGTAGTTTAAAACATGCAGAGCTTCAGGTTGTAAATAAGTATAGCTCCCACCTATCGACATGCTTTCAAAAGTAACACCGTCTCCTCTATTGAGACTTTGGTCGAATGGGTTTCCTCCAGCACCACTAACTCCGCTAACAGGTACCCAACTTCCGTTTATCCTGGCATATTGGTGAAGTGTATCAGGTGCATCTGCCTGAGAAGCCATCGCTCCTATATTATTAGCATAAAGATTACCAGAAATATCTACACTAGCAGCACCATATGCTAAATAAAGAGAACCATCTGAAGAAATTCTCCAAGAGCCAAAAACGTTAGGGTTATTAATTATATTTCCCCCACCATCATAAGCAGGGGCTCCTATATAGTCTGTAGCATCTACAGCGTTAAATATAACATTACTGGTTGTATCTAATCCTTGGTTATACGGCAATGGATGAACGTGGTCTGCTCTTGCGGCTATTGTGGATGTCCCTGCCGAGGGTACATTTTCTGGATGCGAAGGTAGTGGAGAAGGTAATGGAACAACTGTGCCCCAATACCTGCCTGAGGCTAACCAAGGAAATGCTGGAACTGTTGAACTATAATCCGCATTACTGGAGATAGTTCCATTATCCCCCACAAAAGAATGATAATTCGCCACCAAGCACCATGTAGGTACAACACTACCGTCCGGACCGATCGACATATTGGTTACAACTAATGACTGATATTGATTGTTTCCTATCAGTGAGGACAGTTCTGTACCTGTGTGATAATAAACAGGATAACCATTATATGTGCCGTTTTGCACAAACAGCACACCGTTGTATGTGCAAGCCGTGGGAGATAACCCAATTTCGGGGAAGGGTAATTTATGTACGTGATCGAGCCTTGCGGAAAGTTTTGAGGTACCTGCAAAAGATTCAGATCCCACGGGTTCAGGGTCTGCTGTTAATCTAGAAACAGTCATTCCTGAAGGCCAACTAAAATCAAAAATTGATAAATTGTTATCATTCCAAAAATAAACAGCTGGTCCAGGATTACCTTGAGCATCAATATACTGAAACAAATATTCACTGAATGTCTCTAAATAACCGCCAATATCTTTTTGGTCGAAGGTGACAGCTATAATCCATCTTGACCCATCAGGAGCATTGTAGTCCCATTCACCAGCGTTACCCGTAACTTTAAACACTGCTGAACCTCCGGGGAGACCTGGAATGGTCCCTATAGATGGATTTCCAGAATAACTTATATAAGCTTTATCTGAGACATAACCCCCGAACGGGCTAACCCAGTGTCCATTTACTCTCGCGTAATTTTGAAGTGAATCAGGAGCATCGTTCTGAGAGGACATTGTGCCCAAGTTTGGGGCACTCACGTTCCCTATAGGGTCTATATTAAAAAAATAATTACCTGCCCAAAAGTTACCTGCGTTATCTATAACAACAGAAAGGTTTGAAAATTCAGCAGAGCCGTCTGCATATAATTCCCATCTCCCATCTTTACCAATTACGTTTTTAGAAAAATAAGCAAAGTCTGGCCTAAGTGTCGCAGACCCTCCACCCAAACTTGCGTTACCCGAAGAATCAATATGCGTTGTGCCTCCGTTTAATAACAGAGAATTAAACGTAACATCGTTTGTCGTATTGAGTAGTTGGTCAAAAGGATTTCCTGTTTGAATAGCCTGCCAAGCTCCTTTCGTCCTAGCGTACTGATGAAGCGTATCGGGAGCATCTCCTATAGGTATATAGCCAAGAGCAGAGGTAACACCTGTGGCTGTGATTGTGGCGGCGGGCCCAGTGTCTCCCTTAGGTCCAGTAATCCCAACACCAGTAGGTCCAATAGGTCCTGTAATCCCTACACCAGTAGGTCCAATAGGTCCAATAGGTCCAGTAATCCCAACACCAGTAGGTCCAATAGGTCCAATAGGTCCAGTAATCCCAACACCAGTAGGTCCAATAGGTCCTGTAATCCCTACACCAGTAGGTCCAATAGGTCCTGTAATCCCTACACCAGTAGGTCCAATAGACCCAGTGATTCCAACACCAGTAGGTCCAATAGATCCAGTGATTCCAACACCAGTAGGACCAATAGGGCCAGTGTCTCCCTTAGGGCCAGTGATTCCAACACCAGTAGGTCCAATAGGTCCGATAGACCCGGTGTCTCCCTTGGGTCCTGTAATCCCTACACCGGTAGGACCGATGGGTCCGATAGACCCAGTGTCTCCCTTAGGGCCAGTGATTCCAACACCAGTAGGTCCAATAGACCCAGTGATTCCAACACCAGTAGGCCCGATAGACCCAGTGTCTCCCTTGGGTCCAGTAATCCCAACACCAGTAGGTCCAATAGGTCCAGTAATCCCAACACCAGTAGGTCCAATAGGTCCTGTAATCCCTACACCAGTAGGACCGATAGGGCCAGTGATTCCAACACCAGTAGGCCCAATAGAGCCAGTGATTCCAACACCAGTAGGACCAATAGGGCCAGTGATTCCAGTAGGACCTATTGTACCAGTTGAGCCTGTAGGCCCTAGGATGGATGCAAAAGGTCCTTGGGGAGTAGATAAATTCCCATTAGCATCTATAAGCACAAAGTTTAAATTACCAGAAGAGTCTACGGATATATTGTATATTCCTTGCCCTGTAACTCCAGTAGGCCCTGTGACACCTACTCCTGTAACTCCAGTTTGTCCAGTAGGTCCAAGTATAGATCCGCCAGGCACTATAAATGGTCCATAAACATTATTTAACCAGTCTATATAATTAACATTTAAATTATAATTAGCATCTAGGTATATATTCTCTATACCCATACCTGTAACACCATAGGTTGTGCTAGTGACTGTTATCGGACCAATATTTAAAAACCCCGCTACGGATTGATAGTTAGGAGACGGAGCAATGTTATTATAAACCCATACATCTACAGGCCCGGTTGTTCCGCTTGCGGGTATATAATATGCATCGCCCAGTGTTTTAGTCGGCAAGCTAGAAAGCAATGAGGAAGCCGTTAATGACCCTTTTATAGTGAATGCATTACTTCCTGCTGCACCTTGAGAGCCTGTGCTTCCTGTTTTTCCTGTTGCTCCTGTTACTCCTTGAGGGCCCGTGCTTCCTGTTTTTCCAGTTCCGCCTGTACCTCCGGCGGGTCCTGTACCTACCACACCAGAAAGTCCTATTCCCCAATAACTATATGTACCTGTTCCAACAACCTGGAAAATTGAAACAGTCCAGCTTGTGCCTGCCATACTGGTTATAATACCAACCATATATTGAGTAGCAGAGCGGCTGAGTATTACGTAGTTTCCTACAGTAAATGCGGTTGGTCCTGCGGTATAAGAAACTACAAAAGTTTTTGTTCCTAGGGTTAATGATAATGCTGTTGTAGAAATTACTCCCGAATAACCTGCACCGGTATACCCTGTAATTCCAGTAGGTCCAATAGGTCCAGTGTCTCCCTTAGGTCCAGTAATTCCGATAGGCCCAATAGAGCCAGTGACCCCAACACCTGTAGCTCCAACAGGTCCAGTAGGCCCAATAGGCCCAGTAGGACCCATAGGTCCAGTTGTGCCTGTTCCTGTAATCCCTACACCAGTAGGACCGATAGGCCCAATAGGCCCAGTAGGACCCATAGGTCCAGTTGTGCCTGTTCCAGTAATTCCGGTAGGTCCAACAGGTCCAGTAATTCCAATAGGCCCAGTAGGACCCATAGGTCCAGTTGTGCCTGTTCCTGTAATCCCAGTAGCTCCAACAGGTCCAGTAGGCCCAATAGGCCCAGTAGGACCCATAGGTCCAGTAATCCCAACACCAGTAGGACCGATAGGCCCAATAGAGCCAGTAATTCCAGTAGGTCCAATAGGACCCATAGGTCCAGTTGTGCCTGTTCCAGTAATTCCGGTAGGTCCAACAGGTCCAGTAATTCCAATAGGCCCAGTAGGACCCATAGGTCCAGTTGTGCCTGTTCCAGTAATTCCGGCAGGTCCGATAGGACCAGTTGAGCCCGTTGGACCAATATCACCAATAGGTCCTGTGGGTCCCCGTATAAGTCCGACATCATCAAAACCATATTGGCCTCTAGGATTTGCAGTATACACCCATAGATGGCCTGCAATTAAATATGCATCGCCTAGTTGAGGATTACTTAAACCTGCAAGATAAGATAAATCAGGTAGAGTGGCTCTGATGGTGATTGATGTGCCTGCAGGTCCGGTAGATCCAGTAGGTCCTGTAGCTCCAACATATCCAGTTGCTCCGGTCGATCCTGTTGCTCCTGTTGATCCTGTAACACTAACGCCAGTGGCTCCCGTGACTCCCTTGCTTCCGGTAGAGCCTGCAGATCCAGTTGCCCCTGTAGATCCTGTAATTCCAGAAGTAATTGAAACTATTTCCCAGCCGTTAGTAGTTCTTACATATTGCCCGGCATCAGTAACATCGTTAACCGTAGCCATACTCCCTAACCCGGAAATATCACTAAAAGATAATGTAACATCTCCCGTATGTCCGGCAACAGATGTGACTGAACTGTTGTTACCTAAAAAATTAGGAAGTTGAGTCCAATATGTGACTAAATCACCATTTGGTAAATACCCATCAACATCTCTAGTATTCTGATTTCCTGACCAATATCGCCAGTATGTATTAGGGTAGTTTGTGCCTCCCACCACATACACAATCATACCATCACTCAGCATTTTGCCAGGGATATCAGTTAAGTCATCTCCTGAATTTCCTGATATACTTCTTAAGCTTCCTCTTAAATCCGTATCAAGCACCACAGGGTCAAGACCATTAATGCTTACAATGGTTCCTGGAATGCTAAGTGCCTGTAGTCCTGTTAAATCGTCCATTTTACAATACGTAGAAAGTTATAGTAGCGTTAGCTACCACCCTTATAGAGTAGAAGTTATAGTAGCATTGACCGTAAGAAGAATTCAAGTTAGAACCTAACGACTTATTCATATAACTTGTAACTGTAGGTTGTTTTGGGCCAAACACAGGTAAAATCACCCAAAAGGAAGGTTGTATTGCCGAGGATGGAACGGCCCACCAAATAAATTCATCTTTATTGTTTGGAAGAGAATTTGTTATGTTTGTATTTGATAACGTTCTAGAGCCGTCGCTTAAAACATTAACAGGGTACGAAGAGTATTGTACGTTATTAGAATAATCCTGAAGTCCTGCTTGTGCATAGCTCACAGCCTGGTCTATGCTGTTTGATGTTGGTAATGTGAAATAAAATGATGGATATAATTTATTGTTAAAAGTAGCATCATTATAATCATTAAGAGATATAGATTTAACAACAGAAGTCTGGCTGGGGCTAAAGTTGGCTTGAGGTAACCCATACAGATAATAATTACCATTAGCTAAAGAAGAAAGAGTTTGATTTGTAGGAGATAATCCTATGGTTTTTGGGGGGTTAGATATTGTGAATGTTCCTACGGTGTTTAAAAATGTAAAATTACTTTCTGAAGGACCAACAAGAAAACTAATTATTTGCTGTCCTGAAGTTATGTCTAAATTTTTCTGAGCAATACCAAACCAGAATGTTTTTGTATCTCCGGAGGAGTTTGTAACAGCTTGGTCTATATTTTTATGCGCAGGGTCTCCTGGAACTAAATTACCTGTTAAAGAAGTACCATTAACAAGATCTGAGTTTGCTGGTGTCGTGGTTGTTATTGGGAGAAATATATAAAAAGATGGGTACAAATAATAATCAAATCCAAAACCCTGGTAGTCGTTTAAAGACACCGATTTAACAACTAATGTTTGGGAGGCAGAGAAATTAGCTCCTGTTAAACCATAAAGATAATATCTTCCATCAATTAATGAAGATAAAGTTCCGCTTGTGGGGTGTAATCCTAGTGTAACAGGACTATTAGGAGATTGGAAATTTCCTGTGAGGTTTAGGAATATAAAATTATTTTCTGAAGGACCTACGAAGAAAGTAACAATATTATTTCCAGAGGAATTATCTGTGAGATATTTAGATGCCCCCAGCCATAGTGTTTTATTACTACCTGAGGTATTCTGTACACTTTGATCTATATAAAGTTGTCCTGAATTTCCACCTAATAAATTACCAGTTAAAGAAGTACCATTAACAAGATCTGAGTTTGAAGGACTGCTGGTGCTTGTGGGCAAGAAAGTATAAAAAGAAGGATACAAGTTATTATAAAAACCCGAAGAGTTAATATCGTTAGAAGAAACGGATTTAACAACTAATGTTTGGGAGGCAGAGAAATTAGCTCCTGTTAAACCATAAAGATAATATCTTCCATCAATTAATGAAGATAAAGTTCCGCTTGTGGGGTGTAACCCTAGTGTAACAGGACTATTAGGAGATTGGAAATTTCCTGTGAGGTTTAGGAATATAAAATTATTTTCTGAAGGACCTACGAAGAAAGTAACAATAGCATCTCCTGAATATAAATTTAAATTTTTTGCTGCAATTCCAAGCCAAAATGTTTGTGCGGCTCCTAATGAGTTTGTAACTGATTGATCTATATAAAGTTGTCCTGAATTTCCACCTAATAAATTACCTGTTAAAGAAGTACCATTAACAAGATCTGAGTTTGCTGGGGTTGTGGTTGCTGTTGGTAATAGTTTATAGAATGTGGGGTAAAGATTATTATAGAACCCGGTGGCCTGATAATCGTTAACAGATACAGATTTAACAACTAATGTTTGTGATGGGGAGAAATTTGCCCCTGTTAAACCATATAAGTAATAATTCTCGTCCACCCATCCTGAGGAAACCAATGATGATCTATTACTTGGATATAGCCCAACAGTGATAGGTGCGTTAGGAGATTGGAAATTTCCTGTGAGGTTTAGGAATATAAAATTATTTTCTGAAGGACCTACAAAGAACATGGCGATAGCTGTTCCTGCTGATAAATTCATGTTTCTTGCAGCCACACCAAACCAGAACGTTTGTGAGCTGCCTGAAGAATTTGTAACGGCCTGGTCTATGCTTATTGCTCCTGAGTTACCTCCTACCAAAGTTCCACTAAACGTGTTATTAACAAGATTAACTAAGTCTGAATTTGAGGGTGCATTTGTTGCTGTGGATAAAAGATTATAGAAAGAAGGATAATAAAACGAAATACCAAAAGATGATACATTTCGGGAGTTAGTAACCATAGCCATATCGTTGTTACTTCCTGTGGCTCCTGAAATTCCTGTGTACCATCCCCTGTATACATAAGAATTAATATTTATTCTAGGATAACTAGACGTATTTTTGTGTATTACGAAATTGAAAGCGCCTGAGCCTGATTGTCCTGAGCTAACTAAAGTAGATATATTTCCAGGAAAATTAGAATTAACAGAAGATAAATAATTTGATGCCGGAAAATAACCATCATAATTACTTATAGAATAATTGTATGTACCTGAAGTATAGGGTTGTAGAAATATATTTCCGCTCAGGCTTAATGAAAAAGATAAGCTATTTGAAACATTATTCCAATTTATTGTTGTGGATGGTTCGAGGGCTGTGTATGGGTTACCCCCGCTAACACCATTATAAAAACTGAATATAGGTGTTATTGTTACACTGCCCCCGGTCGTGGTTGTGCTGGTTGTTGTGTTATTGTACGGCAGTAGTGCTCCTGTAGCTCCAGTGAATGATTGATACCAAGTTTTACCTCCAGAGGTACCTGCCCCAAAAACCACAGAAGATCCATTATACGTCGAAACCTTAGAACCTCCTGCAAAGCTTGAAAAATTTATATATCCTGGGTTAGCTGTTACGCTTTGCACAGCTTGAATATATTCATTAGTTATTACTTTATCGTCCTGAACATTTACATAAAAAGAGTTTAAAGGAGTATCCCAATTTAAGGTTACACTAGGGAAATATACATAAAGCTTGGGAGAATAAGTGGATAGTATTAACGTAAACACACCACCTGATAATGAAACTATACTTATAGGTGCCCCATTATAAGAATTTAATGTAAGTGTTGCTCCTGTACCTGTAAAAATTAAATTTGATGAACCTGCGGGACCGGTGGGACCGGTATTTCCATCAGCTCCAGTAGGTCCGGTTATTCCTGGACCTGTTAATCCTGTAGCTCCAGTAACGCCGGCAGCTCCTGTAGCCCCAGTCGCACCTGTGGCTCCTGCAGTACCAGTAGATCCTGTTGAACCTGTGTAGCCTGTAGCTCCGGTCGCGCCTGTAATTCCTGTTGGCCCTATTGAGCCTGTTGATCCCATAGCCCCAGTTACGCCGACAGGTCCGGTAACGCCTGTAGCTCCAGTAACACCAGTTGTACCTGTAGCCCCTGTGGCTCCTAACAATCCTGAATACTTTGACCAATATTGATCTAAATTAGATAAAGTGCCGTCGCTTCCTCTAGTCGCTGTGTTTATATACTGATAAAGAGTATTTCCAGTATATGCTATTCCTCCTCCTGTTGTATAACTTGACTCTAGGTATACAAGCATACCGTTTTCAAGTCTTTGTCCTGGAATATCTGTTAATTTATCTCCAGCAGCTCCGCTAATAGTTCTAAAACCTCCACGAATATCTGCGGAAAGCACTATAGGGGAAGTAACAGGGGGTTCCCATGTACCACTCCACGGATTTCGTGTTAACCCTGTGTAGTTAGAACTCATGATATTAAAAGATATAGTGCAGTGTTAGCCTGTATATTTATTCCGTATAAATTATATTTTTGACCTATTGTACCTAAGTTAACATATGTTTGAAAGTTAACAGAAACAGGCTGCGGATTACCTGAAGATGACCCTGATTTAAACACAGAGGGTTGTGTTACAGCTGAGCCGTCGACATTATCAACCACACCAAGCCAAAAAATTTGCTGAGCATTAACGGGGTTTGTTACTGTACCTGAAAATTGACATGTTTTATTACCTAGCCCTGCCTGATCTCCTGAGGTAGTTGTGTATACACCTGAATTAAATGTTGTTCCTGTGCCTCCGGAAGAAACTATAGTGGCTGCCGTGGGGGTTACACCAGAGGCTGTAAATAACCAAAATGATGGATATGTGAAAGACGCAGTGATAGGTTTGGGATTTGTTGATGGATTTAATGTAATAGTCGCCGTGGCTCCAGATACGTTTTTAGGTCTTGTTACTTTAGAAGTTAAACCTACGCTATCTTGACCGTTGTTTAGAGGAGTTATAGGGTTTTTTAGTGTTAACGTACCGCTTCCTAATGTACTGGATAGTGTATCTCCCGCAGTTCCTGATGTGACTGTGTGTTGTGCGGCCCCGGATAACCAGTTTACACCAACAGTATAACCTAAAGTCGTATAAGACTGCAGAAAAGTATTTCCGGATATTCCTGTAAAATTTACATAGTTACTCACATCTGGCCATGTCACGGATATGGGTAACGCCCAATTTGATGATGTTGCCCCATAAATATCTTTAAAATAAATTGTGCCTGCTGCTGATCCGCCTGAAGATGAATTTGAATTACTGTATATTGCTGAATAGCCGGTTCCTCTGGTTGTAAAGGTTTGGCTCCATGTGTTTCCGGTTGCGGGAGCTGGAGATGGCCCAGGTGTTGAGAAGCCTGATAAAGGTCCTGTTATTCCTGGACCTGTTATACTATCCACAGAATAAATATAATCACTGGTAATAAGTGTGTCATTAGTCACAGTTACAGTAAATGAAGTTATACTCTGATCCCAGTTAGGTGTGGCTGGATTTGTGGTTACACTAAAAGAAGGTGTAAATACTCCTAAGTTTAAAATAAAATTACCTCCCGATAAGCTAACGGATCGTACTGTTTGTAAAACACCATTAGAATTGTAACCCGTTAATGTTTCTGTTGTGCCTGTACCGCTGAAAACTAATCCCGATGTATTTGCAGGTAATGTTAAGTTTAAAATAGGGTTTGATGTGCTTCCTGTTAATTGTGCACTGCCTGTAAGTCCTATTCCGGATATTGCTACATTTGAATTTACAGAAAGCGTAGGAGTTGCTCCAGTGTTACCTACGGAACCTGTGATACCAGTAGCTCCTACAGATCCTGTGGGGCCGGTAACACCAGTAGATCCAGGGTTTCCCGTTGGACCGGTGGATCCTGTGGGACCGGTAACACCGACACCGGTAGCCCCTGTTGGTCCCGTGGATCCTGTTGCTCCAGGTGCTCCCGTTGGACCTGTTGATCCTGTTATACTTGCTCCAGTTGCCCCTGTGTTTCCGACCGGACCTTGAACGTGCCCGGCATCAGTAAAACCATTATATGTACCGGTTCCCGATCCTCCCGTATAAACCCAAAAATCACCATTAATTAGATAACTATCGCCTAATACATTTCCAGTTGCAGGTAAACTGCCTGTACTTCCCAAGGATCCTTTTACGGCTACAGAGGTGCCTGCGGGGCCAGTAGCTCCAGTAATTCCAGTGCCTCCTGTAGGCCCAGTGCTACCTGTGGGTCCAGTTGTGCCTGTACCAATAGGTCCGGTAGAGCCTGTAGGTCCTGTGACACCTGTGGGGCCAGTAGATCCTGTTGAACCTGTTTTTCCTGTAGTTCCAGCCGCCCCTGTATTTCCGGTGATTCCTGTTGGACCTATTGCGCCTGTTGAACCAGTTGGACCTTGTAGCCCTACTATGGATATGTTCCATGTATTGTACGTACCTACGCCATAATAATTCGAAACAAGAACAGTCCAGATGTTTCCTGATATATTTGTAATGGAACCTGCCACATAATAATTAACAGATCCAACTATGGTAGAAATTAATATATTAGAGCCTACAGCATATGCTCCTGTTTTGTTGACTGTTAAATTTATAGTAGAATTGGATGGAGGTATGGTTATGGATGTGGCGGATGTTACTCCATCATAACCCAATCCTACTGTATTACCGAAGAATGGCATAATTAGGCGTAAATAAGACTATAAGAGATACCAGAAACAGCTCCCTGTAAATAAACATATTGAGAAGCTCCAGGTAAAACCGGAAATTCATAGCCCATTCCAGGACTAAGGGCCATCGCTTGAGAGGATGGAACTGTGGCGCTACCTGTAATAACGCTCAAATAAAGATTTCCTGCGGTTCCTGTATTTTGAATTACTAACATATTAGACACGCTTGTGCCGGCAATAGCCTGAGCTCCACCTGGGGTTGTAACCGCCGTTCCCCCGGTAGTTGTTATGTTTCCTATAGGTATAGCGGAAGTTATATTCCCACCCACGATTGACTCATACATTGGCGCATTAGATGAAGCCCCTAACCCTCCGTTGTTGGTTGAGAGATAGACAGACCCTATCGTTGCGGTTCCTCCAGCGAGAGCAACGGAACCACCCAGAAGCGAAGTTGTTAAATTACCTAAAGAATCTGTTTGTACATTTGTAGGTGTGCCATTGTGGTTCGCCGTTAAAGATACAGGTTGATTACTTTGATAAAAGTTACCAGAAACAGGTAAAGTACAATTGGCTGCTGACAACGTGACATTCCCCGCACTACTTAAGCTCTGTCCTGGAGCTAATGTTGCGTTTGTAGCTAAGGCTATTTCTGAGTTAGCTATATCTATTTTTAAATTTCCACTAACATCTGATTGGAGTGGATTTGTTGTTCCTCCGGTCAGTGTGGGTTTAAAAGTATTGTATACGGCAGCACTAGTTGCATTTATTGTGCCTGCAGCAACATTAACATTTAAATTACCGTGCTGATCTGCTTGTAGTGGGTTATTTGTGGAGCCGGCTAAAAGTGTTGGCGCGGTAGAACTATATGTGGTTACTGTGTTTGTTTGAATAACCCCATCATCATAAGAAATTGTAAATTTAGAATAGTTTGTTAATCCTAAATAACTTGGAGGAGGCTGAAGAGTGAGTAACGTGTTTCCATTAGCTGTTGAATAACCAGCATAACCAACACCGTCAGCCAGCGAATAAAGTACTGTTCCTCCAGTGGCTACCAGTAATATTCTTTCAGGCGGAACAATTAAATTGTTAAAAGTTAATTGATTACTTGCCGCGTCGTAGGAATAATTTTGTAAAAATTGCTTCATAAAGCTATCGCATAGGCTATAGCCTGATTATTGACTCTGTTTATGGCTTGCTGCTGCAGAGTGCTAACGGGTTTATTTATATCGCTAGTATTGTCTACATTACTTAAACCTAAATCTGCTTTTGTTAAAACCACAGCACCAGAATAGCCGTTAACAGAAGATACAGGACTTTTGAGTGGTAACCATGTGGGAGGCTGCCCCTGTGCAGTTGGTACATATACGTATAAAGTGCCTATAGATGAAACATATGCAAAATCCCCAGGAGCCGCTACAAGCCCCGCGAGTACCTGGAGGTTATCAACTTGGTGTATAGCTGCTCCGTTGGTGATGAGGGAGGGGTCTATCTTACCAAGTGCGTTAAGCACGGGTAATTTATAGGCATCAGCTTCACCAGCGCTAGTGAAAACCGCACCCTCAACACCTAAACGAGCTAAAATTATACTGTCGGCCATATCCCTATATATTAGAGATATATAGCCCCACTAACAAGAGTAAATTGGTCTCTTTGAAGAGACCAATCAATCAAGAATTAACAGGCTTCTGAGTATTTTGCATTTCTTCGGAATCTGCTTCATCGCCAGTATTATAATAATTAATTTCTTTCTCTGAGTAGAAACCGGGTTTTATTGGAGCTTCTTCGCCTTTTTCAACCGGAGTATCCTCAACTTCCTCGCGGTCAGAGCTACTGAAAATAGTTCTCACAGAGTCGTCATAAACCTTATCAACAAGCTTCATTTCGCTAGTTCCATGCTCTCCCATGAATATTCCCTGCTTTGGTTTTGTTGTGGAGTGCTCTACACAAGTCCATTGATTTTCAGGTACACCTAGCATAATAAGTGCTTCTACTCTAGCTTCAGGAATTTCTTTTCCGCTGACTACACAATAGTGTTGTTTGTTTGTGTTATTATCCATTTTGTTGGGGTTGTTGTTTGCTATTGTTTAATCCTTGGCTTCTTGCTTGAGAAGTCATTTGATCTAATTGCGCCTTAACATTGGCATATAATTCTTGATCGGTGGCTTTTATTTCTTGAAGCTTTTCTCTTCTCTGCGCCCCATCAAGAGGGAATAACTGTTGTGCTATTTGCTGAGCTTTCTGAAGCGCGTCTTGAGGGGTAACTCCTCCGCCCTGTTGTGGCTGTCCTTGCTGCTGATTAAATATACTGGCCTCACTAGCTTGCTGAATCTGCTGTCTTTCGGCTTCTTCTGTTTGAATTTCCTTAGCAACCCTATCCTCATCGTTCTTCTTTCTAAGCTGATCCTCATAATCAAAGTTATAAAGATTGAGTAGTTCAGAACGAGCTATGGCGTTTGCGGAAACAAGCTGACCAATAACTCCCTTACGCTCTATGTCATCAGAGAACGTGATAGGTATAAGGCTTATTTTTGCTTTAGGAAGCGAAAGAATTTTACCTATAACATCTCCGAGGTGATTCAATAAATGATTATAGTTTGTAGGAATTACATTCCACGAGTTTTCAAACAACCTTAATGCAGGACCGGCAGCCTCTGCCTTAAGAGTCATCTGGAAAAGTTCCACAGGAATATTAAGAGCATTAAGAATATTGTTCTTATAATTCTCCATCATTTCCACAGGAGCCAGGTTTTTGCCTTCTCCTCCAAGCTGCTGGTAGTTTATAGGGAAAGGGAACTTGTGATATGCTCCTGGATCTTGTCTATGCTGGGTAATCATCTCATCCACAGTGGCACTCCAAAGGGCTCCATTTTGGTGTAAAATAGGATTCGCTGCACTATTGCTCTCTGTACTCATGGAAATGACCCTAAACGGGGCAATGTCTTCGTAGCATATCACTTCGTTGTATTTTTTGAGAGTCTGAAGCATGAACAAGTCCTCAAACAAGAACATGCAAGGAGGAATTGCTTTTCCGTCAGTTCTTATTGTGGAGGGGGTTTCAAGCTTCAGGTGCAGAAAATTCTTTGTGTTAAAAGAGAGCATCTTTTTTTCAAAGATACAGTCGTATATAACTTTAGGTGTCTTCTTGCTATAGAACTTATTATTTTTTGATGTAACTTTCTTTATATACTGTTGAGGAATATCCCAAAAATATTCATATTCTCCAGTAGTGTCTTCGTGCCTTATCTTGATTTCTTTAGCCGGCCAATGAACAACGTGAATTTTGTCTATGTCGGTGGATGGTTTGTCTACCACGGTGTGCTCTCCCTTGAAACCGCACTTTAAACATACCTTAGCATATCTACCCTTATTAAACTCAAAATTATTGAGCTTATCTATATTATCCACTCTACCGCACTTTGGGCACTGAAGGTTTCTATTGAAACCCTGGTTAACAGTTAAAAACTCGTTTCCGTAAGCCAAAAGATTCAACCCGCTAACAGATAGAATCTGTCGCCACTTTAATTCGTCTAATACTGAAATATATTTTTCTTTAGCTTCGTAATCATCACATTCCACCTGAAGAGAAGTTATGAAATAGTTGGCAATTCTGCTCAATGCCTGTTTATAGAAGCCATTCCTAAACAAGAAATGCTCTGCCCATAATAACTGCCCCTCAATATTAAGAGGCATATACTGCAAAGGAATGTTATAAAAAGGGTTAGAATATCTGTCTCTATACCCCAGACCTTCGTTGAAAAAATTTTGTGGTTGATTAGAATCTATCATAGTGTGAAGGATTATTCGACAACCTCTGTAGGAGGTTGTTCAATCTTTTTTGGGGAATTCAACAAATTTTTATTAGCGGAGTCTGCTACCATAAATCCTTCTTCGTCGTAATACTCTGCATTTTTATCTCCATCGAAATCTGATTTTGATTCCTGGGTCAACATTCCGTACTTATTCATCTTCTTTTTTAAAGAGAATCATAGCTCTTTTGATATTGTCAGTCCAATCAAATATAACGCCAGGGTAATAAACAGTTTGCGGCGTTTTATTTCTATATATGGTTAGTGTCTCACCTATCTTCGGCTCGAAAACAACATCGTCATCACTAGAGAAAATTAAAAGCATGGCTTGCGGGTGGTCTAATATATTTTCTACCTTTGCCCGCATCTTACCGAATTCGTTTTCAAAAATAACTGTTTCTAATTTAACTGGCATCTCTTGAGTGATATTATCTGTGCTCGCGGGGTAGGTTGTGGGGAAGGAAATATCTTCATGATTTCCCCAAAATGGATTGTTTTCATTTTCTGAGGATTGATAACTCTTTGTTTTTACTTTCCCTTTAACCTTTTTATTCTTCTGCTGAGTGGGAGATACCAGTGGCTCTCCTCCTGACATTCTTACATCGTTAAGAATCTTGTTTTGCCTGGCCGCAATATCTTCTGCCTTGCCGGCTACTTTTACACCATCCGTTAGTCTTGACCCTGTTGAGCTATATACAGACTTTGTCGAGTCGCTATTACCAACAACTATATCTCCGGGTCTAAAATTTGTATCTTCTTGCATAGTTTTATTTTGGTTGAGGGTTGCACTGTACTCTAATTAAAACACAAGTCAAACGGTTTTTTGCAAATGTTGTTCTTGTTCGGGTTTAAACTTTAAGTTACCATAAAGCAAAGTCAAATTATATTTACAATGGTTAATTTTACCTTAGCTAAAACCTCGTCTGAGTGGTTGCCAGATATTAACTCCTACAAAATGACTGTGGAGATAACTGCGGCTGTAGAGGCACCTAAAGAAATATTTGTGATCAAGAGAACTACGAATTATGTAAATGACCAATTTGACGATGTGTTCGCAGCTGTGGCCACACCAGCACAAATAGAAGATTTTCCTGTAAGTATCCCAAGACCAAACTCTTCATACTACAGAACCAATAAAGTTACCTTGGTGGTTAGAACCGCGGAAAGTATGCAGGCAATATTTGATTCTATGCTTTATGAGGTTAACAAGCTGGCGGTAGATCTGGATGCATTGCATAACGGCTTACTTACTACGGCTACCTATCAAATATCAGGAGCTATAACTACACTGAACAGTATACACATAGGATCTAGTTCTTCCTCTACTATCCCATCTGTGTATAATGACGGTACTCCATAAATGATTTACAAACTGCATGCTATCCAAAAGGGTAGAAAGAGATTTGAGATTTGTGTAGACGAAGAAGATTACTTGCGGTATCGAGGAAAAAGATTACGTAGGTTAAGTGACGGTCGTGTTTATTTTTACAGTCACGGAAAAAGAAATTATCTTCACCGTGAAATATTCAATTTGACAAAAGTGTGGGATAGAGTATTTTTTAAATCGTCAAATAGACAGGATATGCGCAAATCAAATCTAGCTCTAGTATCTGTACCTGAAGCAAATAGAGGCAAATATTCTGTACAATTTCCAAAACATGGAAATATTAAACTCGGACAGTTTGCGTAATAACTACCTGGCTGACACGAGCTTATAAAAAAAATCCAACCCAACCCAGACGGATTAAAAAATAAAAAAATGCAAAACACAGAACTCTACAACACACTTGAAAAGTTAAAGGCACAAAAGAAGGGGATTCGCTCTTATCTCATGAAGCAGGGATATAAAGCAAAAGAGGCAGACAAAATTGTGAAGGCGTTTAACAGCACCAAGGATAAACCTGCCGCATTTGCTAGAACAGCCTCAGAAAAAAATATTGATTTAGACATGCCCGCTGAGAGTGAGTCTTCCTGGAAGAGTGGCTTAAAGTTTACTAATAAATATGTCTACAACAAAGAAGACGACAAATATGTGGTCTACCTAAAGGCAGCGAATGGTAATGTTGTGATTCCTGGATCTACCATGAGAGGTATTAAGGAGAACTATTCTAACTGGTATGGTAATCCTGGAACCATCGGTGAAATCTGCCGCAACTATCAGATTCCTAAGTCTTATTTCAATGAGCTAAAGCAGATCATGGGCTTTACTCATAATTCAGAACCTTTTACAAATGAACAACTTATAGAGAAAGATGTAGATGAACTCACCACTGACGTTCTAGAGAAAAAGAAATTTCAACTACACCAGAAAGTCCAGAAGCAGAGCTGGCTAGAAACAGAAGAAGCTGCTCATCGTTGGTATGAATTCATAGAGGGTAGTTATAATCCTATGGAGGCTATGCTAAAGAACTGGCAGCCTCCTAAGTATGTTCCTGCTCCTGCAAAGTCTGTTAGCGACAAGAAGCCCAAGGGTGATGAAACAATGCTTGTGGGTCTTTCTGACGTTCACTTTGGTGGGTATGCAGAGAAGCATCTCTCATATCGCAACAAAGGCACTAGCACAGACGAGACTGTTAACTCTATGGAGAACTATGCTCACGACATCAAGAAGACTGTGGAGAACAGAACCTACAGTTTCAAAGAATGCGTTGTTACCAGCCTAGGAGACATTCTTCATACTTCGGGTCAGGGGTTCACTGTTAAGGGTACTCCTCTTAGCTATGACTGCTTGAAAGAAGAGCAGTTCAACAAAGCCTTCAATTCGTTGGTAAAGTTTATTTATAGTATGTTAGACCTCTTTCCTAAAGTTCGTGTGAAGAGTGTTAAAGGAAACCATAATGACTTTGGTGATTATGTGTTGTTCAAGGCGCTAGAAGCTTATTTCAGAACCGAGAAACGTATTTGCTTCGAAGTATTCGAAACAGATCATGGACTGTTCAAGATCAACAATACCTTGTTTGTTATCTCTCATGGGTATAGTGCAGAATACAAGGGCAGAATCCCTGGCTGTGGTAAAGGCAGAGAAAGCTATATTGCTAACCTGTTCCTTGCTCATCCAGAGAGTCTTATTGGTGTTAAAACAAAGGTACTGCTTACCGCAGACCAGCACCATCTAGAAGCCAAGGAATACGCAGAGTTTGATCATTATATGCTCAGCACCACAGTGAAAGGTGACAAGCATTCAGAGGCACTAGGTTTGAATAATGTACCTCGTCAAAGTTACTTCGTGGTAGATAACACCGGAGTTTCAGAAATCATCTACAGCTATATACGATAGCTAAAAACGAGATATACCCCCCAAGAGGTTTTTAGCCTTTTGGGGGTATAATCTTTTAGATGAGAGACTCTTTTGTCGCCCGTCTTTTTAACTTTAATAGTCCTATAGTTTAATGGCAGAACAGCACTCTTATACAGTGTAAGCGGGGAGACGCCTGCGTGGTGAAGGTTCGAATCCTTCTAGGACTACCAATTTTGGTAGTGAAGATTATGGTGCTCTCGATGGCAATTAGCACAAACCTTCATAAATTAAATCTTAAATTTAAACTAACCATAAGTCAATAAAACAACCCCAATAAACCAAATGAATAAACCCACAGAAACACGAAAGTTATTAGGATATAAAGTTATTGTTCAACGCCTTTCAGGTGAATGGATTGATTGGTCGGGACATATATATGACGTATATCCAAAGGCTATGAAAGAAGTTTATAGCAACGAGTTTGAAAACTACAAAGAAGTCAAAATTGTAGAAGTTCATGAAATAGAACTCCAGGTACATTCACACAAACCAGAACCTAAAAAGATAGTTCCGAAAAGGTATAGCGTAGATAAAAAGTATGCATCGACAACAATGGTTGAAGATACTCTAGGAGGTTGGATTAAAAAAACTGACTATGATGAGGTTCAGAATATGCTTGCTGAGCTTATTCTCACCTTGGATACTCCTGGCAGACCTACGTTAGAACAAACAGTCCTACACGCAAAAAGGTATATCAAATGAAAAGAACATTCCTAATAGCTGATCTTCATTTCGGAGACAGCGATATGATAATCACCCTGGATGGACAATCACATCCTATCAGGCCTTTCAACAGTATAGAAGAGCACGATCAGACACTCATAGACAACTGGAACAGCGTGGTAACTCACCCTAGCGATAAAGTCTATGTATTAGGAGATATAGCACAACGCCCAAAAGATATAGAAAACTTCGGTAAACTTATGGGTAAGAAAATCCTTATCAAGGGAAACCATGACATATACGGAGTTGAGAAGTATTACAAATATTTCAAAGACATTCGTGGTACTCACCGGCTGGATAATGGTATTCTTATGAGTCATATACCTGTACATCCCGACGCATTCGGAAAAGCACATAAACTGAACGTGCATGGGCATATACACGCCCGCCAAGTAATGGAATTCAAGCTGGATAACTTAGGAAGAACTCCTGATCCTAGATACTTTTGTGTATCTTGCGAAAGAATAAATTACACACCAATAAACTTAGACGAAATAAACAAACTAATTTTGTGAAAAAGAAACAATACAAGAAAGTCACTGTTACCTTTGACGAGAGACATCTTCCTGTTATTGCTCGCGCATTGGAAGCATTCATGAGAATGCGTAGTGGGCAGATCGCTATGGCGCTGGATGAGTGTTATGCCGATAAGCAGACAAAGATGCTCAAGGATAAGAGCTATGATCACTTCAATGACAATCAGAACATTGAAACTATGATCAGAAGAGTTTATTTCAAGGAACTCTCTAATAATGCCGCATGGGGAGTTGGTCAGTATGGTTTTGGTGGAGAGGAAGCCTATATGATCTGGAAGACTCTTAGACAGTATATGGCATATGAGAGAAACGGAGGATACTCTGGTTCTGGTCGTGACTTTGATACTTGTTGGGGTTCTTATTCAGATGTTCCCAATCCAGTTGTACAAGGGTTTAGTACTAGAAAGTTCTTCAAAGCTCCGAAAAGTATTGCTAATAAACTGCTTAAACTTTTTATTGATAAAAAATATCAAGAATGTTACGATTTAATCGACAATAAGTGGAAGACTCTTCCTAGAGGTGACAAATATGAACTTGGATTTCATAAAGAAAATGATGGAGTTGGTGTATGGGTAACAGCACCAAGAAAGAAAGAGGAGGGTTGGTAATATGATAAGCATTAACCATGAACTATATCACAAGAATTATGTAGAACTCGCTAGAGCTATTATGCAATCTGGTGGTGATCCATTTACAATTTTGGAAAAGTATGATGAGCTTCTAATAGTTCTTTCTAATAATCTGATTACTATTACAGCAGAGCATGATCACAGATTTTCTAATCCTTAATTAATATGAGTAGAGAATGCAGACATTGTGGCTTTGTTGCTGAATGAGCATCCGAAAGTTGCTGGTGGGGTGCATTATCCAATCCAGAAAATAAACCAACTCATCCAGAAAATATGAAGAAAAAAGAAAAGATTATTGAACTACTTGAAATGATTGTAAAGCAGAATGAAGAGATCATAAAGAATCAAAACATTTGGAGAACTCTTCCAACTGTTCCAGTACCTCCAAACATTGATCCTCATTTTGGAAAAGACATTCCTTATGTTCCATATAAAGGACCAGCCTGTGAAGTTATTCCAATTAGAGATGAAGATAATATCTGTGGTGGTGTTATAGTTACTAGAGAAATGACTCCAGTATATCACAAATCCTATGATAGTACACTGACACCTTTACCTATAAAATTAGTATGAACAAATACAGTGACATTGTAAGTGATGGAGGAATGGATCCTAGAAATGAATATGAGAAGGAAAGAAATTCTCATCAGATGAATGAAGCAGCTGAAAAGATTAAAGGTCTTATTGACATCCAAAAGAAGAATGGCAACTATAACTATGATGAGTATATGTATGGTATGCTTACTGGACTAGAATGTGCTTATTATGTTCTTTTAGGAAAAGAGGCAAAGTACACAGAGAGACCAAAAGAGTGGTTGGCTGATAGAGTTCCTAAAGACTTTGTACCAACAGTAGCTGAACAATAATATGAAAGAAACAACGTTGATATTCTGTAAGTTGCTATTCGTAATTTCAATTTTCTCTACGCTTTTAATCGGGCTAATGCCTCCTGTAATTCTTGCGATTAAGTGGTATTTCAAACTATGGGGAATTTCCTAAAAAAACTTTGGAATCATCCAATTGTGGTATGGACAAGTTTGATTTTGCTGCTAGGTTTATTCTATCTAGAGTGCTACTTGTTGGCTCGCTAGAATAATTTTAACAACGCCTGTGTAGTCCAACGGCAGAGACAAGCGACTTAAAATCGCTCCAGTGTCGGTTCGAATCCGACCACAGGTACCAACTTCACGCGCTTGTAGCTCAATGGTCAGAGCAGTCGGCTCATAACTGATTGGTTGGGGGTTCGAATCCCTCCAGGCGCACCAATTTGTCCTCGTAATGTAGTGGTTAGCATACATCCCTTTCACGGATGGAGCACGGGTTCGAATCCCGTCGAGGATGCATTTAAAAATGAATATCAACACACTTATCGAAAGATACGAGAAGCGGGTGGCGGAGAAGAAAAAACAGCAAGAGTATAATCCTAATGATGTAGTAGAAGGAATCATTGTGGCTCTTGAAGAAGTGGTAGAAGACCTAAAACAAATAAACACAAAATGACCGAACATCAACAACTACTTGCTTTAGACGCAGCAATAGAGGCTTTAGATAACAAAGATATAATTTTAATGTTAACCAAAGCAAAAACTATCTTGAGCTTTATTTCGAGGAGAGTTATGGAAACTCTACATTTGATAAACATCTAAAAGATCAGCTCGAGGCGGTTAAGCTATTGAGCAAAAATCCTAGAGTTTTCGGAGGAGGTTAATATGAAGCAAAGTACACAGTATTTTCTTTTCTGGTTATTTATAGTCGCTGGAACTGTGCTGGAAAGTGTTGGCGATGTGGCTTTCAGATATGCCACGTTGAACAATAATGAATTATTCCGTTGGGGTGGATTTATGGTGTATATTCTTGGCTCTGCCTCATGGGCTGTATCTCTTAAATACCACGAGCTCACAAAAGGGCTGGTGGTATTTATAGGATTAAATGTGTTCATGGTAGCCTTAATGAGTAGATGGCTTTTCTCAGAGCAATTAACAAAAAATCAAATTATAGGAATATTTTTTGTACTCTTAGGAATATTTTTTACAGAAATATATAAATGACAACAAAACAAAGACTAACAACTATAAGCACAGTAATTCTCGGTGTACTTGAAGACAAAACAGTACCTTCCGAAATAACTAATCTCTGTGTTGAATTAAACAGAGCTATAGAAAATTGGATTAAAGCTGAACATAAAAACGACCTGACCGTTACCCCTGAAAAAATAAGTGAGGTAATGCAAGAAAGTGGATTTCAAAAAGACAGACTTATATAAGTTACTTCAATTGCTAAAAAAGGGAAGAACTCGTTGGTTTTTCTTTTGGATGAAGTGGAAGAGAGCTTACGACATACAAACATATGAAATTTTTTTAAACCATTCTAAACATCTGATATACTATGGGAATGCTTTAAACTATGTTTTATTAAATCCTGAAAAAAATAATGCTAAAGGCCAACATCACAGATAAACAAAAGGCGGGGTTATACGTGGACTTTTATAAACTATATAAAACAGGTTCACCTAAGGGAACAGTTGGTCTTTCTGATACAGAGATGGCAATGAAGTTTGATCTTCTTATGAGAGAATTTTTAGCCGAACAAGAAACTTTTCCTGGACGGGAACGTCTACGTAGGCTAGGTTTCAAAATAGAAGAGCCTAAAAATGAAAGTAAAACAACTCATAGAGAAGCTACAAACGTTGGATCCTGAGCTGTTGGTTTTAGTTGATGGTTATGAAGACGGATATCACAGCCCGGAAGATATAAGAAAAATATCTGTACATGGCCCTTATGAGGGAAAGCCGTATTGGGACGGTGAATATGAATTAAACAATCCAAAATATAATAGGAAAAATCCAATGCCTGATTTAGAGGCAGTGTATTTACCTAGATTCAGGGTAGATGGCTGAGTTGGTCTAAGGCGCTCGACTTGAAATCGAGAGAACTTTAAAAGGTTCCGTGGGTTCGAATCCTACTCTACCCGCCAGTTTAAAATGCACTCGTAGCTCAGAGGATAGAGCAGGGGTTTTCTAAACCCTTGGCCGCAGGTTCGAATCCTGCCGGGTGCGCCACTTTGGAACCGTAGCTCAATTGGTTAGAGCATCTCACTTTTAATGAGAGGGTTCTGGGTTCAAGTCCCAGCGGTTCCACAAACTAAAAACAAATGAAACTAAATCAAACACCTGTATTAACACATTGGCAGTATATTGCATTAAAGCTAAGGCTAGTATTTTCAATACGTAATTTATGTATTTTTTACATAGCCGGCACTGTTCTATTTTTTACCTATTCACATATAATAAGAAAGTATTATGGTAGTCACCCAACTCCTATCAGCATAGGGCTACAGCATACAGATAATCAATGAATACCAGACTAGGCTATTGCTGCATTTCATTAGGAGAGCACAAATCAACCTTTAAGACTATAACCCTAACAAGAGCGGCAGAATTAGGGCTGGGATCAGAAGAGTTGAGAAATAAGTTGCATGGAATATGGAAGCATAATCTGGAAGAACATAACAGGGTGTTGCAATATAACATGCTGAATAATTTTAAGTTATTCAGAATAAGTAGCGCACTGTTTCCATTGGCGGATCACATAAATTTCAGATATCTATGGACAGAGTTTATATCTGAAGAATTTTCTGATATATGGAATACAGCTAGGGTTACTACTGAGCTTTACTTAAAAGATGGAAGGCTAACCATGCATCCTGATCAGTTTGTAAGTTTAGGTAGTCCTAATGAAAATGTGAGAGCTAACTCAATAAATAATCTGGAGTTTCATAGTACCTTTCTTTCTCTTTTGGGTATACCTGTTAATAAAACTTGTCCATTAAACATCCACCTAAGCAGCGGCAAAGACAATATAGCGAATTTAGACTACTTCAGGGAAAGCATAAACAGGCTTTCTTTTGGCGTTACTAACCGACTAGTGTTTGAAAATGAAGACAAAAGCTTCTGGACGTGGCAAAAAATCAGGAAATATTTCCCGTTGTTCCCTGTAACTCTAGACTTTCACCACAGAAACATAAATAATGAGGGCGAGAGTGTAGAAGAGGCTGCGGCAAATTGTATATATTCCTGGGGGAGCTCTAGACCATTGATGCATATATCAGAAGGGAAAGCAGGCCCTGCAGATAGAACGCATCATGATTATGTTGAAGAATTGCCTGATGAAATAGTTAAAAAGTACAGTGTGGATTTAGAGGTAGAAGCAAAGAAAAAAAACTTGGCAGTTTTGAAGTTAAGAGATAAATATAAAGAATTAATCTGATGTACGTACCTACTAAAAACTTCCCGGAAACCCCAGACCAAGACATATATTGTGAAATGACTGGAGAGAGTTATAGTTGGGTGGATGGGGATGATGTAAGTCTACTTCCACCACATCTCGCTCCTGGGGCGATAGAGAGACTACCAAACAGGTTTTATCAACACCCTAAAGTAATAAATAGCGGGAACCAAATAAAAGTATTGTTTGTTCCTATAACCCCTGACGCATAATGAGCTATATCTCGGTAATACATCCCACAAGAGAAAGACCAGAAATGGCTATCAAAGTAAGAGAAGCCTTCTTGAGCAGGGCTAAGCGGCCTGGAAATGTTGAATATATTTTTGGGTTTTCAGAAGACGATGAGGGTAGTAAAAAACTTATAGGTTTTGACCATGTTATAACCCCCAAAAGAGATGACGGTCTGCCTACCACGGTACAGAACTCGAACGCCGCATTTAGTAAAAGTGTGGGGAAAGTAATTGTTTTTGGGGCGGATGACATAGATCCTCCTGAAGATTGGGACACTTCAATAATAGAAGATATTCCTGACCCGTCCCAGCCTGTGGTATTAGCTGTGGGTGATGGTTGTAGAGGGGATGGATTATTAACTCACCCTGTATTCACTAGAGTTGTGCCTGGTTTACTAGGCTTAAACGAAAATGAGATGTTTTCAGGGGAATACGACCACCTGTATGTAGATAGAGAGTTTACACACAGAGCAAATAAACTAGGCATAATAAAAAGAACAAAACTCACGTTTAATCATATGCATCCATTTTTCGGTAAAGGACAAATGGATAATGTGTATGCTTTAGGAAATAACAATGAAAGCTATATCAGAGGAGAAAGAATCTTCAGAAGAAGAAATCCAGACGCACCCTGAGAAAGGTGTAGAAATAAAAGAAACGGCCTTCTGGAAAGTGTGGAATGTCTTGAGAGAAACCGAGGAGTATTTTTTAAATTTGGATACTTCAAAGTTTTCAGAAGATCAAAAAGAAGAGGCCAACCATATCTTAGATAAAGTGAGCTGGGGATTGTGCCATATCACAACACCTATGCAAAAGCTCAAACACAAATAGTGGGTTGACAAACACCTCTATTGAGTTAGTATGAATTTCTCCTACAGTCATAGTCGTCCTGCCCGGAGGTGGTTAGGCGCGCTCTGACTGTGACGGGTCTCCCTGAGAAGAGACTCTAGGGACAGCGAGTAATCGGGGCTTATCAGTTAACGCTAGCCACTCAGCTAGTATTGCTGCTCTAGGTCTTTACCCGTAGCTATGATTGTAGGAGACGCTAACACTTAAAACCATGTTTAACTTATTCCCAACATTACTGGCATACGACCCATTAAAAGAATTTTTTGAAGAGCAGAGAGGAATATGGGTGTGGAGTAAAAACACTCCTGTAAAAAACGTAGAGGAATGGAATGAACGCCTCAAACTAGCCAACGGAGAATGGGATGTTGCATTTTGGAAGCTCTATGAAGATTATGAGGATCTGATTTGTAATATCTCCCAACCAGACACAACCAAAGAAAGAGTGGCAGAGCTAGAAAAAGAATTAGCTAAAAAGAATAAACAAATCACAAAGCTCAAAAGTGAAATAAAGAAATTAAAAGGTAAGTGATGAAACCAGCCCAAATAATACTAACGCTATCTATCATTCTGTATATAGTTTGCTTTTTAGCTCTGTTAAAAGATTGAATGAGAAGATCAGAGCTAGACACAGTTAAAATAATAATAATTTCTATAGTAACAACTATACTAATCGCGATACTTTTAAACTTAAAAGCAGCAAATGATTACAAAAATTCAAGTTCAGGATATATACAAGACCAGGGAGATCTGCAATAACAAGCATGATTGGAATGTTTTAATCTCTTTATACGACCCTGACAGCTTAGAAGATATAAAAGAATTAAAAGAAGCTAACATTAAAAACAACCCAGGTGTGGTGCATCATGTGGAGGAGTTCAACGATTTAGATGAAACATGGATGTATAGAAAGCCCTTCACAGAAGAAGAGTTGGAGAGATGGATAGATGATCCTTATTTTAACGACCAGAAGGGACCATGCTATAAAAATCTGCTCAATATCATAGCTGTGGGCAGAGAATTAAAGGCCATGGACGAAAGCTTTAATGTGTTGGTTCATTGCCATGCCGGGGTATCAAGAAGCACAGCCACAGCAATAATTCTCAGATATCTCAATGGAATGACAGAGGAAGAGGCTATTATGGCTACATTTAAAGATAGGCGTTGTATGTGGCCAAATCAGTTGATGCTTAGGTTGGCAGATAAAATTCTAGATTCAAATTTATATCCTGCTATATTACTATGGAAAGAAGAGGAAAATAAAAAACCCTTCGGATCAAACTTGTGAAAAAAAAGAAAAAGAATCTTCCAACGCATAAAACTTTCGGGGCAGCTATAGCAGCCTTCTGGGAGTCTAGAGGAGTTAGTTCTAGTCAGTGGCAGTTAAAAGGAAAAAAGATAATATACGGAAACAAAACAAAATAAACATATGGGTAAAGGATCATTTCCAAGAAGCAATAACACAAAAAAGTTCTGGGATAACTTTGACAACATTAAGTTCCAGAAAAAGAAAGATGAGCCTAATCTGAAGAAGACGTGCAAGAAAATCAAGAAAACGTACAAATACAAATAATCACTCCTCCTGGGATGATGGGTCCAGAAGAGGGATATCTTGTTGAGAGTATTATCAGAGCAGTAGCAGAATATTATGCAAGTGATGGTGAATGGGCAGACAAATATGGGCTCCATCACGAGGATAATCCTGTATTCTCCATGAAAAGCTATTGCTGGTGCGAGGAGGAGGATTGCCGTTGGTGTAAAGAAGACGGAGAACCGAACTTTCACTACAAGCCTCTGGATCTGAAAGTATGGTGGTATAAGTACATAGGTAGAGACATGCACTACAACAAGGGGATATCTATTCCTGAGTGCGCGGATATGTTTAAAGCCTGCATAGACTACCAAAATAAATAACCCCCTCTCCGGGATATCACATATTATTTGGTATAGTAAATTGATGAGGGAAAATATGCCCTCTGCAGTTTAACCCTAACCAAACACATTAAAAATCATGAGTAACCGGAGAAATCCGTTGGTAGCCAAACTAGAAATTCGCACAGAAAAAGAATGGCTAAATAAAATAAACAAACTTAGCGAAGATATCAGAAAGCCGGTAGCCTACCTTGTTTGGTGGGATTTCTTTGCAAGTCTTACTTATTATGAAAGAGCCAAGGGATTTGACAAATATATAAAACCTGATTCTACAGAATATCCACCAGAAAAGGTTATAACTAACCTTATTAGGGTTGGATATCCCAGAGAAATGGCAGAAGCTAGGTTAAGCGGTAAAGGCGGCAGAATACATGCCACCAAAGACTAATAGAGAACTGGGGGAGTAAAATCCCCCTTTTCTTTAGCTATTCCC
>Ga0208253_1000002_pt1 | contig 128884 bp, 179 predicted proteins | sample CryBogCBE10Oct08_FD_184573 | JGI IMG/M metagenome (GOLD analysis project Ga0208253, IMG submission 184573) | Freshwater microbial communities from Crystal Bog, Wisconsin, USA - CBE10Oct08 (SPAdes) | ecosystem: Environmental > Aquatic > Freshwater > Lake | place: Crystal Bog, Wisconsin, USA...
ACCTTCTGCTTCCTCAACTGCTAGAGTACTACGCTTAATAACAGCGTCCAAGTTCAACTTAGTGTCCTTGGCGTACTCAGGCAGACCTTCTTTAAGTTGATCTACCCAGGCAGTCATTATAAAGTCTCTCCGCCAACTGTACGGTTGCAAGCACATAGTTCGCCAGTTTGAAGTGCGTCAAGAATACGCAAAGTTTCTTCAGGGCTACGACCTACGTCCAAGTTGTTTACAGTAACGTGTTGGATTGTGTTGTCTGGATCAACAATGAATGTAGCGCGAAGTGCCGCACCAGCTGGAGCATAGAATACGCCCAACTGCTCTGCCAAGCTCAACTCACCACGCTGTGTATCAGCAAATTGGTTGTGCTTGATGTTGATCAAGTCTGGATGGCTCTTCTGCCATGCGATCTTACAGAACTCATTGTCTGTTGAACCTGTTAGCAATACTGCGTCACGGTCTTCAAAGTCTTGATTCAATTTGTCGTATGCTACGATTTCTGTAGGACATACAAATGTAAAGTCCTTAGGGTAGAATACGATTACTTTCCATTTACCTTCAAAAGAAGTTTCATCAATGTTGAAGAAAGCATCTTCTGGTTGGCCTGGCTTAACGCCTGTTACTACAAAGTGTTCTAATTTATCACCGATTGTTTTCATTTTGATTTCCTTTAAGTTAATATGAAATTACTTTTGTGAATTGCAGTTATAGCAAATCACTTCTAAATTGTCTTCTACGTTATTGTAGATGTCGTTGTCCCATTGTGTTACAGTTAACGGTGCTGGACGACCTTGCCATTCTGTAATACCGCAGGTTTCACATTTATGACCACGCTTTTGGATAATATAATCTTGGATATAGTCCGGAACAGTTTTCCAGTTATATACACTACAATCGCTCATCCATTCTTCAATTCTTTTTTCACTAAGTAATTTTTTTCTATGATTTTGCTGGCACTGATTGTTACAATATTTGCTTTGATACGATCCGCCTCTTACAGGATTTTCTCTGTTACAGAATAAACAGTTGAATATAATTTGTCTAGAATTTAACATGTCAATTGCGTTATGAGATAATCCTTCTCCGCCTGGAGTTTTATTGTGTAATATTCCTGTATTGTTATTTTTTCTTCCATACTCGGCTATTAATTGTTTTTCTAAATTAAACGCTTCGTCTTCGCTTAAGTTATCTTTATAGAATACAATTCTATTTTTGTCCTCCGGTGGATGAACACTTCTTCCATAACATCTTGTAGCTCGACCGTTGCGACCTTTGCCGATATAGTACGGAGTACCATCTTCTCTTAAATACCCGTAAACGTAAAAATCATTAATCATTTTGATTAGCCATTTAATATTTTAAAACCAACTCTTATTTTTTGTGATGCTTTTAAAGCACTCTTATTTTTACTTATTGCTTTATAGCAACCAATTATATACGTAGATAATGGTTTTGTCAAAGATTTTGGTAAAACTGATTAAAGTTCTATGTTGAACTCATCGGCACGGAATTGATCAGCACGTTCTTCGTAGAGATAGTAGCCCCGTGGGTTACATATCACACGAGTGTTGCCAATCATATAGTCAAACATAGTATGAGTATGTCCGTGAGTCCATAATATGATCTGTGAGTGATCTAATATAAAATTGCTTAGGTCACTGGCATAAGCGCCATTGGTCAATCGGTCACTCTGATACTGAGGAGCGATACTAGCCATGCTCGGTGCATGATGAGTTACTACTACATATTTTTTAGTAGGATCGTTTTCTACTACAGATCTAATATAAGACAATGAACGATAGTGTGTTTCCACAGTTTTCTCTGGAGTAAGTCTGTGATAGACATTCTTAACTTCATTAAACATAGTGATCTGACGATAGTCGTTCATCATTGAACGCATCTGGTACATAGTAAGATCATCCATCTTGTTCATGTCAGTCCATAAGGTAGCACCAACAAACACTACGTCATCGATAGTGTGTGTTTGATCCTCGAGCAGGGTAACATTCTCAGGCAAGTTAGCGGCAATATGTGCATAGGTTTTTTGAAATTGAAAACCATAGTGTTCGTGATTGCCCATGACCATAACAACTTCGCGATATTTTTTACACTCTTCATTAAAGAAACGTGCATAACGATCGGGACGTTTGAGTGGATCTTCTTTGGGTAGCAGGACCATGTCTGGGTTATACATGTCTTGTTTTAGATGACGTGCTTCGCAGATATCGCCAGACAGAATTAGTACGTCACCGCCGGGTAAGGTAAGGTCAGCAAAATCGAGGTGGAGGTCAGAAATGACATTAATTTTCATATAGTAATTATACTACAGAATAAATTACCAGTCAATGAATCTTTTTTGGCTGACTAGCCAACCGATGCTATTTATGTCCGATTCAATTTCTTCGGTCACATAGCTTTCTTCTACAAATCCAGTGAAATCAGTACCAGAGAATCCAGTACCCGAACAATACCAATCTATATAACTGTCATCTTCTCGAATTTCGGCAATCAAAGTAGCCGCATAACTCCAGGAACAGTCCCAATGAATATTTGATAAAATACCCCAAACATCCTTGGGTTGGTATTGATTGTTGCATAATGCCGCATAGAAATTTTGAGCATAGATTTCTTGCTTGCGGATTTTGGTTATGATCCAATCCGTACTTCTAACATCACGTTCTAAGTTATAAACCTTGCGTGGCATTAATATATTTAATGCCCCCAAAGAAAAAGCACCGCGAACGGTGCTTTTTTGACAGTTTTGTTACAGTAGTATTACTCTACAGAAACTAAACCTTTAGCGATTGCAGCATAAGCAATCTGAACCATACGACGGCTAGCTTCACCATATGTATACTCAGTTACTTTAACACCGTTGCCAGCAAGGCGTTGGTTGCCGTAGATAGCAAAACCAGCATGACGAATTTCGCTGATAGTAGCAGTTGGGTTCTTGATACCAAAACGCTTGGCGATTTGAGCAGCGCTCAATGTTTCACGTTCACGTACTAATGCGTTGAACAATTTACCCTGTTTAGTTTTTGGATCAAACTTCTTGAATTTTACTGAAATAGTTTTAGACATTATGTCTCCTTTTTAAATTTAAAAGCTGTTTACTAACAGCGTGATGTTATTATGCACTAACATTCGGACATGTGCAAGTATTATTTTAGCCAAAAACTTATAAATAAGTATATCATTTATCCAAAAGGAAAATAGTATGGCAAATAACATTTACAAACAAGGTGTACCAGCAGCTACTGGAGTACCTACAGCAGGTAGTTTAGGAACTCAAGGTGTAGCCGCTACTGCCGCTAGTTACCAAAATATCTATGGCCCAAACGGTGTACCAGCTACAACCGGTAAAGCAACATATTTAGGTGCAAACGGTGCTAATGGTACAACTGTAACTAAAGCCCCAGCTAAAAACACTCCACAGAGCTAATGTATGGCTACTAATACAACAGTTACAAACACTATCTATAAAGCAGGTAGTGCAAAAGAAGTGGTTGTTCCCGCGGCAAAGGTTGTTGTTACAGCACCGGCAGTAGTTCCAGCTAGTACTGTTAGAGCCCTTCCCGGTTCTACAACTACTACACCAGCTCAGGTTGCAGTTACCGCAAACAAAGGTACTATCTATAAGATGGGTGTACCACCTGTTGCAGGTAAAGCAAAGTACTAGTATATGACATACCCTGGGCAAGGCACTCCCAGTCCTGCAATTGGTGTACCGAACCTAGTTCCTACACCAGTTGGCCCAGCGGTAGGTGTTGCTAATCGTACTCCACAGTATACACCACCACCCGTAGTTGCTCAAACTCATTCATCTGGACTACAGGCTTCTGTTCCAGCAGTGGGACAAGCAAAGCATAATCCAAATCCCTACAACAACGCAGATCCAGCGATAGGTATTCCTAAGCATACACCAATACAAACTCCATTGGGTGTCAATCCGCATTTTGAAACACCTACACAGGATTGGTCTTGGGACTATGGCAACGGTGGTGGTTATTAAACTCCACGACCCAGTATAGTTCCATACACCGGTTGTTCTTCAGTATACAGTACTTTAAATCCTCGATCCAACAGATATGGCACAACTGCTCCACTCTTACCCGAGTAGTGTCCCCACCATTTGTTGAACCAGGTATCATCACAAACTACCAAACAGCGTTCAGCCATGTGTGGTAGGGCTAGAATCATCTGCGACAAATGAGCACGTTGGCTATTAACATTATTCATTTCTAATCCTAATGTTGCATAACGACTCTGTTGCTCTAAGATGAAATCTGGAGTTTTATCTGGATGCCAATCCCAATCGAAATTATCTAAATATAAAAAATCAATCGGTCGCATACTGTAGATACGTTGTCGTAGATAGTTTTCGCCAGTTGAGTTAATAATTTCAACATTGGGAAGGTCGAAACCTCGAACAAAATCGCAGTTAAGGGGATCTACATCAACGGTGATTAAATGATCACACCAACCGGAAAGGATTTTGGTACTGCCGTCATCACCATTTCGGCTAGTACCAATTTCAACAAATTCACCGCGATTGATTTGATCTAGATACTGCTCAGCTTCTAGAAATACACGACCCATTACTCTTTGTCACCACCGCGATTACGGCTGGTCTTCATACGACTATTGACCGCTTCAGCCAAGGCAAAACCACGAATATATTCGCGACGTTGTTTTTTATCGGTCATTGTTGCAGCTACTCGTTTGACTGATTTTGATACTTTTACTGCACGTGGATCGTATGCCATTTTATTTTCCTTTAAGTTGGTCCAACACCAATTGTTTACTGCGTTCAATATCTTCTTCGGCTTCGGCTTTGACTAACCTAGGCCCTAGAATGTTAATTATATCAAGTATAGCACGATTTCCTTCTTCGGTCAAATGACAATATTCATGTCCAATCGTTGAGTGATAAAAGTACTGTCTATCCTTAATAATTTCTTTAATACTACCAACAATCATTTTTTCAACATCGCGTCTTAACATTCGATTAATCCTTTTCTTTAGGCCATGGACTTGGATGCCAACCCAGAGTCGCAAAATCTTCACGTATTTCATCTGTAACGGTCCCTTCCGGAACATATCCTTTATTTCTATCAGCGTCACCATTTCCTAATCCATCTCCTATACCACTACAATACCACGACATATAATCGCCACCTTCCGCTTCAAAGTTGGCTACAATACCCCCGGCACTACGCCAACTACACGACCACCACTCATCTTTGAGTATGGGCATAACATCAAGTGGTTGCCAACGCATATTGCATAATGCTGAATAGACATTCTGTGCGTAGGTTTTACTTGCCCTTACCTTTTCCAAAAACCAAGGACAGTTAGAAAGCTCGTCTGCAAGATCACGATCCATTTAAATCTTTTCGCCTGGCTCAAATCCACGGAATCCTTTGAAACGTGGGAATCTTAAACTGTACGATCCGTCTTGGTTTTGCGTAACTGCGTCTGCACGTACTTCCACAATATTACCGATAAGGTTATCCCTACTGGCCCAATAAGTAATGCGATTATCATCTGTAAGTCCTGATCCGACATTAGTACGAATGAGTTTACCATCATCTGTTCCTTCTACAATTAATGCACCGAGACGTCCTAGATTTTTACCAGTACCTTCTTCGGTGCCTACTACGGTTAGTGATACTTCAATATATGGCTTTTGCTTTAACCAAGCAGTGGTACGCTTACACTCGTATGGTGCTTCAGGATCTTTGATCATGATACCTTCGTAGCCGCCTGTGATAGCGTCTGCATTGATACGACCAAAACGACGGCGTCCGCCCTGCGAATCTAAATCAACAAGCTCTTGTCCCAATACTGTGACATTGGGCATATGATCAGCTATGGGATCAAACCAAATTTTAAGTGCATTACTGCGTTCACGTTGTGGAATTGGACTGTACCCTGCTTGAAAATCTTTTAGTGTAAGAATATCGAATAAATTAAGAACTGCATCTTTGGCCGCTACATCACTCTTACGATGTACTTGTTTCATTAAGTCTTGAAAACTACTTGACATTACTTCGCCATCAAATACCATTGGCTCACGTAGGAGTTTGGCATGTTTGACAAACTGCTGTTTGATGTGCTCGAAGTTTACTAGTTCCTTGCCATTACGACTATACTGATCAACATGCCCACTTGGATAGACGATAGTAATAACACGTACTCCATCCAGTTTAACTTCAATAAGTTTCCGTCCGGAGACTTTGCTTTCATGATTAGCACCATCGTGAGCAAGTTGGCAACTAAAAACAGGTATAACATAAGTTCCATTAATTTTCTCCACTTGTTTATTGATAGTTTTTTCGCTGACACCACAGCGTAGATCTTTAATAAGAATACGACGATACCATTGATTCCATTCTTGTTCTCGGGCATTCATACGCATATGGTTCACTGCGGTAAGTGCGGCATTACCAGTTAATTGACGACCGGATAATTGTTCGGCAGTCCTCCAAAACGTATCAGGATTTAAACCTTTCCCATCGCCCGACTTTTCTTCAACCTGTCGAATGCCATAGGTAATCATTGGATCCAGTGCAGCACGACATCCACGAAAGAATTCAGCATTGCCAGCATCAGCTTCGCGTTTAACTACTGATTCTTTAAACAAGCGACTGTTATCGCTTTCAAGTTCAGCTATGACTTCCCAAGGTTTCAACATTCTGCTCCTATCTAATATTATACATTATAGCATTAACACAGTTTTGGGTCAACCTTATGGGGTTCTAGTCCTTGGTCTTCGACCCCTTCTTTATACCAGCTTGTTAATTCTTCTTCGTTTTCACGTTCATATTCAGCCATAGTTTCTGAAATACCATATGCGTCATCTAATTCCTGTGGCAACTGCTGTTGAACATCTCCAGAATCCAAGCCCGACAAATCATAGTAATCGTCATAGCCATCTTCAAAGATACCAGCAAAAGCACAGCCAGGTTCATAGTAGGTAGCATAGACAGTAAAGCCTAGATCAATGAGCTTTTCATAGGCCGCAATGGGTGGCGACCAAGCAGAGTCAAAGTAAACAACTAAATCATGATCGGACCACGTGTTGATACCTTGACCGTTGCCTATGTCCCACTTTGTACCCCATTCATTAATGCACCAGTCATACCAAGATTCATATCCGTGCTTTTCTTTGTTAGCCTGTTTGAGTGCATCAACTGCTTGCTGTTTATCAGGATCACTGTAATGAGTAGTGGCTTCTTCGTTGAGCAAGTCTGGGGGCACCGGAATAAACTCTTGTAGGAAATTACCGTCGGCAAAGGCGTCTTTAGCACGAGCAATCATAGTAGGATCTTCGTGTGTTATAGTTAATGTATTACCACACCAGTTAGGCATAAGAGTTTCCTTTCAATTGATTCCACATATACTTCTGTTCGCATTCTTTGTAATAAGCACCGCGAGCCTCTTTGTTTACACACCAGTCAGCCACAGCTTTATAACTACCTTGACATTCACGTGGCGCACACTCACGAATCCACATGGCCAAACCCCAGAAACTTTGTTTATTAGCAGAGTCCGCATTGTATAAAGCACGTTCAAAGTCATAGGCAAACATAGCCTCCAAGTGCCCGCCAGGCGGCAAGCCATCAAACAAGAAACGATTTAGTGCGTCGGTGGTTTGCTCAGAGAAACGCATACCCATGTATCGGAGATTGTCGTATACTTCTCTTTCAATGTTAAGTCTAATACGTTCCATTATGCCGGTACCTTTGCTAGTTCTTCGTGTAAAGGTTTAAACTCACCTTTTCGATCTGCAACATACCAAACACCGTAATCATACAAATAAAAGTATTCGCTGGCGCAACCTGCATAATGATCTACAAACTCCTCTTCGCTACCAAACGATTTAAACGGAGCATCTTCGCCTCGGTCACGTTGATAAAAAGTACATTGAGTAGCTGCACCATCGGGCAAGTATTCTGCACGAGCACCAAAGTCGTGTTGCTCGCCAATTGTTGCACCAATGCTACTAAGGTCGCCCATTGAGATTAGTTTATTAACCGCAATACTGTCTTGATAGTAGACGTTTAATACCGCACCAACGTGCTCAACATAGCCATCCCAATGGCAATAGATTGCCTTGATACGATCACCGTGTTTGATACCAATTGCTGAACGTGTTGCCATATTATTGCTCCTCTACTTGTTTAACATGCTTACAATCACCGCGAAATGTAAAACCAGGACATGTACATTGTAACGTACCTTCTATTTTCTGGACAACATATTCATTGCCTTTAGATCCAGTAAATTTCCAAGTTTCTGACGTTACTTCGTCTAGATCAATTTCACCTAGCTCTTTTACTTCTACAAAGGTACGACCGCGAGCATCAAACCGATAAGGCTTCTTAAATGTTTCTGCAACATCTGTACCACGACGGATGTAGCCATACATCTTACTTTTATCTGTTGACAACAAGTAGACGTGATTTGGCACAGCCCATTGAGTAGTTTCTTTAAAGAACTTCATCTTAGAAATGTGGGTCCATGTATTCATGTTTACCTGGCATCAAGTAGCAATACTTACAACCAGTTTGGGTGTAATATACAGTACCATCTTTAGCTACTTTACGGGTATATTGACGACCAGTTTCAGTAAAAATAAAACGCTTGGTCATACGCACAATTTTACCATCATAGTAACGATCACCGCCAATACCGTGGCTAACATCATCACCAATTTTGTATTCTACTTGTGTCATATCTGCTCCTTATTAGTTACTATACAAGTATTATACTATTTTGGCAATTTGGACACAACCAAAATTTACCCCGTAAAAAACCCCCATTTAAGGGGGTTAAAATGTGTGGCTTTTTTACAACAGAGATTATTGTCCGTAACTTGAGTCCCATGTTAGGGTAGAGTCTGCCATATATCTTTCTTGGAATGTTAGATATTCTGCATCTTGTTCAACATCACTGTTGAACGTTATGGTTCTACTGTGCGGGTTATTTCTAGTAATTGTCACATTACCAGCACTTGCTGCATTTGCCCAGATTGCTCGCTGACGTGTGTGAGCTTGCGTAAAAGTTATAAACTCTTCAGCAGAAAGAGTCTCCTGTGCCCACGTATCTATACTTATCGGGGTCGAAACTCCGTCGATAATTTTTGTTGGGTCAGTAAATGTAGCGGTTATTGCCATAACGTAATCCTTTATGATATAGTATTATTTATCATACTAAACCCGCCGAAGCGGGTTTAGGTTATTTTCTGTTACGAGGTATAACTACCCTAGGCGCTGTTAGGCTGCCAATGCGAACTGTTCGTCGTTTGCGTTTACGTTATTTGCTTTTTACGTCTACTCCTGACGTGTTGCCTTTGTCGCTATCTCACCATGTCGAAACCAAATACGGGCCCACCGAAATATACTACACAATACACTTCGGTGGACCCGCCGGGGGTCGAACCCGGGTCCACAATGCCTTTGCTAGAAAGGAATTACAACAATTACTTGACTGCTTCTGTGTGCTTGTGCTTCAAGCTCTTCTTTAGCAGTTTAAACCAAAATTTCTTAACTTTATCAAGGTTATGCTCGATTTCGGCCTTGTAAAGTTTACGAACTAATTTTTCAACTTTCATACAGCCTCCTTAAAAGTTAATTATACATTATTTATTGAATTTGGTCAACGGTATTTGCGTGTTTTGGACGAGTAACAAACTTTTGTCGAACTGATTCAAATAATTCATATTCTTCTGGAGTGATAACCGCCGAATCAATTTCTTTGCGAACAGCCTGATGAAATTCAAATAGTTGCTGGATGTCTGCTTCGTACTTAAAGTATTTGGTAATGTGTTTAGTATCATAAGCATCCATAATTAAATGAAATCTATCTTCATTTGAATCATTGCGTATTTGATGCCAATCATTGACCCATACCATATACGCATTTCCCGGTTCCATATATAGGTCGGTTCCGTGCATAATAAATTTGCACTTTTCGTTAGTTATCAAAGGTATATGAAGTCTGGCCATATATTCGTGATCGCCAGAGTCTTTGTGTACTAAACTCTTTGCGCCAGCTTTTAAACAGGTTACACGAGCACGTCTCGGTGTTAGGCCAAATGCTTCTATTTGATCAATGACTTTTGCGAACTCGCCAACACAGGCCTGAGTTGGTTTATCATGTTCGGTACTCATAGCAATACCAAAAAACTTTAGTGTTTTATAGTTATTAGCGTTCTTAGGAAAAAATATTTCTAATTCTTTGCCTTCATCGTTTTGAAAATAATCCCAACCGTCACGCCAATCGCCAGTACGAGAAGTAACGGACCAACCACCAAAGCCATGGTATGCAGGTGTTTCGTATTCTTCGCCTTGAATAACCTGTTGTCCCAATGGAAATATATGTTCCTTAAGATCCTGTACTAACTTACTATGATCGAATGTGACCATATCTAATTTTTCATAAAACATTTTGAATATCCTTGATCATTTCTTTTACTTCATCAAAACTGTATTTGTTAGTTGCCAATTGTAACACTTCTCGTACCGGTTTGTCAAAGTCATCGATTGACACTTCGTGTATTACCTTGTTGTCTATTAGATAAATGTCATACGGATCAGCATTAAATGTTCCCAACAGAGTCAACGATTCTTTAGAGTATATATGCCCTTCTCCGTGATCAGCATACTCAATCCCTCCAATACCCAAGTTGTTGGCATACATGTTGGTAGAATATCCGGCTGGTTGTACGTAGCAATTAAGTCCAGCAGTTTCTACTATGTCAGTGTGCGGCGGTATGTTATCATTTATAACTAATAAACTAGAATAAAAATCACCGTGTACTTCCTTGGGTAATAAATTATACAATGTTTCCAATATTGTACTTGCTACATCATAGTATCTAATACCATAGAATTTGTCTGCTGGTCTGGTAGCAAACTCTATTTGCTTTTTTAAAACAGTTATAAGACCACTAGGTGCTTGACCAACGTACTTAAACATCTAACAGTCCGTAATCATTGAGCATAGCGTAAACTTCTGCATAGGTCATGTCAGTACTGAGATTAAGAACAAATCTAGGATTGTCTGCTGATAATTCATCTACACTATGTATTGCTGTGGTGTCTAGTAGGTAAACATCGCCTGGATGCGCTATAAACTGCTCTTCGAAGTTTAAGTTAGTTGGCTTCATACTACATGCACACTCGCCGGCAGTAAACTTTTCAAAGTTACAACCGTTGCAGTCTTTGGCTAACTCTTTGTAGTCACCAGAATAAAATCTAGTAGTGGCGTTATTTTCTGAAAGATAAATGTTGATCTTACACTGGATGCCTTGGTCTCTGTGCGGCACAATGCGACCACGCATGGCCAAATGTGTTAGAAAGAATCTCTGCTGATACTCTGGCGGTATAATGATACTGCTGTCGAGATCTACATATGAATAGGTGGATAAAGTACCGGCGCAGATATATTGAGTACCAAGTAGTTTAAAGTTTTCATATTTGGCAGGGTCAATTGATTTTAAACGAGCATGGTACTTCATAGTAATCCTTTAATTTTGAGCATAGAATCTACCCAACTTGTTATAACTAATTTATCAGTACTGTCGTCGGTTAGTTTGTAATTAAAATCAGTAGACAAACTAACACGTAGAGAATTGCTTTTATTTGCCTTAACTCCGTGTAATACATAGGATGGAAAGAAAATTAGGTCTCCAGACACGGGCTGTATATGTTTAATTTGAGTCTTGTGTTCTCCCACTAACCCAGTATCTAAATAATAAAGTTCTCCGCCTTCTGCGGGAGTAGTTATATAGTAAGTAGAGGCTATAGTCGAATCTGGATGTCCGTGAAATTCGATAACTTCGTCAGGTTCTTTTATATTTGGCCAACTCGATAAGGGTGTGAATATGGCCGTATGTGTGTCGGGTAGATAGTCGTTTACTGTAAAAGTTATTACATCTACCTTAGTATCTAGTAATTCTTTTAATCGTGGGCTGCTATCAGTATAATCTAATAGACTACTACCAACATTTTTATCTATGCCCAGTTTAATGTTGCTGGCTATATTGTACAATTCTACCAACAACTCTTGATTAAAGTTATCGTTAAATTTGGTTTTGTAAGTCCAAACAGGACTTTCCCATAGTGTTTGTTTTACACTACTTTCGTATATGCCTTTTTCATACGACATGATTTAGTTGGTGGTTGGGATTATCCCGTTTTCTTGTTGAAATTTAATCAATGGTGCAAAGTCTAGACCTTGTTTTACAGCCAGGTCTTCTGGGAATGGGCGATTGTTTGCGGTCAACCACTCTTTGTATTCTGCTACGATCCAGCTAGGTGTATAGTCTATGCCCTCATGATGATCGGCTAAGGCTTCATAAAATTCATTACCGTAGCGTACAAAATTTGTAAAAGGTGCGCCCTTTAAAAAGAATAGTGTATCCAAAATTGGAGAATGATCAGTAATCATTTTAAAAAATTGATCTTTTTCTTCCGCTGATAGGTTATGTATGATTCCGTTTACTTCTGTATCTAAAAAATATTTTATACAGTCGTTATATTGGTCTGGTGTTACTTCTTCAAAAATTTTATTCACGTTAGGCATTTATGCTTCCTTTAACAATTTTGATTTAACACGGCCGAATAAATTTTTAACATTGAGTATTGCCTTGCCAGTGTAGTAACTGAAATACAATAAAGATAAAATAGTCCAAGAAGTAAAGAAACCGTGTTTTCTATATTTGCGCGGCACTCTTGGAATACTACCAAAGAATTTACACAAAGGACGACCGATGGACATTAAGATACGACCATAGTCGTTGTCTTTGTTTAGAGTACCCATAATATAGGCCATATGCTCTGACCATGGTTGGCCAACACGATATAGTATATCTGTGGCAAATTCTTTTTGTTTGAGCTTACGTTCTTCTTTGTCTAAAATCCAAGGCATAAAGTCTGGACCATGACCATCCATCCATTGAGTACAAATCTTAGCCCACTTGATGTAGCCACGATAAATTGTTTTATCTTTTTTACGTAGAACTCGACCGTATGCTTGGTCTGCTGACCAAACTTCTTGGCTCATCATTCCCATGTCGTAGAATTTAGCACAAACAATCTTAGAGCAGTTGCAAGCACAGTTACAGTTGTAGCTTACCAGGCCAGTATTGCAATTATAACTTACTGCACCACCGCAGTTACAATTATATGTACAGGCACAATTACAGTTGGACTGTAACCACGCTTGACCGTCGCAGTTAGCACAGTTTACATTAGTTGAACAGTTAGCACAGTTCGAACAATCACTAGGACCAGCAATAACACAATTAGTACACTGAATATTACCACAGTTACAGTTGTTGGTACAGTTGCCATTAGGGCCGCCCGATGGCGAACAGTTGCCGTTGTTACAGTTGCCTTGGTTGTTATTTTGAAAATAAGTTAAACCATAGAATCCCTGTAGGTGTGGGGTGCCGGGACGTTGCCCTGGCGTGATTAAATTGTTAAGAAAACTTAGACTAGCGGAATACCCGGGACGTCCAGTTTCTGAAAGAATTTGGCTAACTGATATAGGGCCGGATGATGGTAGTGTCATAGTATAGTATTTATCTTGATCAAATTAAGAAACTCTAGTATTTTTATATAGCACCATCCTAGGTCAATTTCAAACCAACGTTTAGCAAAATTTGCACAGGCCGGAAACTCGTGATGATTATTGTGCAGTTCTTCACCACAGCCTAGTAGTCCCAAAGGTAAAACATTTGTACTGGTATCGGGCCTATCATAGTTCCTGTAACCAATTTTGTGCCCAAATCCAGTGATAGTGGCATTTACAAACAGACTCACGGAAAACATGTGCACCAGCCAGGCCACAATACCTAGCCAGCCAAATAAACCAATGTTTATTGTTAGTAGTATTAACAGGCCTAATTTTGTATGGCAGTAGACATTCTTTTCTAACCAATTCTCTTTAAAATCACGACTGAAGTGTGCGGTTTCCCAATCGGTATTCCAATATTGGTATTCTCTAAAAAAGTTAGGTATTAAACAATGTCCAGTGACCCGCCAAAAACCAGATAATAACGGACTATGCGGATCACCGTGTACATCGGTAAACATATGATGTATTCGATGTTGGGCAATAAATGGCTTGGGATAGATTCCCTCGGTTATCCAGAACAAAAAACGGAATACATGCTCGACTATAGGATACTTGATTGTATACTGCCGATGTATCAAGTATCTATGCAGATATATCGATGTTAATACTATACCAAGATGTGCTGTACATATAGTATATACAACAACGTCCATTATGCGCTTTCTACGCGGCTTTTCCCATAAACTTCAACATCATCGATGGTACCAATTTTTTCTGCTACCACTTTAATAGGAATAATCTTCTTAACGGCCTTTTCCTTGTGTTCGTAGATAGTGCCAAAAATATCCTGGCGTTCTAATGGTAGTGCATCATTTTTAATCAGTGTAGGAATATAACCCGTTATTTTTTCTATAGCTAGGGCAAAAAGAGCCACATTGTCTGAATAAGCATTGGCACAAGATATTTCCCAAAACTTATTGTCTAAGAACATACAAGCACCCTTACAGACATGCAACACTGGGCAACTGGGGCATTCTGCACGATTTGACCAATGTGTTGAAGTTTTGATTGCTACATTATCATAGTCATCTAATGTACCGCCTAGGTGACTTTCACCGTTTTTGCTGGTTTCTACTGCTGAGACGTTTTGACAGGTTATCACATTGCCACGCAGGTCCACAGCGATTGCACGTTGATCATCCATGCCACATTTTTGTCCTAGGGTATCTGCTTCTTGGTGTGTTAGTACACTTTTAATAAATCCGTCAATCTTACCTAATTGTCCGGTAAATCCAATACGACCTTGGGTTGAAAAAATATCCGCAAATGCAGTACGTCTAAAATCAAAATGTTCTTCTAGGGTTTGTAGACTGTTGCTCATACCCTCTTCGTCATAAGCATCAACAATAGAACCTTCACCTAACTGTATGTCGGGATTTCCTGTTAGTTCTACAAACCAATCATAAATTGCCTTACGGCTTTTATTTTTAGCATGCAACATGGGGTTGAAACTGATGCCTTTTTTCAATCGACTCATCATGCGATAAAAACCTAATAGTCTTTTCTTTTGGTCTGGATCATCAAACGGATCTGGTCCGCGAACTGACTGCCCAGGACCGTCATGTGAGATACTAACTGAAAAATTTAGTGCCATTAACCAATCAATCATTTCGTCGGTTAGAATACTACCGTTGGTAATAACAGAAAATAATGGTTTACGTTTCCAGTCTTTAAATCTTTCTAATAGTGCTTCAGCTAGGGGTTTGAAAGTTTTCCAATAGACAAATGGCTCACCTCCCCAAAACTCTACCTTAAGTCCATCTTCTTCACTGAACTCTAATACATCCAATTTGGCAAGAAAAGCATCAATATCTTTCTTACTAGTTTCTGGAGCACGCTCTACAAATTTTTGTGAACAGTAATCACAGGTGTAGTTACAACTCAGTCCAAGTTGAATTTTTAATAGTTGAATGCCGCGGGATTTTTTAAGAGGACGGTCGCGGTCGAAAGGTATATAAGGTTCTAGTCCCTCTATCTTGTATGAACCCTTTGGATATTCGTACAAGTTACCTTGTTCGTCTTTGAGTGTATTGGCTTGATTGTCGTAATAAAAAATACGTTTATCGTCGGTGCTGCGTTCAGCATGAATTTCAAATAGCATCGGGATCCTTGGGATTATTGTTATTGATCAGTATCAAGCCAATCTTTGACTGTGATTATTGCATAGATCAAAAGTGCAGAAAAGATTATAAAGGCTAGATATGTCATAACAATATTTATTAATAAGTGCTAACCAGTAACACTTATTAATAAATGGGGTCTAATACGCTTCCCAGCGAAGCCCCATGTTATTACTCAGCTACAGCTTCTTTAGATTCAGCACGTGCTTTAATAGCTTCGAGGCTTGGCTTAACTTTACCAGCTTTAGCTTTAACTACGCCATTGTACTTAGCATCAGCCGCATCAATAGCAGCTTTGTAGTCAGCATTAGCATACAATTCTGTAGACTTCAAGAAAGTTACTAACTCTGGCTTAGTCATTGCTTTTGGCAACTCAAGCAAATTAATGTCTGAGTTATTTTTAGCCAAAATCTTAATACGAGTCATGTCGTTTGCGAAACGTACTTTGTATTGACCATTATTTTTAGAAACACCGCCAACTTTAAACAACTTATCCATTTTTAATACTCCGTTTTTAAGTTAAAAAATACTACAATTTAATACAGACACACTCTGTATATTCCATATTATAGTTTATTTCGAATTTGCTGTCAACCATAATATGAAATTCCGTTTACCAAATTATTTGGCTAATTCTTGGCTTTGGGTTTTGACTGTTTCGACACCCTTGTCCAACATTTTGGCAATACCACTAAAGCCAACGGTTGCAAGGATTAAACCAAAAACAGTACCCAGAATAAATGATCGCATTATGCACTCTCCTCTTCAAAAATTCTAACTACATCTTCCATACTAACATAATCTTTCCAATAAATGTAAATATCATTGATAGTATGCCCACGGTGAATCATACTTCTAATGTCTGCATCAATTTGACTAAAAGAACCCATTATGCACTCTCCAACATATTTGCAGGTACACGATATAAACCAACAGGGGTACGGACTACTACATTCTTCCTACCTACCCGTTCAACCACACCGTTATATCGCTGACCGTTGCGGTTGCTTGTAAACTTAACTACACTACCTTTAACAAATTGTCCAGTATTACGAAGTGCCAATTGATTGCGTGCAAATGTCAAGGCCTGCTGGATAGAATCCAAATCTGCATTGGTCATATGACCCGATACAATCGCACCTCGAATATCAACTAAATCCGGAATCATTGTTATCTCCTTAGTCTAAACGTGAACCAGCATAAGCGGTAAAACCATACTTTTCAAAAACCTTGGCAGCTGCTCTGGCACCTTCTTCTAGAGTGTCAATGTTTTGGCAACCATACCCACTTGGGTTCCAAATCTGAAAACCACCAGTGTAACTCTTACGAACACCTGCGGCCTTAAGAGCACGTCCTAAACGAGTGTTACCTTTGATGCCAAAAATATCTACCCAAGCAAAACCACATGAGTATTTGTCCTCACCACCCAATTTTTCTTTAAAAAACTTATCAGCGGCCAAGTAAGCTTCATGTTTAGCTTCGGCAATAATTGTTTGAATTTGTTCTTTAGAGTAGTCCACGTCAGCTCCTAATTAATTACTATACAAGTATTATACTATTTTGGCAATTTTGGGTCAACCAAAATCAAACACCGCAGGCCGCATAAAAACGGGTACGATCAAAGTTATTATTGTGCTGTCCAGCGGCATTTGCCACAGCAAGAGCGGCTAATTTACGGGCAGTTAGGTCACTGATATAGCTGATTTCTTGGGCTAAAGTAATAAAGTGTTTACGGCTCATTTCAACTCCTTGTTAATTACTATACCCATAGTATACTATTTTGGCAATTTTGGGTCAACATTTTGGTTGTGGCATTTTTACAACATTTTTTCGATACGAATAAATATATGATAACAACAAGGAATTTTATCCCATGAACGCTACAATTAGCACAGTTAGAACTCGTCCAAATACTGATACTCCATTTTTTGCCAATACAGCGGTTAGATCGTTGTTAGATTCATTGGTTACTGCTGGAAGTGTTACCATTAACAGCGGAGATACTTCAGGCCTATCATATACAGAAGATAAAATCTTTAACAATGTATCAGATTTAGAAACCTATTTAAATCTACAAGAAGGACTACAGATAAAGTCCGATTATCGAGATTTTATTTCTGCTAATCCTGGATACAACACCTCTAAAACCATTACTTTTAACCAAGACGGTGCATCATCAATTACAGCCAATGTTGCTGTAACCTATTCTTTTGCTAGCGGCACAAATGTAAATTTTTTAATATTAAATTTAGTTTATGATAACACAGAAGTTGCGTCAGACCCAATAGTCACCGATACATCATTGGTTCGATACTTTGAATGGTCATCCAATTCTAGTTCACTGGCTGTTGGATTCGATTCTTCCGTCCTTAATTATTTTATTACTGATTCCTCAATAGCAAAACAATTAATCTCAAACGGGATAGATAGACAAATTACATTAAATGTAACATCCAGTTAATAGTGTAGATAAAAACAATAATACATCAATTAAAAACCCGCCTAGTGCGGGTTTTGTGTTTTATACAGATTCGTTAGTGCGCTGATATTCCGAAGCTCGACCGTCAAGGCTAACATGCCAAGCATAGAATTTGGTATTGGGGTACTCCTTCTTTAGGGCCACAAAAGACTCTAAATTAGGAACAGCATCATCATACATGATGGCTTTGCTATAAGGATGTTTCTTTAACAGTTCGCTGATGATGAGTTGTTTCTTGGTTTCTGTGGGTATACGATCTTTGATGTTACCCGCACGATACACGTGTACACGACTCATATCTATACCATACTTACGGAAGGTATCCAAGAACAGCTCACGGTCATTGAAATCTTCGCGTGCCGTGACCATGACCACTTTGTTGCCGGTATTGATGTCCTGTTTGAGTTGATTGATCATTGGTATGATTGGACGTGCTTTTTCAAAGAATTCGCGTGCATCACGGAAGTCGCCAAAGTCAAATGATTCTCCAGGCTGTAGTTTATAGTGTGTGAATTCGTGGCTGTTGAGACTTTTAACAACTCGACCGCCTTTGATCACGTGTACCTTGGTCTGAGTATGAACCAGAGTATCATCAATATCAAAGATCACCAGTTTTGTTGGCTGTATTTCTTGAGCTCTCATCTGGCGCTCGCTACAAAACGCAGGTCTCTACTGATAGAGCCTAGTTCCCGTTTCATCTTAGGACCAGCCCGTTTTACCGTGGCACGATCCACATGTGTATCGGGTTCGTCTTCGGGATCAGCTGATACATTTACTGGTTCATCGGTACGTGTATCAAAGCCGTGTATGTTTATCTCTTTACCGTAGCGACGTTGTAATTCTTGCCACACACGATAGCCACCTTCGCTTTGTTTGTAGTCGCTTACCAGTGTTAAGCCGCGATTTAAAATCAAAAAAGCGTACAGGTCTGCGGCTCGGTAACGATTCTTAGGTCCGGAATAAACACCGTGTATGACAAAGCTGTCACGGTTTGTAGAGTAAGGACGGCCTGTAGTGCCAAGTTGGCAACGACGTGTTTCGGTATCAAAAACATAGTAAGTAACGGTACCGTGGCTGGTCCATGACCATAGTTGAAAACCATCGCCCATTTCTGCTACTAGATCGCCAAGGTAGTCCGACTCTTCGCCTCGCGGTATAGGCCGACCTTCGTTGGGCATGACATCCAGGTGTTCACGTTTGCGTTTAACAATGGTAGGAACTTTGGTTATTTCCATGATACCTGTGCTACGGCGTAAGCGTAGATCAAAGTCTCGATCACTTTCGTACTTCTGGATATACTGTTCATAATAACGACGTGCTTGCTCAGGCGTATCAGCTTCAAAGCGATCCACTATCTGGTTACTACCAGCAGGGCGATCAGCATGGTAAATTTCATAGCCTCGGTTGAGACGATCACGCACACGAGCCATGTGATCCATGCGACGACTAACGTGTTGATCAGCACGGTCAAGATAACTGCGTCTTAATTCGTCGCTGATTTCATCAACTCGATCTTCCCATACTTGTTTTTGTCCACGATTCTTTTGCCAAAAATACTGACCAGCCGGAGTTTGTTCTGAGCTACGACGGATTTGATAACCCAACTCTTTGGCCCAGTCATACATGACGGCCGCAATGCCCTGGCCGCGAACATCGGGGTTGACTGATGTATCAAAACTTTCAATATTTTGGCCTGTGCGATCAAAGTGTGCGGCAGCTATTTCTTTGCCACCACGATCATAAGCATATATGCTGATGCCTTTGTCATCTGATCGGGCTTCTAAATCTAACCCACCTCTGTGTGCTCGAACACTTTGGATTGTTTCGTATATGTCATCATACAAATCACCATCAAACTCATCGTCACTGATCACATACTCTTGACCTGCGCGATTTTTGAGTTGGACATAATCATAATCCACCTGTTGAATAGTCCAGCCCAACGCGGCCAATTCTTGGGCATACTCCGCTTGTTTGTCGCCACCATTCCACCATAGGTTGGCCAACCGATGCAGATGTGGAGGAACCGCGTCTCCGTCGGAGTCGTCTCTAGGATTTGCGGTAGGAGCAAATTCTAAGAATCTCATTATGTACTCATCAGTGGACGGCAACTGAACGCACTAGGATCCTCTGCACCAATATCGCGTACATAGCGTTGTGCGGTCGCCCACGCACTAGTCTGATCGTGATCAGCAAAGGTATGGATAACATGCCCCGAATCACGTTCATATACTTGCCACATAGGAACACCATTTGGTGCTGTGGCCTGAACAGGATCGCCTGAACGGTATTGTACAAATGCGTCATCGCGACCAGTTAGATCATTAACGTATTGTTTAGCAACAGTAGCAATATTTTGTATCTGTGCTGTGTGTCCTGGCATGGTTGGCAAGAACCCATAGATTCTATTGTCACTGCCGCCGCGTACTTCATAGTAGTCTCCGGTAGCAGGACGTTGTGTTATAAATCCTTGGGGTGGTTGATTGACCACTGGATTGTGTTCTTGACGATCACGATAGCGTTGTTCACTATCAGCTGTAGGTACAGTACGCATACGAACGCTGTCATCTGGGTGACCGTATCTGCGTACAAGATCTCTACGCACCTCTTCAGCTTGACTGCGTGATGCATTATCTACAGTATCAATTACTGCACCAGTTTCGGCACGATAAAATTCCCACTTATGTGGCTCATCCATTATATCCGTGTCTTTGGGTTCAGACTTTGCTCTAACTTCTAAATCGTCGGCGTTTTCAAAGTCGTGTAATTTAGCAACGTGTTTTAATAGTTCCTGTGCTCGAGTTTTGTCAACTTTAAGGATATTATCAATTACGCGACCAGTTGGAACATAAACGACATCCCAGTCTTGTTTTTGTTTATCTGGATCCAAAGGAATTTCTTTGATAGCAAGACGACCTTGTGGTAATTTTTGCTCACGTTCAAACTTACGCATGGCTTGAACTAAGTTACTCTTACGACCTTCTTGTTCGTAGTGTACTTCACCGGTCTTAGTGTCGTATACCCGCCAGTTTTTAATCTCTTCTTCTGGAGCCGCTTTAATATTTTTAGCAAGTCGCTCGCGTTTACTCAATGGCTTTTCTGGTTCTTCAGGATCAGCCGGACGTAGATTAAATGCAATGCCTTGGTCAGTCACATACTTGTCGTATACTGCATCAGCGGCTTCGCCTTTGGTTGCATAGCCATGTAGTATTTCTAAAGTTTCGCCGGTATCATTGTTGTATACTTCCCAATCACCAGTGGTACTCTTCATTGGTAATACTCGATATTCCTTTTGGAAACCTTCCATACTGCCGCCGGGACTCAGTTTCTTTTTAGCACGTTCCCATACTTCAGATTTTGTATAACCGTGATAGTCCTGTCCGATAATATACTTGCCATTGGCATCGTACACTTTCCAGTCGCCCTTGGGCTCCGATTCCAACTGCTTCTCCGCCCAGGCCTTTTTAAGATCTGTACTTGAAATTTCACCTGTAGCAAAGCGACTAAACAAATCGATTGCAGGATCACCTTCTGGTGGGCTAATGAGCTTGTATAACTTCTTGTAGTATTCGTTACGTTCGGCTGCTGGGTTAGCTGCCACAGTCATTGCTTTAGCATAACGCAGGAGTGTGTTCTTTAATTTGTCAATGTCTTCAAAGTAATTTGAGCCACCAGCTGAGCGGAACTCAATATATTTGGCACCTTTTTCTTTAGCTGGATTAGTTGAGTCTACTCCACCTTTAGGATTGATACTAGTATATTTGCCAAAGCCATGATTATTAATCTCAAGTGCTTTTTGTGCTAGTTCTAACAAGTTACTACGCATTAGTGTAAGCGCACCGCCGACAGCATCTGGATTACCTTTGACTCTACCACGAATCTTTTTCATTGCGGCTTCGCAGAAGTGATTACCAGCACGACCAAACTCTTGTAGCACATGCTCATCACCCAAGAACAAGGCTAGTTTCACATAGTCAACATCACCGCCACGGTGTGGCAAGCTAACACCCATATGGAAACCGGTTGAACTGTTACTGTAAGCACCATTCTCTTCAGCCCACTCAAAGAAGTCTTCCATCATGCTCAAACAAGTTTCTAATGGCATCGGAGGACTAACAATCTCCATGGCCATGTTGTCTTCGTCATCTGAGTCAAGACTTGAGTCAGGTTCAAAAATCCAAGTTTTGTCGTCACGAGTGGCTGAATGGTAACCGCCCGATACTTTGGTCTTAACACCCAAACGTTCGTGTAGATCGTCGGCGAGACGTTCAGCTTCATCTTCATTCCAACCGCCGCCACTGCTAGAGCCAGTATAGGTCATAACTGGCCAACTTAAATCAAATTCGTTAGCTACATCACTCATCCAACGTAGACCTACCTCATCAAAGAAACCACTATCATCATCTACATAAAAACTGTCACGGAAATCATCTAGAGCTGAATCGTAGTAGCTGTCCTGTTTGTTAATACTGGTTTCAACGTCTTCTTCAAGAATTTCTTCTGCGTCACTAACTGCATCAATATAAATTTGGTAGTCGGGGTTTTTTTCAATATAGGCTTCTTGTTCTTTAGAGCTGGTAAATTTAGGTGCTGCTTCACCCACAGCCTGAATGCGATCGGCCACTTCATCAGTGAGATCCATACCATCAACAAGTACAGCATGTACACGTTCATCCATTGGACGTTCATCTAACCATACTTTGCGTATCAAATCTTCCTGTTCATCACGGAAGGCTTCCCACATCTGTTCATCTTGCCACTCGTAATATTTTTCATCTAAAGATTCACGCAGTCGATCTGCTTGACGTGGAGTTAATCCCCAACCATACTCATCGTTTTCAAAGAATTCTATAACTTGATCAAGTGTACGGCAACGTTCATCCGCATCGTAGTCGGGTTCTGGATCTTCGTCATATTCGGGTTCACCGCCTAGGCCTGTAAATACTAGTTCAGCTTCAAAGCCAGCCATGATGCCTTCAGCTTCCGGGCTCTTAGCAAATTGATTTAGACTCTTAGGATTCATTCTAAGTTCGTCTAATTGTTCCTCGGACAGTAAGTGTTTATATCGCATATTTTAAAATTCTTTTAGAGCACGTTTAATTTGATCCAATGGTAAGTCGTGTTCTTTATATCCTTTGACCATTGCTTGTATGTATTTTTCTGTTGGTGCACCCGATAAGCCATTTGTAGGATCCATTACGTAGACCATGCATGTAATCCATCTATCATCAACTTTTACTTCTAACGGAATCCTGTCATAATTCTTGTGTAGTGCTTCGTGACTATCTAGTACACTAAAATCTCGTTGCCGTACTTTCCAAACTACTCCATAAACATCATTGCCATGACTGCTTTCGATATTAGCAAATCGATGAAATGTTAATTTAAAGTTTTCTAATTTTCCTACCCCAACTAACTCTGCATCTGGAGCTAAATCATGCAAATGCTCGGATCTGCTTAAATGTCCATATGAAAAATAATATGCAGATCTTAGTTCGTGTAATCTCATTAAAAGCTCATAAAAATAGGGTAAGTTTTACCTTACCCTAGTATTTATCAGTATGTTACTTTAACGGATTAATCGTCTGAAGCGTTAGCACCACACTTAGCACGTTTAGCGTTAGTTAGTGCACCAAAGTCTACTTTCCATTCTTGTCCTGGCTGTAGCTCTTTAGCACCTGCTGGAATAGCAAATTTCACACCAGCTTGTTGTTCAATCTGTGCAATTGGCATACGGAACTTAGTCAAATCATTACCCAAGTTAGGATATGGAGCAACGTGTGGGAACATCCAACCAGCGGCTTCGCCAGTTTGATTGTTAACTACAATCTTGTAGAAAGCGTGTGGAACAACTACACCCTTACCAATTGTTTTGTCTTGTTGATTGTAGATACCACCAGCAACTACCCAGTATGATTGGTTACGCTGTACTGCCCAACCACGTACTGAAGTTTCTAATAGTTTCCAAATACCACGATTTAAACTACCTGCTTGTGGACTCATGTTAGTCATTAAGAATGACTCATACTCTACTTGTGGGTCCCAAGATAAGTCACCGTCTGGTGCCATGTGGCCCTTGTCGTAGCCTGTGCCAGCATAGTCAGCTGGAACAGCACCGTTAGGTACAAATTGGTTTGGAGCAAATGCGTTGGTACGTGCTACACAACCTAGGGCGTTTTGTGGTAGTAGTTCATACATAACAAAACGTGGTAATTTTGCTGGAGCATCATAACCTACTAGATATGCTTGCTGGCAAATTGGTTGTACTGCGCCCTGCACTTGTGGGAAGCCATACGGGGCATGTGCCTTACATTGGTCTACTGGAAATGGTGCTCGTTGTGTCCAAGCATTGGCTGAGGTTGTTACTGTTAAGCCCGCAAATGCTAAGGCTAGAATTGCTAATAATCTTTTCATGGTTGAAAATCTCCTTGTATAATATTTAGTACAAGGAGTTGGTATTAGCCGTAAATTTCTCGATACAACCAAGTACTGTTTTGTAGGAATGTGTGGAACACGTTGCGCTGACGTATACCCACTTCTTTGGTAACAGTCATCCACGTTGGCGGATCCAATTTGATCTGTACTTCTGCGTCGTCGTAGGCATTACGGGGTTTTAACCCATGTTTACGACATAGATGCTGTATAGGCTTGTTCCAGCCTAGGCAATGCATAAACAACTCTCGATAACCTCGATTCTGTGCCCAGACCAGGGCTTCTTCAAGCATTATACTAGCAATACCTTCACCACGACGTTCGGGGTGAACAATAAGTCCAAATTCTACAGTAGTGCCATCTACAGCAATATGTAGTGTGCCTGCCCAAGAATCTCCATCTCGAGCTACTAGGATCCAGTGATCATCGGGAAATGAGTTTATACGATCCATTAAATGATCGATTACGTGGTCATTGCCGGCTACACCAAAATACAGCTCACGTGTTTCTGCATCTTGGCTTTTTAACCAATCGCTGTATTCATTGAATCGGCGGAAGGATAAAAATTCTGTGACTATCATTTTAATACCAGTGGCCGTCTACCATACGTGCTTTTACTGTGGCTTGACGTGCTTCAACCCAAGCAGCATAAAGTTCTTGAAAAAAACGACGCATTATAGACCTCCCATGTATGAGTCATGGCGGCAAGTTTTACCGGCGTATTTGTTTAAAAAATTAAAGATTTTTGAAATTAGTAATAGCATTATAATGTTCTCCCGCAGATTCCGCGATTAATGTACTGTTGTGTGAGACGTTCTACATCAGCTACTGACTGTGGCCCTTTGCTTGCAATATAAGCATCTAGGCCGCGGCTAACGCTGTCTGTAAGACTAAAAAACTGGGTAAGTTTTTCTAATAGTTTTGTCATTGTGTGACTCCTTTTTGATATAATCATTAGTAGTAGTACTATCAGTGATTATACTGATATTTATCACGCAATGCAACAAATTATATTAAAGTTTTATTACGATTTTGCCGGAATCAGTAACCAGCCTTGTCCGGAATGAGTGTGGTACCAAGAATAAAATGGTGCAGGTATAGTTAAGATGCCATCTTGAGCAAGATAGTGATATTTTGGTAATATTTCGTAGCCGTTGATGGTTACTGTTTGGTTGACGTCTAAGACAATAGTATCATATAAATTATAGAGTGTTTCTACACCATTTACTGATACTGCTAATTGTGCCTTAGTAGCCAGCAGATCTGAGAAGTTCTTCATATTCGGGCAAGTACCTTAGTATACTGTTATTCCTACTGGATTCTAACAATTTGATATAGTTAACCAAATCAGGTAATCGTTCCGATTCATCTGGTTGATTTTGTAAGTAATCTACGTAACTGCGAGCATCTTGTATAATTTGTTGTTGAGCAAATGCAGGGTGTCTGGTGTTTATGATCTGTTCTGTTGGTGTATGTTCATATCTATTAATCCAATCAGATAATCTAGCAATCACTTGAGATCTGACTGACATGGGCAACACGCTGGGTCGCATGAACGCAGGATCGTTTAAGAAATTACAACTTTCAACTGATATATTTCGTTGATAAGCATACTCATAAACTGTGGCAAGGTGCCACATGGTAAAGATAGTGGGCGTTGTTCTTAATTGTACTAACCAATTGGAATTTTTAGCAACGTCTAACCACTGTTCCATAATCTCCAGAGTTTGATCAATGTTGCTACCATACCTAACATAGTCATTTAGGGGATGAATGCATTCAACACTTAACCCAAGATTTACCTGTTCAAACTGTGTGAGTAAGTCAACTACCGTTTGATCCCATACTGTGAGATTGGTTGTAAATCCCACAGTAATTTTTTTATGTAGATTTTCTTCTACCAAAGTTTCTAGTATGCGTTTAAATGCTGGAGTAATTAGTGTTTCACCGCCAATGAAATGCAAGTACTTAGTGGTCTTACTTTCTCTTAGAGAATCTAAAAAGAAATTAAATTTTATAGGATTCTCGCACCAACTGGCCTGTGGCACTTCATTAATTATTCCTATGCGTTTAAATTCGTTGGCAAGTCTACTGCTACTGTTAGGTTCACAAAAAATACAAGCACTATTACAAAAATTACCTAGATCAATTTGCCAGTCTTGTGGAGTTAGTGTAGTTTCTGTTTTTTTAAATTCTTCTAGCCAAGGACTACTTAACATGGTATTTGTAAAGTCATCTAAACGAATTCCTGTTTTAAGTAGTTGCCGTTGTCGTCCACTTACCTTGCCACGTGCTTCCATTTGATGACATTCTCTGCAAGTGTCCAATAATTCACCATTGAGTAAACTTTGTCGTATGGATGACATACCCTGCTGAAAAAAGTGTAGTGGTGTTTGCTCCTGTATATCGGGCAAGTTATTCCGGTCTTGCTTTGTGGCCCAACGACAATATTCGTAATGCCCAGAGTTATTGATCCGCATATGGAACCAAGGACTCGAACAAAATCGATCTTTAAATGTCATCGTTTGGTAATGATCTCATCAATGAGTCCATAGGCCAATGCTTCTTCAGCACTCATAAAGAAATCACGTTCCATGTCTGCCTCAAACTCGTCGTAGGTTTTGCCTGCAGAGTTGTGTTTGACGTAAATCTCTGTTAGGTAGCGTTTCATCTTCAAGATTTCTTGCGCTTGAATTTGAATGTCTGTAGCTTGTCCACGTGCTCCGCCCGATGGTTGATGAATCATATGACGTGCATGCGGTAACATTAGTCGCTTGCCTGCAGCTCCAGCTGTGCTAAGAAGACTTCCCATAGAGCAGGCCTGACCCATAACAATGGTACTAACATCGGGTTTGATAAACTGCATTGTATCGTAGATAGCCATGCCCGCTGTAACTGAACCGCCGGGACTATTAATGTAGAATAGTATGTCTGCATCAGGATTTTCGCTTTCTAAGAATAATAACTGTGCTACCAACAAACTGGCAGAGTGTTCATTGACATCGGTATCTAACATGACAATACGGTCCTTGAGTAGTCGACTGTAAATGTCATAAGCACGTTCGCCATTGGCTGTTTTTTCTAATACTGTTGGTACAAAGTTTGGCATTTTTCACCTAATAGTTGATATAATTCTGTAAATGTTTTGGCAAAGTTTTGTGATCTTTGCTTGTCTAATATTGTAACATATTTTATTGTAGTGTCAAGTAAGTGACTGTCATCTCTTGCCCACATGGCCTGTACAATAGGTTCCAATTGTTTGTGTGTTTCAAATTTTTGTTCAATTGCCTTTTTAGTATCGGTTGGTAAAACTGTAATATTGTAGTAATCGGGGCGACTTACTAGACCCATATATGGTTCTGGTAAATTATTTTTGGCGCACCAATCTAAAAACTCGGGTAAGTAATAAACAGTGAACACGCTAACGCTATGACTAATACTTAATTGTATATTTGTGTTTTTTTCACGTAACTCTAAATACTTTTTAGTATTCATCAATACTGTCGACCATTCTGCTGGCCAACGATTATATTCAAACTGTTCTCCAAAACCGTCCAAACTAAGTTGTATATCAATCTTTTTAAACTTCTCCCATGTACTTAAGATTGTGCTGCTGGGAAATTTAGTACCATTTGTTATATAGTGTAAGCTGATATTTTCAGGGAAATAATTTGACAATTCCGTTAAGAATTTACTATGAAGTTCTTGATCGGCGTAGAATGGTTCGCCACCAGGAAACTCTACATGTTTGATTGTTTTTATTCTGTCAACCAGATCTTTTAAAAATTTAGGGTCTTGATAAAATTTACTGTGCTGATTAATCACAATGTCGGGAAAATGATGTTTAAGTTTACGTTCTTCAACTGCCCAGCGACTACTTGAATAGCTATTACAAATTCTACAGGCAAGATTACAAGTGTTACCAAAAGGTATACTTAATACCTTAATACCATCAAAATTTGGTATTTGATCTTCAAAAGTGTATTTGTTGTCTAGAGTGCGTTTACTAGGTAGACCAGCATCTTCGTCGCGCCAGCACCTAATGCACCCAGCAGGTTTCTTGCCGGCTTTAAATTCGGCTTTTAGCTCAGCCAACTCTGTACTATTTTCGTAATCATGTAGATTAGTAGCAATACTAGTTGAGTATTTACAACAGGGTTTAAATTCACCCTGGGGGCTAATATCCAATCCTACCCAAGGATGGTAACACATTTTCATTTAGTTATTATAACAGGAAAGTTAAGATTAGTCTAGCACTTGTACCAGTTTTGATGTTTGAGCCAACGCTTCATACCATACGCTGTTTTTAAACGAAGACCATAATGGGCGAAACGGTCACGGAATTGGAAAAAATCTGGACCATGTGCACCACTTAACTTTACATAGTCGCCATTGTACTCTTCGAAACGTATGATATCCCACTGATATTGATGTACCATTTCATGTGCCAGAGTTTGTACAAACCACTGCGGGCAAAACCATTTATCCATTAGTCTAATAGTACACCAACTGCCGGTATCTTGTAATTCATCTTCCCATTGGCAGTAGCCCCAAGTTTTACGACGTGTGCCCTGCTCAATCACAGGCTTGCGTAAGCGGTTATCAAATAGATAGCGATTGCAGATATTATATACGTAGTTAATGTCTTTGTACGTAGGACGGAACTGTAGCCTACGTTGATAAGTAAGACTTGGAAGTTCAGCTTCCATAATTGCCCGAATTGGATTTGGTCTTGCCATGAAAAAGCCCTCGCTAAGGTATTTATATCATACCCCGCGAGAGCTATATTACTACTTTATTACGGAATTAACTGGGTAGTTTATTCTACGCTAGTTTGACCTACCACAGCACCAGGTTTTTTGAGTGCAGCAGCACGACGAGCTTTGTACTCGTCGTTTTCAACCGGCATCAAATTCAACGTACCACTGGTACCGTCGGGTTTGACCACACTAATTTCATCACCCTTTTTTGCGTTTGTGGGAGTTGGATCAGTATCGTTAGTCACAGGTTTGTTGCCAGTAATTTCATCTAACTCTTTAAATGCTTCTTTGGCTGAACGTTTAGCGTCTTGTTGACTATGAGCAGTCTTGCTTAGAGCCACTAGCACATAGGTACGGATACGTGTTCCTTCAGCAATATGCTTCATCTCCACAGTTTCTACACCAGAGATATCAATGTCTGGGCAGATGTTACGGATTGCCATTTCACTTTGTTCTACAGTACTGGTGCCATTATCTTGTGTAAAGACCTTGGTCTGACTGCGAACCTTACCGCCCGCGGCTGTACAAATCTTAGCATAAGCAATAGATTTAGCCTTCATATCTGCTAAAGCAAAGTCTCCGGAAGTAGCGGTACCATTTTCAAATACCATACCATCAACCTTGGGCAACTTAAACATCCACTCAGGTGCCTGATTAATGGCCGTTTGCATACTAGCAGATTGCTGAGCAAATTGTTGTTGAGCTTGATTGGAATAACTCGATTGAATCGAATTAGTACCACAGGCACTCAATAAACCTGCTACACCAACTACAGTCATTAAACGCTTCATTTTTACTACTCCTTGGTTAAATTACTACTATAACAGTATAACATATTGGCTAATATTTGTCAATCACTCGCCATTTGGATTTTGGTGTGGTATCAATCCTGCAAATCACACCCTGGTACAACCATAAATTAGTATTCTTTGCGTCCTTTTCCACAAACATACGACATTGAGTACGCTTATACCAAAAGTCTTTCCGTTCGCTAGGAATGGTGTGCATGTCCACTTCACTTTGATAAATGACGTCACCAATCTTCACAGGATGCACTTGAATGTCTGGTAAATCACTACAAACCATTTGGCTATCGGCTTTGATAGTCTGAGGTTTCACTTCTAATAGTGCGTGACCTCGATCAACTTCTACAGCTAGGGCACAGGCTCTAGCTTCGGTTCCAGCACGACCAATACCTTCTAAAGTTTGCCAACTGTTATCAACCTGAACACGATAACGAGCTGAACACACATATCCTTTATCATCAGGAGTAACCAACTGTTCTATGTCGACTGGCTGAGTTTGAATTGTTTGCCTAGACATTGTAGTACTTGAACGCATATAACATTCAGCCTGAACATTGCTGTAAATACTCAGGCCTATTAGTGTTAATACTGTAGTCAATTTCATTTGTATCTATTGGGATTATTGCACCCAATCCTTAGACTCCAAATTACTACTTTGGCTCGACTGTTATACCGACGATCTTCGTCAGTGGCTAAATCTTCAGGATTTTTTCCAAGAAATCCTTTGAGTTGCAGTTGCCTATACATTTCGTTAATCAGGGCGTCTGGATTTTGGCAGTCACGGCTGTCAACTACTTTAATGCGTTCTACTTCTTGATAACTCATTGGTTGAGCTTGGCGTGGTACTGTAGAAGCACACCCCGCCAAGCTGGCCGCAACAAGAACAGCAAGTAGTTTCATTGTGCTCGGGCTAGACGTTGGGCACGATGGCGATCCCAACTTTCATTGAGTCTAGTAGACAATCCCATGTCATGTAGTTTGTCAGACAATATCTGTTCAATTCCGATAGTTGTTACTGGCTCTTCAGACCGCTCACAAAAATCGTAATTAATAGACCAGCGCGGAATTAAGGTTACTTGTGCATCACCATCATGCAAGATCGGAAGCTGGCGCCATTGGAACATTAGTCTATCAATGTTTTGTTGCCAATAATTTTTGGACCAAGCATTTTTAGAACGTGCTAGTGCATCACGAGCCGCATCTAAACGCTGACCCAATACTTCCATTTCTTCACCAAAAAAACGATAGTTCTTCATAGTAACTCCTTAAACAAAAATATATTATACATTAAATCGAATTTAGGGTCAACGTGCTACCACGTGCTTGATCGTAAAATACATGGTTACCAATTTGACCTACTGCTCGGCGGGGATCTACCCATTTTGGATCTTTGATATAGACTGCGTGATAAAACAAACTCTTAGTCAACCCACGTACACGATGTCCTGCCAATACCTTACGAGCAACATCTTCTGATTCAGCCCACAACCGACTATCTGGGCGTGGTAATTTTTTGGCCAAGGTCCACGAAAATTGTTTCTTGGCATATACCACCTTGCAAATTGAATTCCCCCAATACCCTGTCTTGAGTCGGTTAATGGTTACATGAGCCACGGCAAACTTTCCCACTTTGGATTCTACGCCAGCCTCATAATAAATGTTTCGAGTTAGGCAATCCAAATCATTTTTGGTGTATTTAATATGTTCTTTGACCTGTATAACATCATCTAGCTTTTCCTCGATCATGTCCATACGAAGCTCTTGACGTATCAAAAGCATACCTAATAAACTACAAGCAATAATCGCTAGCGTACGATTTGACATTATCTATCCTGATCATAATCATGGTCGGCTTCGTCATCGAACTTGTCAAAAGCCAATTGGTTGATCATTTCACCATTCTCATCACCAAGCTGTTCGAGCTCTTCGTCTGACAACGGTGTTCCATCTTCATATTCAGCATAGCTAAAAAACGCATCACAGAAGTCTGGGTAGTCACTACCATCTACCCCATCAACTTCAGCATTCTTTACAGTACGGCCATTTAATTGCATATTCATTCCTTAGATAAAATCGTAAGCATATTCGCCGGTGTCGCCGATTGGGCTAACAATAACCTTGCCTAACCCAAAAGTCTCAGCTAATCTATGGAATACTGTACGAGCTTGCGTTTCGGTAATTGTGCGAACAAACAGAGTGCCATTGAAAAACTCTGTGGTCACAGGCTCGTTAGTAAGAGTTACTTTAACCAATTGATCTACTAGTGTTTCAAACATACCAGCTCCTTATTAATCACTATACAAGTATTATACTATTTTGGCAATTTTGGCACAACCAAATTTTGGTCGTAAAAAAAGCCCTATTTCTAGGGCTTTTTGAGTGTTGCTTTTTTACAACAGATTATTTAACTGCAAACATCTTAGTAAAATCTACAGATTTTGTAGCTTCAACTACTTGCTTAGATAGCTCTAAATTTGTTTCATATACAGTCTTAGTAAAGTCTGCATAAGAATCTACTAGAGTTTCTAGGTTTGCACGGATGGCTTTGTCTTCAACGTATGTTAACGGTGTCTTTGTTGCTGTTGCTATTTGATCTACGATTGATTTAAAATTAAACATTTTATTTTCCTTTATTAAGCGAAATGTTATACAAGACCCAAACCATTCGGCATCTTGCGTTATACTGTGTTCTTAGTATACATTTATTTATGCTGTGGTGCAACATTTTTATTATTTTATTTTACCAAAAAACCCAACTAAATAATACTATCCAAACCTATAGGAGATTCAAAATGGAATTAATCGTATTTCTAGCAGTAGGTGTTGCTATTGTTTATGCACTATACAAAGCGTATGGTCCAAAAAAATCTGAGGCACCTAGTGTAACAGAAGTTGTAGAAAAAGCAGAAACTGTAGTTGCTGAAACTCAAGTTGAAACTGCTGTTGCTTTAGACAAACCAGCTAAGAAGCCAGCGGCTAAAAAGAAACCAGCTGTTAAAAAAGCAACAACACGCAAACCAAAGGCACCTGCTAAGAAGTAATCAATGGTAGATGGCCGTATAGGGGTATTCGTTACTGAAGAAACGGATGCCCTTTTCTTTTATCACTTTAATAAATGTAACCTAACTAACTCAATCAAAGTATTCAACGATATAGATAAGTTTCGCAGTAGTCCCATTAAACATAAAATTAGTTGTTTACAAATGCCGTATCCTGTACGAGCAGAGTTTGATTCCTTAGTTGATGATTTAGTTAAATGTTCCGATCATGTGTTAATACTCATGAGCGAACTGCACGACCGTACTGTGGAAATTGTACAACGTCATGACGACCCTAAGGTCAGTTATTTTATCTGTGGAGAATTTAACTTTGAATTAACTCACAGCCCCCTACACAAGTTTTATGATTGGTTTACAACCACTGTACACTTTTATAAACATGTTAGACCCCAAACACTCGACGTTCTTACTCCCTACAATACCAAATCATTTAACTTTGATTGCTTACTAGGACGTAAGAAAGCTCACAGAGATTTTGCTTACGATCGTATCAAGGCATGGCCCAATAATGTGTTAACTTACCTCGGAGATCATACTTGCAATTTTGATGATCCAGAAAAGTGGTTATGGGAAAGCAATGGGTTAGAAATAGATCGTCCGGTGGAGTGGACTGTGGATCGTGTACCGTACTACGGACATCGTATGAGTATCAGTCAAATAGTACCCTTACAAATCTATAATCAAACTGCTTATACATTAGTAGCAGAAACAAACTATAGTAATCACTACACATTCTATACAGAAAAAACTGTTAAGCCCATACTAGGTTGTAGATTGTTTATAGCATTAGCTGGGCAAGGACATCTTGCCAATTTACACCGTATAGGGTTTAAAACATTTAATGGTATCATTGACGAATCATATGATACTATAGCCGATAATGAAATTAGATGGCAAACAGCCCTAGAACAAATGCAGGGATTGTCTAAGACACCTCAAGAAGAAATTCTAGACAAAATAAAACCAATCTGCGAACACAACTATAAAGTCATGATCGAAACAGATTGGTATGGTGATTACTTCTTACCTGCGTTTGTCAGCTACTTTAATCAATAATACCAAAGTTAGCCCAAGTAGCATTACCTAAACTTACCCAACCCAACGGACCACCAAGACTAGGATTTGAGTTAAACACTACAGTACCTTTGGGACTGTCTGTAGTAGGTGGAGCACTAGCACTAGACATAGTAATAAATCCTAAGGTAAGTTGATTTACTGCTACACCCCCATCAGGTGTTAGTGTTAGGTTGTTTTTGTTGTTAGTACTAATGATTAATGTTTGATTACGAGACGAACCGATTATACCGGTGTTGTTGGATAATTTACCAAATCCAATTTCAACTTCTTGATCCCATACACTTAAGGCCTGGGTAGGTTCGATAGTGTTAATACCAACACGTTGTCCAGTTGTGTATAAGGTTTGACTTAAAAGTGTTTCTCCTGATACTTGTAGTTCACGTAACTGTCCAACCTTTTGTAAATTACTTTCTGTAATTAGATTGCTTAACGAACTACCAACAACAATATCTTGACCATTTAAACTGATCTGTGCTAGGTCAAGACCTTTGGCCTTGATTTGATCAAATACCATGTCAGCGTATGATTGGAATACCACTTGATCTAAACTTGTACGAACATTGTTTGTTGCGGCCGATACCATCTGTTGGTAAGCAGGACTTGATTCAGGAATAGTTCCGGTGATAATTAAATCACCTTCTACTGTTGCTGTTCCCTTGACTGTTAAATCTTTAGTGAGTAAATTATTTTCAACTACAGTTACATCATCCATAACTGTTAATTGGCAAGCAGTGGCTTTATCATCTATACCTGTGCTACCAAAGTTTTGTATAATTCCGCCGTTGATTGAGTTTCCAGACAATACTAAATTAGTAGTGTCAATGGCTGTACCAGGAATACTGGCATCGGGATATTTAATTGATTGTGTTTGAATTGCACTGGTTAGAGTTGACTGCAACATCTGTGCAAAATCAATTCTAGCAATTTGTGTCTTTATAGCTTCAGTAGTTAATTTTATACTCTGAGCCTGCACTTCTCCTGCTACTGCACTACCCAAATTATCTAATCGAGCGTAGAGTTGTGATTCAATACTTTTTGTATCGATAGGTAGCTGGCTTATGCGACTGTCAAGTTTTTTACTCAACTGGTCAGCTAACATTGATGTGGTATCAAGGTTTGCGACAATTTCTGAAATCTTTTGATCGATTTGAACAGCTACCTGTTGTTGAACTTGTGCTGTTATCTGTGAAATTATTGTTTGTACTATACCACTTACGTGATTGTCTATATCCATTTTACTCGAATTGTATGCTAACTACGTGTTCGTAGTTCTTTTTGATTAAACTCTTATACATTAAGTTTTTGTGGACGAGGAAATTCACGGCTCCTGCATCCATACTAAATTTTGCTAACTGCTTAAAAAACATTGTACGGCGCTCAAACTGCCCATATGTTACTAAACTACTTGTGGGCTCAGTTATTTCGTAAACCATTGTATTCCAACGTGTACGATCTTTTAGATCCCAGTCGTGATTTTCTAAAAATATCTTAGACTCTGTGCCGTTTCTAACCATAGCAGGAGTACTAAATTCGCGTTCTTTAAAATCTTGATTTTTGTAATCACGTATTGTACTTATCACAAATGCCGTGGCTAAATTACAAATTTTAGCAATGGCATCTTGTTGTGCTTGATCGCTGCCAGCAAAGGTAAAATACTCGTCCATAGCAATCACACAATCAAATTGTTTACGGTATTGATCCAATTTGGCAGGATCAATATATGTGTACTTAACTTTACGGCTTTTTAAGAATGTCTGTGCTGTGTCACTAATTTCCGTGACTGCAATATTTTTAGCACGGCAGGCTAGTATTGCTGGATTGAATCCAACAAATAATATGTTTTGTGGTTCTAAATTTTCAACACGATACACCCCGTCGAGTATTTCTTGTTTACGGGTCACTTGATCATCTAATTTAGGATTAAACATTAATGCGGACAGTACCGCATCAGTATACGAAGCAAAATTGTTCATACACTTATTTATTGCTAGTTCGTAATAAATCTAACGTCACACAATGAAATCCGCCTCCTAAGGTGCGACTATGACGTAATTCCAAGGGTATAACTGTAAATCGATGATGTTCTAGTGTTGATATTAACTGTTGTTGATGCCGATCCACTATGACTGTGTTGGGATCAATTACCAGCATATTCATAGCAATCCATTTGCTAGCATACGGGTATTGGTAAAAGTCCTGTGCTGCAACTTCGTTAACCCAAATCTTTTCCCAGGATTTTAAACATTCAGGTACTGTTGCTTCTGTTACACGACTAGCATTAAGCATTACCAATCCCTCACGTAAAGGAACAATGGTTGAGTCAATATGTACGCCAGCATAGAAGTTACATAATTCAATGGTAACCCCGGGAAACTGATCGCACAACCATTCGTATGCTTTACGATTGCCCGATGCCGATTCTAAAAATAACCAAGTGTCATTTAAACGACATACGTTAGCTGCATCAAGTATCATCCCTTGATCTCTGGGCATACGCCTAATGTCGTGTGACTTGTGCGTTACTTCATTTAAAGTAACTATTTCTTGATCGCGACAAGGATACATCATTGCAGGATCTACAATAGTATTGCCCCAGATTAAGAGTCTGTCACGGGGACAATAATTGTACATACCGCCGGTTACTGGGTAGTTGCGTGGGCTAGGACGTATAACGTCTATACCAAGACTATGTAGTGTACGTGCTAACTCATTTAAATCTTCGTTAGCTTCGTCTACAATAAAGTCTGGTACTGGACCACTAGGAACAGGTGTTTCTTTCCACAAAGTTTTTTCTGACTCTTGTGCAAACACTGGATCATCAGATGGCCAGTTTGCATATTTGGCACTACCCACTACTACTGAACGTAATGGATCCCATTCATTATAACTTGATATCATAGGTGCCCGGTTATTTGAAGAGTGTATCTAGGAGTAGAACCCATATTAGCTGCCATATGCGGAGTATCGTAAGTCCATTCCACAGTATCACCGGCGCACCAATCGGTATACGGTACATCTAGGTATTCGGCATAGTGTCCAGGTTGCCAATCTTCTAAGAAAATTACTGCACGTCTAATCAACTGTTCCTGGCCCCGTAAGTTGAAAAGTTCTATATATTTTAAATATAGATCAGAATGTGTAGGAAGTATAGTTCCGGGCATCATACGATAGTAACTGCTACAAACGTCCTTCCATCCTTCAGCTTCATAAGAAGCTATGATAAGATTGTTCCACCGGGGTTGAGGACTGCGCATATCGCACATATCACCAGTAAACTTTCCTGGGAATCCTAACTCTAACCAACGAGCAACATTGGGATCATCATTGAAAGGTTCGTTAGTATAGTTCAACGACTTATATTTGTCATCCCAAATTTTGGAAATATTATACTTAACTACCACGGGTGTTACCATAGTGTATGACTTTGAGGTTTCCGTTTTGTGGATATCGACGCCATGGATCAATGATGATACTACCTTGATCAAAAATACAATACGCAGGTTGATTATCAGTAACGCCAGCATATCCGTAGGTTACAATTTGATTGTGTGCTAACAAGATACAACCTTTGACTACTGCTGGATTAGACTCTTCTGTCAAGGGATCGATGTAGACGGGATCGATTCCCATTTCTTTTAAGTAACTGCCAACTAATAAACTGTAACTGCCTTCTAGATAGTCTACATTGGGTTTATAGGCTTTGCCGTGAATATAAACAGGGAGACCTTCGCGATTGTCGTAAATAAATCTGGCCATGTTCTTTGCTTGTTGCTCACGTGCTTTCATAATAGTATCAAAAATATCATAACCTAAGTCTAAATTTTCTGCTAGGTAACGCAAGGCAATGTTGTCACGTGGATGACAAGGTCCTGCATCGCCCATGCCTGCTGTCATATACTTAGGTCCCATAATACGCATAGTTGATTTTGCTAGCGCATCAGTTACTACGTCTACATTAATGTTGCCTTGTTTAATTGCTACGTCTTGAATCATATTCACCAAGCCAATCTTGGCACTAATGAATGTATTGTAAAACACTTTGATACATTCTACTTCATCCCATGTACCAACTACGTAACGTGGGTCATTCTCCATTATTGTTTTATAGAAGTCAATCAGCTCACGGGCATCGCCAGTTTCACTACCATCTTCCGTACCAATCATAACCATCTCGGGGTTAACCATGTCCCACTCTACTGAACCCATAGCAATCAAGTATGGGTTATAAATGAAACGTGCATTGGTAATGTTGTTCCTCAGTTCACGCCGTGTAGTGCCAGGAAGAACTGTTGAGATAAGGACTACTAATTGTTCAGGTTTTGCGTATTGGTTAACATCTGCTAATACTTGATTTACGATTGTGTAATCAAAGTCTTTATTCTTTAAATGGGTGATTGGTTGATCACCACCATAAATTGGATCATGTGGTGTTTGTACAGCAATAAAGATTAACTCTTTACCTTCTACTGCTTCTTGTAAAGTGGTAGCAATCTTAATTTTGTCGCTAGTACGTGGATAAATATCATATCCAACAACATTATGTTTGCTTGCCATAGTTTCAGCACAAGCCATTCCCAATTTGCCAACTCCAATAAATCCTACATTCATTTATGTTTTCCTTAGATAAATTTTATAATATTCTTCACAACAACTTAATTTCTAAATTCAAAAATGGAAATAGTGCCTACTTTTATCCATTTGGTACATATCAAAATATCTTAACTTTAGGAAACGAAGATTCTGATATGGCTGTTGGGTACCCCCATTTGGGAAAAATATTTTTACATTGTTATTTCTTTGATCAAGAACCCTACGACGAAAATAGCTTACCAATTTTAAAAAACTCAATCGCAAGACACGACTATACCTATAGTCCCAATCGAATCAGCATACTTGCTAATAGTGAAAAATCTCTTGTTAAAACCAACTTTATAAATTCAGAAAAACTTTACGATTGGTATTATTTTTATCACGGTTTTGCAGCATTGGATTGGTATAGAGATTTTCAATATATTGAACCACAATCATTTAATCGATTTGACAAAGTATTTATATGTTACAATCATCTTATCTCAAATTATCGTTCCTATCGTCTACACCTGGTCAGCAATCTAATAGAACAAGACTTAGTTAAACATGGACATGTCAGTTTATTTTTAAAAGATCAATACGGGACCTGGGAAAATACTATACAGAATCCAACGACTCCCCTGGATTCTCGTGCTCGTGTAAAAATATATAAAACATTAAAAAATATTACTGAACCGTTGATCATTGACACAGAAACTCCTGATGGTACCTTAAGTGCTAATATAAATTTTAAAGATTTAACCAGTGCTTTATTCCACGTTATCACGGAAACGGTATACTTCTTACCTAAGCTACACCTTACTGAAAAAGTGTTTAAGCCTATTGTTAGTTGTCGCCCTTTCTTTTTAGTAGCGGCACCAGGTAATCTAGCATACTTAAAAAGCTACGGATTTAAGACTTTTGATCGCTGGATAGACGAAAGTTACGATGATGAACCAGATCATTATATACGTATAGAAAAGATCACATTTGAGATTGCCAAACTATGTGCCATGCCGCCGGCACTACTCGAACAGATGTACAAAGAAATGCAAGAAACATTAGAATACAATTTTAATCACTTTTACGGTGAATTTAAAGATATTATTGTAGATGAAATGATTGATAACTTTGAACATATATTATATCAGATAAACAATGGTCGCCAACCAGGAAATCACAGTCGTTATCACCAGCGTTTTGATTTATCACATGACTACTTACAGGAAGTAAAAACCCGTCTCAAGCAATAAATACTTGTACATTAAGAGCAGTTAAAACTGTCGTGTTCAAGGAGCTAGTATGGGTGAAATTTTTAAAATTCTCGGAGATTTAGGTGTGCCAGTTGCGGCAGCACTTGCCGGCGGATACTTTGTATTTTTAACTATCAAATTATTATTACAGGGTGTGCTAAGTTCTGTTAAAGGCATGGCCGGTATTATCACTGCATTAGACAATCGTGTTAAAACTATGAATCACGACGTTATCCGTATTGATACCGTTGTTAGTAATGCTCTTGGCCTACGTCCAGACGTAGAACGTATTAGTCGTGCTGATGGCAAAACAGATGCGAGACGTGACTAATGAAATACTACGACTACGAGTGGGATATATATCCTAATATGATTTTATTAGATGCAGAACTTAACACAGATGCATTAGGTTGGAAAGGCGGAGATTATTTTAAATTAGTCAATGTCAATGGTCAAGTAATGTTAAAAAAAGTAGATCCGCTAGAAAAGTTTTTAGAAGATGGAAAAGCCGGTGAATAAATTTGATCCAAATCGGTTACCAATTGCACAGATCTGGACTGACCGGGATCTAGCCAAGTTTGCCTTGATAGCATTTGTAGCAGGACTAATTATAGGATACATTCTTTAATGGGCGATATCAACGAAGTTATTACTAAATTTGGATTTCCAGTAGTCATGGCTGTGGGCATGGGCTATATCATTCACTACGTATGGGAATGGGCTACCAAAGAAGTCAAACCAGTTATCAGTGACGCCAATACAGTTCTTATTGCTCTTATTGATCGTATTCGCATGTTGGACAATGATCTAATCAGACTAAATCAAAAGGTCAACACAGTTCTACACTTACGTGGTAAGTCAATTGAACACGAACGTGTAGCCGCTGAAGCACAAATCAATAGAACCGACGAAGATAACGAAGCTGCTAGCGGTAACAGCTAAGTATATTAATGAACATAATCATAACAACCTTGGTAATGGTTCAAATTACCATAGCCTGTGTTACCCTTTACTTGCATAGAGGGCAAGCACACAGAGCAGTCACTTATCATCCTGCGGTAGAACATGTTATGCGTTTTTGGCTTTGGCTAACTACTGGCATGGTCACTCGTGAATGGGTAGCTATACATCGTCGTCATCACCAGGGTAGCGACACCCCGGGTGATCCACATAGTCCACAGATATACGGTATCTGGACCGTGATGTTCAAAGGTGCCTGGCTGTATCATCAAGCCAGTAAAGATCAGGACCTGGTCAAACGATTGAGCATTGGTTGTCCTGCGGATTGGGTTGAACAAAACATTTATTCTGCACACAGCAAACTAGGTGTTACACTAATGGCTGTAATTGACATCGCTGTATTTGGCTGGTGGGGCCTGGCAGTATGGGCCGTACAGATGTTGTGGATTCCGCTCTGGGCCGCTGGTGTTATCAATGGCTTGGGTCACTGGTGGGGATATCGTAATACTGAGACTACGGATACCAGTACAAACCTAATACCGTGGGCCTTATGGATTGGTGGAGAAGAACTGCACAACAATCATCACGCCGATGGTGCCAATGCTTGCTTTCGTCAACGCTGGTGGGAAATAGATCTAGGTTGGGTTTATATTAGTTTACTTAGACGTGTTGGGCTTGCACGAGTTCGCGGACTTGACACCGTTTAAACTAAACGACGCCATAAACTTTTCAAGATCCCCGGCTTGTTCGGGGATTCTGTATTTTGCAAAATACAAATTTAACCAGTACCATACACAGTAATCAATCCAAAGATCAACAAGGCTATTTTTCATGAGCTATGAATTCCCCCGACCAGTTGTCTGGTAGGTCTTGTTGCTTCATAAAGTCACAACGTTCAATCCATATCTTGTAGTATTTGTCCATCTGTCCGCCAAAGTTGCCTATTAGCTTCTTGCACATGGCGGCGGCTTCATCGAATTTTTTCTGTTTATATAAGGCATGCATGGCATCATGCTGTTGTTTTTCTTTGGTGTAATCTTCACCCCGAGTACGCAGTACTGTATAGATCAAATCTGCTACAGTTTTGCCTTTTGGTTGTAGGTTATCTAACAGTAAGAAAAAGAAATCATCTTTTGTACGGTTGTATGTTTCGGCGCCAACAATGTTTAAGACCCCGTATGCTTTACAACGTGCTTCTAAGCGAGCAGCAGTTGATACCATGTCACCCAGGATGTCATAGCTGTGTCGTTCTGTCGAACCCATCTCACCAATAAAGCCAATACCTGTGTTACAGCCCCAGCCCATTGCGGCTGGAGGTAAACCCTGTGCTTCCATTAGCTTAGTGTACTCATCAACAGCGTCCAACATATCTAGGCCAACTTGAATGATAGTGTGTGCATGGTTGGCGTCATCAATCGGAGCACCGTGTATGTGCATACTTGCATCACCTACATACTTGATAACCATACCTTTGTTATCTAGAATAGGACGACTAATACTATCCATATAGCCGTTCATGTATTTTGTAAGTCCAGCTACGTCATCACCATAGTGTTCCCCAATTGGAGTAAAGCCGCGCAAGTCACTGAACATAACCGACACGTCTTTGCGTACACCACGTTTGATTAGTTCTGGATCTTTTTGTAATAGTTCTACAACTTCTTTAGAGCAATAACCAGCAAACTGTTTCTTGATTGCTTGCTTTTGCAGGAATTCGCTTACGAATTTAACCCCATAAGTATGTAGACAAACCAATACGAGACCACCAACAACCATAGAAACGTCAACGAGCCAAGCATGACTTCTATACAGATAACCAGAAACAGGAATGATCCCGCCAATAATAACAACGCTTGAAAAAATGCCAACATAAGTCCACCTTGATAAGAAAATTAATATAATACCTAGAGCTACTAACAGCAGAACTTCTCCGCCATCTGCCCAATCTGGTCTAGTAATAACAGGTCTATCTTTGTTAGCTATTACAGTTCCTAATACGCTTGCTTGTAAATCTTGTGGCAACATTTCGCCCAAACTTGTAGCAACAGGATTAGCTAGTCCCTGTGCCGAAACTCCAACAATAACTATGTCGCCTTCAAAATCCTTAGGTAAGTCAGTCATACTATAGTGTTCTGGAACTAACGACCAGTCAATCCAGATGCGACTCAAGCTGTCTGTAGTAATAGGACCAAACTTTGGAATACGCATCTTTTCAACACCATTCTCGTTTACCTTGACCTGAAAGGTTGTGTCTGCGCCGGCTACACGTAAGGTCTCCATAGCAAGACTTGGATACAGCTTGCCGTCATGTGCGGCAACCATTGGCATACGACGCACAACGCCATCTACTTCGGGAAGTGTATTAACAAGTCCTACACCAGCAGCTGCAGATTCTACAGCAGGTATGTTAGCAACAATGCCAGGATATGTTACAAAAGAATCCAGGCCATAAGGTCCAATAACAACAGAGCCTGGGTTTCGTGCTTCATTCCTATTACCTGTTGACCCAACTGACGGAAGAATTGTTGGATATTGTCGGAGTGCTTGTACGTATTCCACGTCGTGACCCATGCGATCTCGATCAGGAGTAAGAACATTGAACACCACAAGACCAGCATTACGAGAGTATAAGTCTCGGATGAACTTAGCATATACATCTCGAGAGAACGGAAATTGTCCATATTTTTCTAAAGCCTTTTCGTCGATATTTACTACACTTACACCTATTGTTTCGGGTGCCTTACTAGTTACCAGAGTATCAAAATAACGCAATCGAACTGATTCGACAAAAGTAGGATCGGCTATGCGTAGAGCAGTAACAAGAGCTAGTGTTAGTAGAGCAGTCCAAGGACTAGTAAGTATTTTTTTGAACATATATTATTTAACAAAAAAGCACCCGAAGGTGCTTTTTGTTGTGAGTTAAACTCAATTAAAAGTTGATGCGTGCCCATGCTTGTATGGCATTGTTTACACCAGAATTAGTTTGCTGAGTAATTGCTTTTAGCAGTATGCTTGAGTTATCAGTTGTCTTATAACTTAAACTAATCAATTCTGTTTTTTGTTGACGATTGTTAGCACTTAACTCGCTACCAATTGACCAGTCCTTGTCTAATTTTAAGTAATATGCCACACCTGCTTCACTGGTCCATGTGTGTGAGTTAGTTGGATCATAGGTCATAGCAGTTAATGGGCTGCCAGATTCGGTAACACCATTCATTTGATCATGCTCATAACCTTGCCCAACAAATGCACGTAGACCACTTAACCAGTCATCTACATTTTTAGCATCTGGTGTGTATAGTCGAGCTGATCCAAAATAGTCATGACCGTTAGTTGTACTACTATTACCAAGGCCTAGCGCAGGTAATGTATGATAAGAACTATATTGATTCATAGCATAGCCTAGGTCAAACTTAACTAACCAATCATCTATACTTTGAATACCATAGATGCCAAACATATCTTTGTATTCGCTACCACCGGCCGAATCACCAGACATATTGCTGTTAGCACGGTTATATTGCCAACCTAATAATAAATCACGATCTACAATAAAATCTGCACCAACACCAAACATACCTGTGGTTGCTTTATAGGTATTAATGTTATTAGTCTGCATACCTGTACCGATAATATACACATCAGTATCCTTACCATTACGTAGGCTAATAGCACCATCGTTGATACGAGCACGGCTTAATGGGTCACTAGTCATAGCAGAGTTGATTTGGCTATTAACTGTGCTTAACTGATTATACATATCAATACGTGTTGAATACTGTTGGCTTGCTTGACTTGTTTGTTGATTAACAGAATCAACTACTACTGTTGCCACTTGATTACCGCCCGTAGTTTGTGTAGTAACAATAGGAGAGCCAGCACTTGTAGTAGTTACAGGAGTACCGTTTGTAGTTGTAGTTGAATTATCACTATAAGTTGTTACTGTAGTTGGAGTGGTAATAGTAGTAACTGTTACAGGTACGGTAGTAGTTGTTACGGTAGTATATGGAGTTGTTGTAACTGTAGTTGTCTGGACTGGAGTATAGACATTTGTAGTTACAGTTTTTGTTATCGGCAATGTTGCAGAGGCCTGTCCACGAGCATACGCTGTGTCTTGTGCTGTAGTTGGTGTACCATTTACACTTGTGCTTGCCACAGCAGATGCACCATAACTAGTTTGGCTAGTAATAACAGGTGCACCATTAGTACTAGTTGTAGTCACGATAGGGGTACCGGCGGCTGTACTCACTACAGTTGGAGCACTTGGTGCACTTGGTGGTACCGGAGGAGCCGATGGATTACCAGCATTAACCGTTTGATTTGGCTGTGCTATTGGAGTAAATCCTGCTGAACTAACAGGTACACAAGCACTTGCGGCTAAAGTTACGTTATTACAAGCACCAGCATATACACCAATAATAGCTTGTTGTAAAGAACTAGCTTGGCTGGTTGATAGTGCATTAAATGAAACGGTATAGGTTATACCAGAACTAACAGTAATACCCTGATAGATACCGTCATAAGATCCAACAGCACCATCGTACCATTGACCAGACTGCCAAGTGCCTGCCGCAGCTGGATAAGTACCATTTTGATACCATACACCCCAACCTGTTGGTGCTTGAATAGTTTGTGTTCCATTATTCGTTGTAACTTGTACCGCACCACCTGCTGACAGACTAGCATTAGTTAACAGGTTTGCGGAACTGCCCGCGGCTGTTACACTAGGATTAGTAAAAGACCAAAATGCTGGATCTTGTCTAAATGCAAATCCAACATAGTCACTGCCAGAGTTGGCAGCAGTAAATGAGAATGTGTAAGAGTTGTTTACACCTGTTGCTGGATTTCCTACGTATCCAATGTAACCTGTGGGTAGGTTGCCTAGGCTTTGTGAGTGTGCCGCGAAAGATAGACACACTGAAATGGCCAAGAAGGCCCGTTTGATTAATTTCATTATAGCTCCTGTCGATTATAATCGATCTTATTATGTACTACTATTTATTGCGACGCAAACGTTCTTTTTGTTTGCTTATTTCTTCTTGATATCGGTTGTGTTCAATTAACTCAAGTTGACGTTCGCGACGTTCAACAAAGTAGTACATGGTATAGGCCGTGGCAATACCAAACAAACCACCCGCTATCTGTGCTAGACTAGTATACATAAGCAACCTCCTCTAAGAATGGATATTTAATTAAGACAAAATCTCTATACTCTTGTGGTACATAAAATTCTACAACGTAACGCTGTATTTCAAAATAGCCACCACAGTCCTGTACATATAAGCTGACTTCATCTAGATTTTCTTCATAGTATTTGTATTTGTTTATGGTAAAGGATATCACGTTAGTTTCCTTGACGAACTGTTACTGTACCGCAAGCAGTAGCACATGATTGTGTTACTGAATAATTCTGTCCGCCTGTTTGTGTTAAGTTTACTGATGCTGGCGCTCCGTTATTAATCAATGTAATACTAGCATTATTAGCACCTGTGGCTCCTGTATTGCTTTGATTTACTACCGCAGAGTTGCCATTGCCACTAGAATTAATATTGATATAACCAGTACTAGTTCCTGTTTGGCTAGTAGTTATTGTATTACTATTACCCGATACTGTGGCAAACAATTGATTACGAGCCGTGCCTGACTGTGTTATACCTACTGTGTTTAAGTTACCAACTACAGCTACACTAGAGAACTGTCCTGCTCCAACTGTGGTATTTTCCTGTACCACCGTCAAGTTATTTCCTGTGCCATTTACGTAATCAAATTGATAGTGTCCGCCAGTATCTAAGCCAGTTGAGTTACCATTACTATCTGTACCTTGATTTAGATTAAGTGTATTATTACCACCCGTTGCCGCAAGATCAATCAAGTTGTTGTTTGACTGTTGACGCACCGTAATGTGATTACTGCCTCCTGTGATAGGCGCAACTGTAGTGTAACCCGGACCGTTACTAGTACTAGTAGCACCATCTATTCGGTTACCTGCTCCCGTTTGTTTAATATTGATAACATCACTATTACCTGTTTGATTTATATAAATGCTGTTGTCGCCCAAACCAGGCATTCTTGCTGATACCGCATTAATCATTTGTTGTTGTGTGCCAGTGATGGTTGAAGAACCACCTGTGTCAGTTGTGCTGATTAGAGTAGCGGCACCATTGTTGGCAGTAGTCTGACTACCATCACTATAATAAGTAATGGTCACAGGCTGGCTGTAGGTAGATGTCACAGATCCCGATGTCGATGTAGTTGTAACGGTTCCGCTACCTGTTCCTGTGACCCTGGGCCCCCAATAACTAGCACTAGTAGCCATCATACTAGTTGGTACAATTTGCCAACTACCATTGGTATACCAATAAAATTGTACTGCGGCACCGCCACCGTTTTCATAATACCAAATATCCGCGGGTACTATTTGCCCTGCTGTGAGATATATACTACCCGATCTAAATGTAGTTCCTTGCTCACACCAACAAGCAGTTACCACGGTATTATTGATAGTTAATTGGTTACCGTCGTCACTGGCCACTCCAAATTGATAAGTTCCTGTGGTAGGAGCCTGTAGATATCCTTGAAAGTGTATGATAACTCCATCATACAAACCACTATCTAAAACTAATCCACTACCCCAGTTGTAGTTAATTGATGTAGTTACGCCTGTGGTGTCTACAGTCCTATTGCTTGTACTAGGACTTGGGCCTCCGGCATAATAGGTAGTATAGTTCCAGCCAGCTACTCCAGCAGAGTGTGCTCGATCGCAATAACCAAGTCCAGCAATTAAAACAGCAGAGAGTAAGTAGGCAACAAATTTCATGTTAATTCTGCTTTATTGTTATGTAGGTATTGCTACCAGCATTGATGCGGTTCTTGATGGCAACGTTTTCACTTTGATTTTGTATGATGGTGCTATTTTGTTCTTTAGGTGTTGTGATACAGTTTGTATTTGACGCAGAATCTGTACGACATAGCTGTACACTAACAGCATCTACTGTGGCTACTACCCCAGTTTCTTTTTTATAGTCCGGTAGTAGACTATTTGTTTTTGGTGCCAACAAGTTTCCAAACTCTGCGGCTAACTGTTCGTTTAATAGTGTTAACACGTTGGCCAGGAAGTCCTGGTCTAAGAAGTTACGTTCCAATGAATTACTTAAAAACGTGGCATTTTGCGCAGCTAGTACGCTACCTAAGTCAACACCTTGTAGGAAGTTCTGACTAAGTGCTGTAACAGCCATTTGTTTTTCTTCTTCACGTTGTTTGAGTGCATTTTTGATTTCTTGAGGGGGTGTTAAAATTAAGATGTTACTAATACCATCTTCATTTAAGTGTAGTATTGCAGGTCGAGTTGGGGGTATATTACGTGCTGTTACTTTAGTACCTTGAAATGGTTGATCCAATGTAACTGTACCAGCATCATTGATAACATCAATCTTACCAGTCTTACACAGTCTTTCTATTTCATCGGGCATCATATCCTTACGTGGACACGATGGTAAAAGGATTACTGTACTTTCACCCAGTTCGTCAACAGTAGCAGTAAAATCAGTACCGCGAACAGCAACGGTTGCAGTAGGAGTGTTAATAGCAACCTTGTTAGGATTGTTGTGAGCAATCGCCCCTGATGCGTAGCGGACTGTGCCGCTAGCCATGTTAAGAGCCAGTTTGCCAGCGTCTTTATTTTTTGGATCATAAACAAATTCGTCAATGACCAGTTTGGAGTTTTCATTTACTTGTACTTTGGTGTCATCAGCAAATACTATGCCAACTTTACCCCTTGTTGTGTTGATACTGTCGGCCATCTCCACCCCGGTCCCTTTGGTCCCAGTTAGAGTCGTCTTCGATCGTTGTATCGAAGGCGGGGTGTTCACTTGCTCTGTAATTGTTCCAACGGCCGCTACGCAATTCGTGGAGATACTCACAAAGCCTACGCATAGTATTGTTCTCCATTTTAATCTCCTTGCTTGAACCAATAACATTTTTGCAAATCTCGCATTAGTTGATCTTTAGGCACACGAGTCAATTGATGTGCCAACTCTATAAAGTCTACCGATCTACTACCAACATTAGACTGACCATCGCTCCACTGTTGGTATACATTTTGCAGGAAACAAAGATCGGTCATATTAATGATGTTGGTTAATAGTCCAAGTGTTGTTACTACCATTAGTTTGTATGTTGGCTGTATTATTGCCGCCAGCAGCATTTTGTGTAATACCAAATGTATTACTGCTACCAGTTACACCAAGAACTAATGTATTATCATTGCTACCTGTTTGTGCGATTGTATAGGTATTACTGTTACCAACTGCTGCGCCACTTACATTAGTACCGGTAGCATTGTAACCGCCAATAGTAACAGAGTTACCATTAGTACCGCCATCCTGTGTAATACCATAGGTGTTGTTAGCACCAACACTTGATACGTTTACATTAGTACCTGCAACTACAGGTGTAGTTCCACCCTGTGTCAATGTCATTGAGTTACTTGCACCACCAGTCATACTAATTGTATCATTAGTACCAGCACCTTTAACGGTAGCAACTACAGAGTTACTTGCACCACCACTGGTTGTTGCTGTAAAGTTGTTATTTGATCCCAACACATTAACATTCAAGTTAGCACTATCACCAGTTTGATTAACAGTAACATTGTTACTAAGGCTTGCACCTGCTGTACCAGTATTGTTACTATTGATAATCGCTGTTGCATTACTACCTGTCACATTATAGGTAAAGTTGTTACCTGAATTGTTACCAGTATTTTGTCCTGAGTTAGCTGTGCCTGTTTGTAGGCCTAACTGTAGGGTATTACTGGAACCAACTTGGCTCACATTTACGGTATTGTTGTTACCGGTAATTACTGCGGGTGTAGTTGGACCCGATCCAGTTGTCTGTATTCCTTCAACAACGTTGCTGGCACCGTTCTGGGTCATGTTAATTGTCGAATTACTACCTGTTTGATTAATGTAGATAGTGTTATCAGCACTATAAACATTTGTACATACAAGACCTAGCACTACTGTTATAATCTTAGCTAGTCTATATTTCATTTTAATCTTCCTTTGGCCCTTGGCCATTGTCCTGCGACTCATACTACTTCGCCGGTGCTACTCCTTCTTTTACTGCTTGATCTTCTGGAACATCATCCTTTTTAGAATTGCCCAAAGGAATTGTTGGTTCCTTGGCTGTTGGCGATGTTTTTGTGGGATCAATATTTTTTACTCCTACTACTGGTACTGCTTTTACTTCTTGAGTCTGCGGTTTGTCTTGACCAAAGTTGTACCAAGCCCGTTCAGGAGCCATTGGATATTTGTAATCCCATACTCCTTTACGCTGGCCTTCTTTAATCAATTCTACTACAGCACTTTCAACCGCGGCCTTAAGTGCTATAGTTGTTGCTTCGTTAATAGTGATTCCTGATTCAAATTGGAATATACCAGCAATGGAACTTTGACTGCCAGTGTTTGGTGCACCAATTTGTTTTACCATGCTACTTAGGCTACCTGGATCAATACTCTTAAAGATTGCAATAGCGTCTCCAGTTGAATAAACTGTTTTTGTTACAGATATTGCTGCCAGTATCTTACCAGTGTTTACACTCACAGCACGCAGGCTGATTGTAATCACGTCTTTACTATATTGTGTAGTAGGACCAATACCCAGGAAGTTATATCCCACTCCACCAGATTCTAATCCCGAATCGTAACCAATGATACCACCTTCAATGATCATTCCAGCAAACTGCAATGGCATTAGTTTCTGTGCGTTTTGTCCTTCGTAGGCCTGACGCATCTGTGTAATAATTAAGCGTTCTTTGGTTAAGTTATCTAGACCACCACGCTCAACTACATCAAACCAAGTACCGTGTCCTACGTCTTGTAGTGCGCGAATTAATAACGCATCGCCGCCTTGTGTGACTGCTGTACTAAAACTTGCTACACCCGGAGTTGCTTTACGTTGTCCAGTTTTATCGTTAAACTGATATACTGCTACGGTTAAACGACCAGCAGCTGGCGGAGGAACCGAATCTAATTCCTTGACCATTTCGTTTTTCATTAACTTTGGTTTTTCTTCCAGGATTCCAGCTTTTTGACTAATAGCACAACCAGACAGTAGAAGAATTACGGTAGATAATATTAATAACTTTTTCACGTTAATGTCCTGCCGTAAACTGGCCCATGGGCACGTTAACAGTTGTAGTATTCATTCCATCAAATACCTGTAGTTGTATACCCGAAGTACCATCTTTTAGAATAGTTTGGCTCCAAGTAATATTTCCAGCACCAAATGCTATTTGCCCAGGCTGTACTTGGCCAGGAGTGCTGAACATACTAGTAGCTACGTTTTGACTGATTTGTGCGTAGATTCTTGACTCTAAGTTAGTCAAAAACTGCTGTAAAGGAGTATTTGCGGCAGCACTTGCTGCCTGTTGTGCGGCCGCTTGTATGGCCTGTTGAACTGCTTGTTGACGTTGGTATTGTTCGTTTTCTAAGCCAAGTTGGAAAGCTCCGTAACCAGAACCGTTTAGGCTTGGGCTTTTGAAACTGTAGTCGTTCATCGGCGTCGCTAGTACAGTCGTAGCGTACAGCGATACCCCAGTTAAGATAACCTTGTTGAAAAACTTCATAACTTCTACCTCTTTTATTATTATTATCGGTAGAGTCGTGGCGACTCTAGCTCCTATTAGTATTTAACGGGAACTAGAATAAAAGTTATCTGGCTATTTTTTAATGCGGGTTAGGATTTCTTGATAAAATGAGTCAAGTTCGCCGCCAAACTTGCCCATTAAGTGCTCTGCAATATCCTCGCAGAGTTTGTAGTCGTTGTTGTTAAGAGCTTGGATAAATCCTTGATGTAGCTCTTTGTAGCGGTCAATTGAAGATAATTCAAATACTATTTTTTCAGCTGGTACTACACAGTAGGTCTTGACTGGAGAGCCACTGACTTCAAAAGTTTCTAACTCAAGTAGGGTATGAGTTTCCTGTAAGCGTTTGACTGCTTGTTGGTCCCAAACTATTTGCACTATCAGTCCTTGGATATTTTTAAACGATGATAGATTTCTTGTACACCCTGTGCTTGGCTAATACAATCTTCTAAAGCATTGTGCAGGCCAGCTTTGTTCTTTTCACGTGGGTCACCGTGTACACCAAATAGTGTGCGGCTATCACGTATTTGCCAAAACTGCCAGGGAGTCGGCCAACCCATCTGACGATAAATGTTTTCTAAGATAACAATGTCAAATGCAGGACCTTGACACCAAATGTTAGTTGCTCCTACCAGGAAGCGATTCAGCTGTCGATACATAGATTCTAAGCTGACACGATCCCGTTCATCAAAGGCTTCTTCGTAAACATCAGCACTTTGATTAGCCCACCATTTGAGAGTATCTTCCTGTGCTACACGTCCTAGTGCTAGTTGCTCGTCCACATCAATACGGAAGTAAAGACTATCACCAAACGAGTCTACTGTATAGGGATCAAATTTTACTGCGCCAAGGGTGAGTATGGCACAGTCTGGGCAAGTACCCAGGGATTCTAAATCCAACATTACGTCCATTATTTTGCCTTGAGTAATTTCATTGATTCAGCTTCCACTACTCGAGTACGCAAGCCCGAGCTAGAGAATGAATGATCACGACGGTTAAAGATACACTCGATGCCACGCATAAATCCTTCACGCTTGCCTGTGTATTCTGATTGCTCATACTCAACTCCTAACATACGAACATCAATAGGAAGGATTAATAACAAGTCCACTAAGTCCTGTTCTGTTTGATAAACTACTACTTCATCTACATAACGGCAAGCAGCTAGTTGAATCTGCCGTTCAACAATGCTCTGCACAGGTTTGTTTTTAGTATCAGGACGATCGATAGTGGGATCTGTTTGCAAGCCAGCAATTAGGTAATCGCAATGATTCTTTGCTTCGGCCAGCATGGCAATGTGCCCTGCGTGCAACATGTCAAATGTTGAAAAGGTGATGCCAATACGTTTACCGTCGTCTTTGAGTTTACGAATGTGATTGAATATCATGTGTCTTGTTCAATTTTAACTTGTAAAGGGAAACCATTGTTACGTGCTAACATAGTAACTTCGATGCCTTTTTGTTCAGCTAATTCGTATGGTAGTACTGCTACTACTGCTGAACCTTCTTCGTGTACTTTCATGGTAATTGCTTCTGCAGCACCTTCGTCATAGTTAAATATGACCTTTAGTGTTTCAACCACAAACTCCTGTGTAGTAGTTTCGTCGTTGATATAAATCACGCGATACTGTGGAGGTTCAGGTATATTATTTTTTGGCTCGATGCGTGGACGAACTTCAATATGTGTTTTAGTTTTGGACATTGTTTTCTACGATAAAAATAAAGGGGTAAAATTACTCTACCCCTTTATTATACACACAAATTAATTATTTTGCAAATGTAATTTGAATTTTTTTAGCCTTTTGTTCTTCAGGAATTACCTGCTCTAGAGCAACGGCCAAAATACCATTTTTTACTGTAGCACCACGTACTTCAATATGCTCAGCTAATGGGAAAGTACGAGTAAAGTTGCGGGCTGAGATGCCTTTGTGCAAGTACTCAACTTCTTCATCTTTTTTGGATTGTTCACCTTTGACTGTTAGAACGTTTTCTTTTAGTTCAACGTCAATTTCGTCTTCGGCAAAACCGGCCACAGCTACTTCGATAACATAGTGAGTGTCATCTAATTTAACTACGTTGTGTGGAGGGTAGTTATCGCTTTTGCTGTTGGCAAAGTTACGATTTAGCTGTTCGAATAAACTGTCAAAGCCAATGGCTTGGCGATGAATTTGGTTCACGAATGTAGGTAAATCAAGGGTGTGGATTTGTAATTGTGTCATTTTATATCTCCTTTATTAAGCAAAATATGACTAAGTGTGTAGCCCGACTATCGGCACTACAAATATATTTATACTACAAAATTATGAAATTGTCAATGATTAGTACAATTTTTTGGGTAACGATTCAGAAGCTAATTTTTTACGCCAACGGTTCTTGGCCGCTGCTTTAGCTTTTTTACGTGCTGTAGTGGGTTTTTCGTAGGTCTCACGTTCTTTAAGTTCACGAAGCAAGCCTGATTCCAGGACTTTCTTTTTGAATTTACGTAGAGCTTTTTCTACAGGTTCACCGTCACGTAATGTAACTGTGTTACCTCTACAAACAACTGGACCGCCTTTTTGATGATATGCCATAAGTTTATTTAGTTGATTAACTCGGGTTATTAATTTTTATTCAAATACTGTTTAATTTGCTCTTGTTCTACATCAGTTAGAGTATCTGGATCATAACGACCAGCTTCTAATTCTTCTACTAAATGTCGAATATACGCTTCTTCATAAGCATACACGTCTGTTTGACGTTTGTCAACCTCTATCCAACGATTTCCGTTGTATTTGAACAAACGATTTGGTAAGTAATCTGTCCGAAGATACACATCGCCCTTACCAGGATTAGCCGGGAAAGTATTACCAAAATCCGAATGGCTGGCTTTACCCAAATTGGGTGTGTTATCTGCTTGTGCTACCAAATGTGTGTGCATGACTCCGCGGTTGCGTCCAGGTGCTGCTTCTAAGTTTACTCGGGGTGGAGGAGTTGGTTCTGGTACAGGCTCCGGTGTTGGCTCAGGTTCTGGTGTTACCTGTAGATCAACGTTTGATTCTGGTACCGCTATACGAGTAATAAGAACGGGTTCTTCATCGACTTCTTCTACTGTTTCTTCTTTGGGTTTGCCAAAAACGCTGGACATTGGGAAACTAAATCCTGACCAAAGAGGCTTTGTTTCTTCTACTGGTAATTCTTCTTCGGGTTCTGGGTCATTATGTACTACTAGTGCACCTTCTGAATAATCAGTCCAATCTGGAATTTCTGTTTCACGATCAAATACAGGTTCAAGATCTTCGTAGGTAGTTACAAATGAAGAGTCTAGCTCAAGTTCAGCAACGGTTTTCTTTTTAAAACGATCACGGATGCGTGCTAAAAACTTGGGCAGTTTAATTTCTGTTTTTGGTTCTTGTTTAAGTTGTTCACCACGCGACCATGCAAAGGTCATCTGACTTGCTAACAACATAATAACTGCCAATGGATCAAATACAATAACAATAAGGATAATGATCCAGGTCACTGCACGTTCCAGCATTGATGCATCTGGAGTGGTACCATACACAAATGCAGCAATGTATTTGATGGGTCCTACCTCGGCATCTACCTTACGCACTTCAGCACGTATGGGAGCGGCTTCATCGTTTAACTTACTGATGATTGTTTGGTTAGCTTCAATGTCTCGAGCCAAGGCCGCACGATCACGCTTTTGGCTGTTGCGAATAGCATTAGCCTTGTCAGCACCCGTTTCACTTGTGCTTCGAGCCAAGACCTGATCCACTGCGGCATCCATTTGTGATAACTGCTTACGATCGGCTTCGATGTTGCCACGTGCTGTGGTGATCTTTTCATCGTATATGGCAATTTTTGATTGTACATCACCCGACACCAGGTTTTGGTCATTGTGTGCTTTGGATAAGAAACCAAAAATACCCATACTTGTGATCAGCATCAAGACCGTAACGGCTGTGACCATATAGGTTTTCATTAGGCGTGGTACACGGCTCCAGTACTGTTTGATCCAGGTGGCACAGACCAATTTGGCCACTTCCAGACTCACACCCATAATCATAATAGGTACTGCCGCGGCAGAGAAAATTGCGGTAAGACCCACTACACTATAGTAGATTGCAACAGAACTTATGGTAAGACCGGTTAAGAGTAATAGGTACGCAAGTATCATAGTATGTATTTATTGAGTTTGAGCTCAGTAATTGTACTATAATGCAGGATCAATGTCAAGAGATTCGGTTAACTAATAGATTTAACCACGGCAAAGTTTATAACCAAAGCATCATTATGCCCGGCACCAGTGGCGTTATAAACATAAATGATAAAACTGCCTGCGGCTACTGCACCCACTGTTACCAAATATGTGGCGGCGGTTACCGGAGTCTGTAAATTTACAATGATTGAATCATTTGAATTAACATAGCTATTATTAACTGTAAACGCATTAATAGTATAAGCACCAATGGTACCAGAGGCCATTGTAATTTGACCAGTGGCTCCATTGGCCGTTACCGCGGTTGTTTTGTTTGTTGATTGAGTTACACCACCGGCGGTATTGGACAATATCAAGTTACCGCCAACTTTGACATTACCAGTTACAGTAACCGTGCCGCCAACCGTTTCGTTAAGGGCAATGGCTACGTTACCAGCGGCGATGTTGCCTGAATACGTTGGCAAGTAAGAAGCCACGTTGGCGTTGGTATACACTTGAGTTTGTAGTGTGGCAATGGCCGCATTGGCCGCTGTCACGTTGCTGTTGATTGAGTTGATCTGCGTTTGCTGTGTGCCTGCGTTGGCAGTCCATGCAGTAGAGACAGCATCCACATACCCCTTCATTGCAGTATTGGCTGTAACTATTGCGGCATTGGCACCAGCCACATTTGCCGCCATGGCCGAATTCAATGTGTTGACATAACTTACTACTGCTGAGTTGGCAGTGACTATTGCCGCATTGGCCCCAGTAATTTGATTTTGTAAACCAGCAACATTGGCATTGGCAAATAACTCGTAAGCACCTACGTTGGCCGATAGGGTTTGCATGGTGTTATTAACAGTAGTAATCTGACTATTAACATAACTGACCACATTGGTATTGGCTGTGGTAATTGTGGTGTTAAGTGTTGATACTTGACCATCAACATAACTCTTTAAGCCAGTATTGGCAGTGACTATTGCCGCATTGGCACCCAAAATACTATTGTATAGGCCTGCGGTATTGGCATTGCTGAACGTCTCAAATGCACCTACATTGGCTGATAATGTTTGTACTGTAGATGCTGTAGCAAATGTAGCATTGGCATAAGTCTCAAATGCACCTACATTGGCCGTGATAGTTTGCAATGAGTTGTTGATGTTGGTAAACTGTCCGGTTGCGGCCGAGATAGTTCCGGTGCCAGCCGAAACGTTGCCAGCTGTGACATTGCCAGTGACACCCAAACTGGTCAAGGTACCAACCTGTGTGATGACAGATTGTATGGCATTGGTCACTGTGCCGGCTGTACCTGCCGAGGTTGCGGTTCCGTTCAAGGTGGCTGTTATGGTATTGGCATTGAAATTGCCCGACGCATCGCGACTCACAATGGTACTGGCTGTATTGGCACTGGTAGCATCTACACTTATAGTGATAGCACCGGTGGGTTGGTTTACTGATAGGTGTGTGCTGGCTGTCAGGCTGGTAAACAGGCCTGTGGGTGGAACATAGCTCCAGACCGAACCGTTGTAGATAACAAATCCGCCTTGTGCGTAGGCTTGATTACCAGCACCCAGATTCTGTGTGCCTGCTGTGCTGATTGAATATTCCCAACCTGCTGTGCCCGAACCATTGGCCAAATTTGGCGTGTTGGTGCTGGCGTCCCAGGCACCTTTGTAGACCACTCCGCCGGTTAAGCTGGGTGGAATCTGTGCGGCGGTCAAGTATCCGTTTGAGTCCAGGGTGGCCACACCCAAGCCAGAACCTTTTTGTGTGAGTGGAATACCGGCTGTGGTCTGTACCGAATTGTCTGTGGTGAATGTGAAAGCATTACCAGTAAAGCCTTGCCAGTCGATCGATCCTGAATTTACTGTACTAGTTGTGCCGGGCTGTGTGGTCCAGAAGTGTATGTCTGAACCCTTGGCAGTATTGGTGTAGTTTTCTGTGGCACGGAAATCAATTCTGCTGCCACCCTGTGTGCCTAGTGCGGTATCAAAGGTGTTGGTACCGTAACCGGCACCGGCCACACGCAATAACACATCGCCGGATTGTGTAGCACTGGGGCTGGCGACATTGCCACGGGCCGAACGACCTTCGTATGTGGGGAACACACCAGTTCCAAATGCATCGTTAAGGTGTATGCCATTGTAGCCCGGAACTGCCACTGTGTGGAACAAGGTGTTGGTGTATTCGGTGGGCACGGTATTGGTCAGGGTGCCGTTGATGAGTAGTGCTGACTGAGTGTTCAAGTTTTGTGTACGGATTCGTACTGTACGACCAATGTCCAAAATGCCAGAGTCACCGGTGTTGCCAATTTGTATGTCTGTGCTGGGTGTTATGGATGTTAGAGTGGTGTTCAGGATAACCAAATTGCCCACGGCCAAGTTTTGTACACCGTTGATATATAAGGTTCCGTTGTTAACGCCCAACTGCACTTCGGCGTTGGTTACCGAATCGGCCAGCCACAGGCCACCTTGTCCGGCATAGACATTTTTCCAACGAAGAGTAGCAGTACCTAAATTGTAGGCCTGATCTGAAATGGGAACCACGTTGGCGGCATTGCTGATACCAGTGGATGCAATGGTCATACTGGGCACCGAGGCGTCACTACCCAAGGGTGTGGTATAAAATTGTACGCTGGTACCCAGCGTGGTAGCTGTTTGATCTTCCAGGGCCACAAAGTCCATGCGGGCTGTGGAGATTGAGGGCCAACCGGTGTTGCTGTAGGGTGTGGCACCGTACCGAGCAATAATATTGCCGCTTAGTACCTGTGTGGGTGCGTCAGCTGTGCCATTGTAACGACGACCAATGAATGCGGCATAGTTGTTGACCGAGTCATTGTAGATACGAGCCGGCAGGCTGTCCTGTCCGGTCAGGTGCAACAACACACCGGTATTTTGCGGAACAACTATCGCTCCATCGGCCGATCCAATAATGTCAATGGCACTATCAAAACTGATGTTGGGCACATAAAAGTTTAGTGTACCATTTTGTAGTGTTTCAATAATGGTACGACCTGAAGTGGTCAATGCGTTGAATGCACCAAGAATGTTTACGTTACCTGTGCCGTTGGTATCAAGATTTAGATCTTCATTGGTGTTGGCTGTGCTGATTGTGGCACCAGTAATCACAAGGTCACCAATGTTGGCATTGGTTACTGCTACCGCGGCAGCTTGTCCGCCTGGTGTAACTCCGTCGCTGATACGGAATCCTTTGACGGGATCGTACCAGATACGACCTTTTTCGCCCACGTAGGCATTGGTGTTTCCGGCTTTGCTTAAACTTGTGAATAGTTTTTGAATTGCCATAATTAAATTTCTTCTCTTAACATTTTACATTTTTCAAAGTGATATTGTTTCATCTGCGGCAATCCACCAATTTTATTGCAATGAGGACATTCAACTTTGGGTTTTGGCTTTTTCAATTTATTACGCTCTAATTCAGTCCAGACTCTGCCAGGTTTCCCTGCATTAACACCTATCAATGATTTTGAAACTTTTTCCTTGTGCCACTCTGCTAAAGGTCTGCCTTTAAGTGGACTTGGTTTACCTAATTTTTTTAGTGTCTTTAATCTTTTAGCAATAGATTTTGAAAGTTGTTTTCTACCTTTAAGGGTATTTGAAATCTTATTACGGAGTTCTTCTGTTAAAATTCTACCAGAACACCCTTCGCCACCATTAGTCATATTTCTTAATATACCAGTACCTAAATCTTTACGACCATATTTTTCTATTAGATTTATTTCTAATTCAAAAGCATCAATTTCACTTAAATTTTCTGCTAATATTTTAATTTTAGATTTATCTTTCGGTACTACAACCGAATGTTTATGATCCCAAGCTCGATTGCCCTTTCCTTTACCAATATAGTAAGGTGTGTCGTTGGATTTTCTTAAATAGGCATAAACGTAATACGTGTTCATGTTATCTATTTTACGATTCAAAAGGTTCGTCTTCGTCAGCTATAGCGATAACTGCTGGTTTGATTCCTGCGTTCTGACGCATGATTGCAAGTTCGTCTGGCTCGCACTCGCATGGTTCGCAACCACAAGCAGAACAGTGACCTTCATCACCGTCAATGGCAACATCAGTGTGTGGAACTTCTACACCAGCTAGTTTTTTCATTAAATCTAATTTCTGTTGCAGGGGAGCAACCATCGAACGGGTATTAACCTGTGCTTGACCTTCAATACCATGAGTGTCAACGGGTTCACTAACTTCAACGTCAACAACTTCTGGACGGTTAGTAACTTGTGTTTGGCTTTGGCCTGAGTCTTTAGCATCAATTACATCTGCTAGTTTACGTAGAATTTCACTTGCTCTCATATCGTTCTTTCATTAACCTGCTGTATATACGTTACCAGTTTTGGCTGTTGTGTTACCCGCCGCAAAATCGTTTACATATCCGCTAGCGGCCACGTTGCCAACTTGGGTAATTGTAATAGCTGCTGAGGCACCGCCTACTGGCAACAAGCTCAGAGTATTAAATAGGCCCTGCATATTGATATCGTTTTTTCTATTAGGTAAAACGCTGACAGGGTTGGACTGTGTAGCTGAGCCATTGATATTAGCATAGCAGGCCACGTTAGAAAATACAGTAACTTTAGTACTGTTAATCTGCGGTGTGGTGATAGCAGTCGATGTATTGTATGTTAAGGTGTATGCCATTCTTTAAATTCCTAGGTATTAGTGTTATTTATCTGTTAGAACCCTGCTGCTTTAAGTCTTGCGGCCAGCTGATCCAGTGCTGAACTAACTGTGGTAACGTTGCTGGTCCAGTTTCTATAGTTGCCCATGGTGTATAGTATGGAAGCAATATTTGCAGTACCAGAACTTTGAATATTTCCCAGAGATGCTGTAAAATAAACCACGGCCGTATTTGCTTGTAAACTACCTGCTTCAACTAGGGGACTTTGGATACTAGTATTTGATATAAAGAATGCCGGAGTAAATGCGTTGCCTGTTAGATTAATATTACCAGCTGAAACGTTACCACTATTGTGTAGCAGATAGCTAGATACGTTTGCGTTGCTGTATGTTGTAAATGTAGCATTAGCATAAGTTTTAAATTGACTTAGGTTAGCATTTATTCCAACGATAGTTGTATCTGTTCCTGCGGCCAAGTAACTTGCTACATTGGAGTTTGCATATACTGTACTAGTTGTAGCAAACGCGGTGTTGGCATAATTTTTAAATTGTGTTAGATTAGAATTAATACCAATAATAGTAGCATCTGATCCTGCGGCCAAATAACCAGCAACTCTGATATTGGCGTATACAATATTATCATTGTTGCCTGACCAATGTGCTCCTCCGGTAATAATAATATTACCAGTATTGACATTACCAAATGTACCTACCCCAGTAATTGTAATTGGACCTGTGGTTAAATTAGCTGATAAACTGGTAATAGCTGATGTGTTATTAGCAATCGCAAGATTAGCGGCCTTAAGGTTAGCGTTAATCAAATTAACATTAGCGACCACAGCTGAATTTAAAGTGTTTACATAACTGACTACGGCAGCATTGGATGAAACTATTGCGGTATTAGCAGCAGTAACGTTGGCATTGAGTAAATTAATTGCTACAGTATTATATTGACCGTTTACTGTGGCTGTATAAATTGCACCATTGGCCGCTGTAACATTGGCATTCACCAAATTGATTAGATTTGCAGTATATGTTTGATTGTATGTATTGGCTGCAGTAATTAGTGAGTTAGTTGTTGCTACGTTAGCATTGACAGAGGATATTTGTCCTGCTTGGCTAGCGGCGTTAGCAAATAAAGCTGTAATATTCGCAGTTGCCAGACCAAGGTTAGCATCCAATGTTTGGATGTGTAGGTTTGCCGCTGTGATATTATTACCTAGAGTTACTTCATTTGCATTATTGGTTTGTATATCACTGTATAGTACTGCGGTATTTGATACCAGTGCAGCAATGGCCACATTAGCAGCGGCCACATTGGCGTTTACTGCTGGCAAACTGGTATTAATGATTGTTGTAATGTTATTACCCAATCCAGTGACATTGTTATTTGTATTAGATAGACCTGAGGTTAATGTAGATACATTACCTTGCAGGATAGTGATGTTAGCAGAGTTATTGTTAGTGTTACCAGTAACTGAGTTAAGATGTGATTGTAAATTACCAGTATTAGCAACTAAGTTAGCAACGCCTACACTGAGTACACCAACGTTGGCATTGAGTGAATTAATTTCTGTTTGTATTACAGAAACGTTAGCATTAGCAAAAGTTGAAGCTACACTGACCACATAAGCATTAGCCGCATTGGTAGCAGCTACTACGCTGGCATAACTTGCAGCGCCCGCTACGTCATTGATAGTTAGTTGAACGGCGCCAGTTCTACCTGCTACACTAGTGACACCAGGATTATAGTATGCAGTAACATTAGCATTACCGCTGGCAAATACTATAACATTAGCATTGGCAAAAGTTGCTAGATTAGCAAAGTTTTGATCAATTATTTGAAATGCGTTGCGTAAGGGTGTGCCGGTTCCATCGTTTGGGTGAGCACCGGTATAGACGTTAGCAAAAATACTCATTATTTTTTAACCTTGTTATTGAGTATTTATCTAAAAAGAAGAAAGCCCGCATAAAGCGAGCTTTCCGGGTACTCCAAAGTGCCGTTCGGCTTACAAGTATATTTACAAGTTTAACTCTTTTGCTTGCTCATATAGGGCAAAACTAGCTAGATTTTTACCTTTTGATTCGCATTGTATATCAAAGTATGGCCAAAAACTCAATGCCCACTCGTTAACCTGACGATTCCAGTAAAAGTCTGAATGTGCTCGTAACTTTGCTTTTTTGTAACCTTCTACCAAAAGTGCCGAGTGGTTGGGGGCAGTGAGTGGATCATGTCCCACAAGTACATCTTCGCGGCTGACACTATAATGCATAGCAGGACGAACACCACGCCAGCTATCAATAACTCTCGCAACACGTTCGTCCCGTGGGCTAATGTACTCGCCTTCGCGTATCCAGTGATGATGAATATCGAGCACAATAGGTACAATATCAGAAATGGTAAGACAATCATTTAACCCCCATGCGTTTTCTTCGTTTTCGATAGTGATACAATTACGGGCTTCTGGCGATAGTCGCTGGTATGCACGGCGGATGCCATCTGGACCTTCTCTACCGGCAATATGTACGTTGATCTTAAAATCTTGGAATTCTTTGCCATAACCCATCCAACGGGCCATATTGGTGTGATATTCGAACTCCTCTATGGACCTATCCACGATCCCAGGATTACTCGATGCAAGCACAGTAAACTGGCCAGGATGAAAACTAAGCCTAACATTCCGAGCCTTAGCAATAGCCCCCACTCTCGCAAACGCTTGTTCGGCGTATGATACAACAGAAGAATTGCGCCAAAAGTTAGAAAAATCACTATGGGTATAGCAAGGAAGAATATCACTGCTAAGACGCACCATACGTAGAGACTCTGGGAGCTCACTGACCCGCTCCACTAGTAATCTTGTTGATTCGATGTTTTGAACCATTAGGTCCCATAATCGTTGCTCCGCTACTTCCCTTGTTTGATTATTTAACCATCTGACGGTGGTTGTTCCAGTATTATACTTACGTGCATCGTCTTTGGGTTTAAGACCCCCAGTTTGATCAGGACGATCAATCCATTTGCAACAGAAGCCTATTCGTTTAGTGAATGCTTGGATTTTCAATCTCCCAGTAAGTTGAACCACGTTGTTCTGTTGCAATTATAGCATCTTCAAATCCCTGTTGCAAGTCTTGGCTACGTAGATCTATGGCTTGATCTAATACTTCAAGCATAGCAACACCCACTTCATGATTTTCGGTATCTAGTAGGCTTTCACCGATGGCAACCAATTCATCAATCACAGCATCCAATTCTTGTACTGTGAGATCTTTGACTGCTATAGTATTGTCAAGTACTCCGCGAATTATAGTTTCAGTATCTCTCATTTTAAACTCATAATATGTTTTATCACGTCATTGGCTTCTGGAAATCCCTGACGTGCTTTAGCTTCTACTGCCTGTTCAATATAGTCCAGTTGCATTTTATTTAAGTCGTTTAAAAATCCTTGTATTTGGTCACGTGGGATTTCCATACGGAATACATTCTTTCCTGGACGAGGGGTATCTTCGGGCCACATATATTATCCTTGCACAAATACTTCTACTGTTTGCACATGACTGACAAATTCTTCGTAAGTCATCAAACTGTAAGGGCTATGATTGTAAAACTCATAGGGCATTTTAATTCTCACACCATCTTTGTAGCACTCGTGGAAAGTCTTAATGTTATCTTCTTCAACATCATCCCAAGGGCGATATTCATAACCTAGGTAACTGTATTTTGCATTCATGATTAATCCTTAAAATAAACATTAAAAGCACGAGCATTCCGTTTGACTGTACTACGATTCTTGCGATGTGGTCCGCGATACACTATACGAAAACGGTAACCCAACTGTTTTAAACTGCGACGTAGAGATTCTAACTGACTGATAGGAATCATACGCAACTCTGGATTAGCCTGTACTGTCATATATACATCACTAAAGCCGGCGATGAATGATTCAGTACGGAGTTCTTGTGGAACGTATGGCATATTAGTTTGCCTCGTAAGCGGCTTTGAGTTTTTTCATAAACTCTGCACGAATCTTTGCCGCTTGCTTAGGCGTCAGCTCAATTTCAGGATATACCTGACTTTTGACTGAGGTTTTTACTACGGCATTTTTTGCTACCACGGTGCGTGGCTTTGAAGGTTTTGCAGCTGTAAACGGATTGTCATCATTGGCTTCAGCAACTAACACCGCTAAAATCTCTTCACGACCATTAGCAAAGTTAGTAGCAATTAATCTTTTTGCCGCTTGACTTTTAGTCATTTCAGTGTTCAAAAACTGCATTTCAACTTCAGTGTGCCCTGCTTTACGTAAAACGTCAATACGCTTAACATCGTTAGCTACACGAAATTTTAATACACCGTTTAGTCTAGAAACACCAGCAAAAGTAACAAGTTTTGACATAGTTTTAGCTCCTAATTAATTACTATACAAGTATTATACTATTTTGGCAATTTTGGGTCAACCAAAAGCCTTAAATAAGCCCGCTACGCAGACTACGAAGCCCACAGCATTGACCAGCATCTGTGGCTTATTTGCAACACGTACAGTCCAGGAAAAATAGAATAAACTGCCCAGCATACCCGCTATGATATTCCAGGGGTAAAGGTTGAGGTTCATTAGGGCATACATGGCCATAATACATATTGTACCGGCCCACTGTAAAAGATCGTTGATTTTTAACCTCATGCTATATTATAGCATTTTGGCAATTTAGGGTCAACTTAATGTAGGGTGCTGTTACCTAACTGCTCGCCGTCCATGATCTTAAAAATTCTAAGAATTTTTTGTACATTCTTAGGTTGTTTGAAGGGCATATTTTCTGGTAAAAATACTGACTTTAATTCACCGTTAGGTCCTAGTATAAAACCATAGTCCTCGTCAGTGAGTTCTCCATCAATAAAACCATCTTCAAATGCCAGCTCTTCGGATAATTTGCTCATGATAGCTCCAGTTGTCTAATCTACTAATATACTTATCAGCTTGTTTTTTTAATTGTAACATAACTTTACGATCGTGTCTAAAATGTTTTTGATATAACCGCCACGTTCTGGTAGATTCCATTTTACGATTGTACACTATCATTTCACTTGCAACATTAAATCCGTGAGCTAGAATTTCATCTTCACAGCCTAGGTAGTCTTGCATGGTATCATTGTAACGCAGAGTAGTTTGTGCGCGATATCCTCGACCATGGCGATAACCTCGTTGACGGCAATAATACAGGTGAAGGTATTCATGGGTCAGTACATCAGCAATATGAAATCCTATGCTATCCCAATCGGTGCTATCAATATAACAAATTTTTTTACGAGCAGGGAAGGTCAGGGTGATAAAAATGCAAGGGTCGTCCTGTTCGTCATCGGCTGGACGGTACTCGCCCTTGATCCAAAAATTGCCAGATTCTACACGTGAGTCTCGCTCAGTATTGAACACTAACTTAGAGTCACAGAACTGCATACGGATTAAATGCGTTAATCCCTCGGGCGTGTACCGTTTACCGCGGTGTCTAACTGCGATAGTTTGTAAACGCTCGAGAGCTTTGAAGAACATTAGATTTTATTAAAATCAGAATAAAAAAAGTGTCCACCAACACGGGCTATGTAATTTTTCTTTTTAGCCCATACTGGACGAATAGCTGCGGCATGGAAATATAGTGCATCACTGTACTTGGCTTGCCAGCTTGCATAGTTTCCTTTAAGAAGTTCTTGAGCCACACGTTGACTTTCCTCCCATCGATCATCAGAATCTTTGGGTTTGTGTACAAACATGCACTTCCATGAGAATTGACATATTGAAACGTTTTCAACTACCTTGGTTGTTTGTTTCTGTTGTTCTGGACGACCAAACCAACCAGCCTGTACCATCTTGACAGTGGTAACTTCTCGACTGCGTACAGTTTGTGTACGTTGATTCACTACCGAGCAAATTGAATCACCAAAACGGCCATCACGGACGCGGTTAATGGTAACCATGGCTACTGCCACTTTGCCTTCTTCAGGTTCACTGCCTGCTTCGTAGTAGATGTTGTGTGCAAGGCAATCGACGTCCTTGCTTGATACGTTGATGTCCACTATGGGACTCATAATAGCATCAACTAAATTGTCCAAGCGCAATTGAGCTTGTGCTTTAACTGTGCCAAACACGGTGTTTGACTGTACTTCTTCTGCATGACCGGGTGCCATTACGGTCAGGGCTAATATTGCTACGATAGATAAAAATATCGTTCTCATACTGTCCTCCTTTGGTTATACGCTTCGATAAACTGAAAGCGTTAGATATTTAAACTCATATCTAATGAGTTATAATACTATATAAGTCGTTGAAAGTCAAGGTAAGTAGTGTTTCTGAGCAAAAACCCACCATTAAAACCCTACTTATTCTGGTTTATATAGGTACTTAATGGTATATTTTGTTGATTTGCTTGAGCTATAATGCCAGCGGGATTTGGATCATTAGTGAGGTTAATTCCTGCGGTAGCCAATTCTTGAGTGTTAATAAATTCAGCAATGGCCAATCTGATTGTGTCTCCGTAGACATCTGGAGTAATCAAATTAGCAAAAAATTGGTAAGTCTGTGCATCGGTTTTGTCTGATGCTGTTTGCCCAATGCTCTTTCCAAAAAACTGTAGAGTCTGTGGATACCCAGAATTGAATACAATTCCTGCTTTGTTTAAATTATTAACTTCCGAAGTCAAATGATTCAACATTGTGTAGTAGGCCTGCTGGCTTGCTGTTAAAGCTGCACTCGACGGAATAGAATTCAATGCGCTATTTACAGCCGACACGTTTGAATCAATCATAGTTATGTTTGGTGGTCCGACGTTGGCAGAAACTTCATTGTTATAATCAATCACAGCTTGATCAAGATTTGATACTGCGGATGATACAGCACCGGTTAAAACTGTACTGTAGTTTGTGTTTAAGGTTGCTATGTTTGCGTTATAAGGATTGCCAACTACCGCGCCCAAATAGTCGTTGATAACAGGCGTATTGAAAGGTCCCGAACCTGTGCCCAGTGTGGCCAATAAATTATTTGCAATAGTATTTGATAATACCAAACTATTAGCATTAGCAGTTGTATAATTTAACGTGGGATTTTCTATGGCTGACAACAGTTGAATAATACTAGACCAACTTGAAAAATATCCCTGTCCCACGTCTTTTTGTAGTAGTGCGGTAAAGGTTGGAAAGTCTGTTACACCAATGGAATTTAAATGAGCAAGAGTAGCTGGAGAAACAATAGTATTAAAATTAAGATAGTCGTTAAGAGACGTAATCGAAGCATTTGCAATAGTTACATTAGTTGCTGTTTGGATAGCTTGTAGTGCTGTACCAGTAATGCTCTTAAAGATTGATGTTATTACGTCTGTACTATTTCCAGATACTTTTGTATTGTTTATTACATTTGCAAGTGTCGGCAAAGAAACCTGCCCAACCGAAGTAGTAGCAGTAAAAGTTGAAGGTGCTTGGCTAACAGTCTGTGAGTTTTGCGGAACCTGTGTAAGATTGTTTGTGTTCAACCCAGCAGCTGATAACTGTGCGGCTAAGTTGCCATAAGATCCCAAGCCTTGATTTAACAAATTTTGACCAAACACATAGGGATTACTAATAGTAGATATATTATTAATATCATACATAGTTCCCCATGTTGAAATAACATTAGATATCAGCGCACCAGTATTTCCAATGCCGCCAGTTGACAAATCACGGGGACCAGTATAACCAATACCACTTTGTGCGTAGGTTTTGCCTTTTAGTAAATAAACACTGGCCACAGTATCAAACACTGAGCCGGCGTATCCGCTGGCAGTTTGATAGACGTTGGCAAAACTTTGAACTCCATTGATAAACGGTAAGTTAACCTGTGTTAGTATCGTACTACTCATACTAGCAGTATTTGTAATAGCTACATTACTATAACCAACAATGTCATTGGCATGTATACCAGTACCGTATACAGGATTTACATAAATTCCATAATAGGTAACACCGCCCGAACTAACGGGAGTGATGTTACTGGGATAAAAATCGATTAACCATTGGCCCTGTGTTACTCCAACACCAAGGTTAGCCAATGATGCAAGAACACTTGCTGAACTGTTAGATGAACTAGCATTGGTAAAAATATTAGCAATCAGTGTGATTGGTGTGTGAGAACGAAAAGATGTAATTTCAGATATTACTGTAGAATTTGCCGCAAGACCCTGACCATTGATAATGGTATTCTGTGCGGTTAATTGTATTGCTGAGGCCACGGATTACAACCCAACTTGTACAGTAGGTTCGCCTGTTGCTTCTATAGAATGATAGTTACAACTACACAAACTGCCGATACCCGGACCACCTATAACAGCTGCCGGCTTGCCTTCGATCATTACTGTACTGCTAGTCAATACCGGCAGTACTTTTGCAACTTTACATGTAGGATTATATCCTGGTGCTTTAGGATTGGTCCAATTGCCATGCGGTGCAACTATAGCACCTGCTGTGGCTACAGGACGGCCACCCGCTAGGACAGTTGGAGTAACAGATGCAACAGCATTAGGTGGTCCATATTTTGGATCAACTAAATCTCCGGTACAAGCAATCGGACGTCCTGGCATTTTAAGTAATTATTCCGCCTTTAGTGGCTGGCTGAATACCTGTTGTAGTGCGGATATAGTGATTTTCAATATCTTTAATAACAGGACCATGCATGATAACATGTTCAAATTTCAGCGTTACATTAGTATTTATATCCGCAGAAATTAGGCTTTGCATCAATCCTAAACCTTGGTTACTTGGTATAACAGTACATGGACGGTTTACAGTAAAACCCGCGGGTAATTGATCTACAAATTTGGCAACGATTTCATCACCAGTTACCATCTTGAAACACACGATATCGCCTTCTGCGTATCCTTTATTGATTAACATATTTTATCCTTGTAAATGTTTTCTTAATTCTGTAAAACCACCAATGTACTCTTCATCTAAAAAAATCTGTGGCAATGTACGTGCTGTTGGTACTGCTTCTAATAATTGCTCTTTGGTCCAATCTGTACTTACATTGCGTTCTTCGTATTCAATACCCTTTGCTGTGAGTAATTTTTTTGCCTGATCGCAAAATGGACAGGCGTTTTTGCTCCATACTGTAGCTTTCATATTACATTTCCTTCTTATAAATTCGGTAGTGCTTCGTAGTCAATGGCGTCGCTCATTACACCAATGACATAGCTGGTTGATTCTGATTCTTGTAGAGCTGTTTGCTTTTTACTTGTATCTGTGTGCTTGTTAAACCAAGGAATAGGTGTTGTCTTGGGTGCCGATGCTTGATACTTGATGCCAATATCTTTTAATGCACCGACTGCGGTATAGTCAACAAAGTCTTTGAGAATTTGTGCGTTCAACCCAATCACAGGACCTTTCTTAAACAAGTAGTCAGCCCATTCTTTTTCTTCGCGGATAACATCTGCATACAGTTGATATACTTCGGCTTCGCATTCAGCTTTGACGTCAGCAAAACGTGAATCTTCTTTAATAACCTGATTGATTAAGAAAGCTGTCCAACCTTTGTGTAGTAACTCGTCTTGTAGGATCAAGCTAATAATATTGCCGTTGCCCATAAAGATACGATTCTCTACCATTGCAAGACTTGTGGCAAATGATACCATAAAGCGGAATGCTTCTAACGCATAACTGGCATGTAAGGCCATCCAAATAGCGCGAACGTGTGTGCGTTCATTGATCTTTTCGCCAGCTTCTTTGCGGCAATTGATTTCATGTAGAGCATCATAGTAGTTGCCCACAGTTGATGCCATAGCAACAATTTCTTCAGTGTCATGGATTGTATTAAACACATCCTTTGGTACATTATAGATATTACGAATAATGTGACTGTAACTCTTAGAGTGTATATTAGTTTCAAAGAATGTCCAGTTATAGACCAATGCTTCTAATTCTGGTAGACTAATCACTGGTGTAAAGATTTGACTAGGGCCGCGGCCCTGTAGACTATCTAATGCTGTTTGACGTAGTAGGTTACTGGTAAAGATATGTTTAACTGCGTCTGACGCATCTTTAAAGTCATTTGAATCTTTAGTTAAACTAATTTCTTCAGGTTGCCAAAAGAAGCCACGTGCTGTAGCTTCAAAGTCTGCAATTTTAGGATAACGTACTTCTTCAAAACGTTGAATAGTTACTGGCCCTTCTGGATCTAAAAACATCTTACGTTTAAGATAGTTTGTAGGTTTATTTAGATCATATTGTTGCTTTGACATTCTTTTTCCCTCGTGTTTCTTTCATTTTTTTCTTTGTTTCTTCTGAATGCTTTTTACCTAACTGGGCTAATCGCATTTTTTGTTTTGTCTCTTCAGATCGTTTTGCACCTACAGGATTAGAATTTGTATTATGTGCCAATCTTAGTTTCATTTTAGTCTCTTCAGACTTCGGACGACCTTTTAATTTCTCACTAATTTGCTTCTTACGTTCTTCGGTGTGAGGAGGGCGTTTAATTCCAGTTAATGCTTTACTTATTTTTGATCTATGTTCTTCTGTAAATACCTGGCCTGCACCACCCTGACCTCCATCTGTTCTATTATGAAGTATTCCTGTACCTAAATCTTTCCGACCATGTTTTGCAATTAGTTTAATTTCGATCTTAAACGCATCATCCTCTGTTAAATTTGTTTCAATTAACACAATCTTAGATGACTCTGTTGGTGTATGCACACCCTTATTATTATTTCTATGTTGTTCCCACGCACGATCATCTTTTCCCTTACCTACATAGTAAGGAGTTCCATCATCTCTAAGATATAGATAAACATAAAATTTATTCATTTAAAGTTTACACCCTTCGCAGTCTTCTTGATCATCCCAGTTAATCTCTTCTAACATAGCGGGTGCCTCTTCGGCATCCGCTTTAGCACCCTGTTTATTCACGAGGCTATAATAGAAGGTTTTCAGACCCCAAACGTGTGCTTGCATTAAATTACGGGCAATTAATGTAGTTGGTACTTTACGATCAGCCCAGTGTGCTGGATTGTAAAAGGTATTTGTACTTATGCTTTGATCAACATAAGCCGCAAGTACTGCTGCTGTTTTTAAGTAAGCCGCACAATCAGTCTGTTCCCACATCAATTGATATTTATTTTTAAGTTTAGCATACTCAGGTACTACTTGTGTAAGTGATCCTGCTTTTGATTCTTTAGTACTGATCAAACTCATTGGCATTTCAATACCATTAGTTGAATTAATTACAACACTACTGGATTCAACTGGGGCAATGGCCATTTGGGTGGCATTACGCACACCATATTGTTTCATGTTGGATCTTAGTGTTTCCCAATCTAATTCGGGAGTAAAGTCTGCTAGCTCGTTAACACCCTGGGCACGTAGTTCCCAAGGGAAGGTACCCTGGCCATAACGTGTCTTGTCACTGTCTACACAAGCACCACGCTCTTTAGCTAGTTCTACACTGGCTTCTGTTAGATAAAATGCTTGATGTTCCATCCACGATTTAACATCTTGTAGTGCGTCTTTTTCGCCGTATCGGTAGTCACGCTTGGCGTGCCAGTAAGCTAGGTTAGTTACACCAATGCCTAGAGGACGTATTTCATCGTTGCTTAGTTTACTTTGAATACTCAAAAAATCTTGATAATCCAAGATATTGTTTAGACTGCGGTGTAGTATACGGCAAGCACGGCGCATGTCTTCTGGATTACGGAAAGCACCCCAGTTAATTGATCCTAATGTGCATAGGGCAATACGTCCATTGTCGTCATCTAATCGACGGAAAGGACGTGTGGGTAGTAGAATTTCACAGCAAAGGTTACTTTGATAAATGGTATGATATTCAGGATCAAATGGTCCTTGATTCATTACGTTGTCGGCAAACACTAGATAGATACGTCCTGTATCAGTACGTTCTTTTAGAATGCCACTCTTGAATACTTCTTCAGCTGACATTGTTTTCTTACGCAAGTCTTTGCGCTTTTCGTATTTTACATATAGGTCTTCAAATAACACAGTATCTTTGTAAAACGCTTCATATAGATCAGGTACTTCATTAGGATCAAAGAATGTTATCTGTTCTTTGTTTTTAAAGCGGCGCCAAAAGAAAGCTGATAGTACAACTCCGTAGTCCATGTGACGAACACGAGTTTCTTCTGTACCTTGGTTATTTTTAAGAACAATAAGATCATCAAACTGATGATGCCAAATTGGATAAAATACGGTAGCTGATGCATTACGGATTCCGCCCTGTGAGCATGAACGTAAGTCACCAAACCATTTTTTCAAGAATGGAATCATTCCTGTGTGTTGAATTTCGCCGCCACGAATAGGTGAACCTAAACTACGTAAGCGACCAATTTCTAAACCAATGCCAGCACGTTTGCTAGCATACTTGGCCATCATCTCTCCACTAGCAAAGATACTATCAAGATCGTCATCACTACGGATGAGTACACAGGACGAAAATTGTTTTGTAGGAGTACCCAGACCAGCGAGTACTGGAGTAGCAAGAGTGAAAAGACCGTCACTCGCCGCGGTGTAGTATTCTTTAATGTAACGCATTCTAGCTGAGTTAGGCTCTTCTTTGTGAAAGACTGTAGCGGCTGCAACCATGTAGCGAATTTGTGGAGTTTCATAAATTTCCTTTGTAGCACGATTACGTACTAGATATTTTTCGATTAATTGTTCAATAGCGGCATAAGAATAACTTTCGTCCTTCTCATGATCTAGCATATCATTCATTCGGTTCCAGTCGTCCTCTGAATACCACTCGAGAAGTTCTGGGGTATATAGTCCTGTGTCTACATTTTTCTTTACAATTTCGTAAAGGTGTGGAACATCATATGATCCATAGACGTCTTTACGTAGCATACTTAGACGTTGCTTTCCTGCCACGTATTGATAGTTGGTGTGTCCTACATCTGGATTATTCTCTACGTCGATTAAATCTACAATCGCTCGTAGGGTAATTTCATCGATTTCTCTTGTGGTAATACCATCATAAAAGTGCGGTTGACTTTTAATTTCGATCATCGATTGACTTACATCTGCGATACCACTACATACTTTTGTTACCTGAGCTTGCCATTTTTCTACTGCGAGCGGTTCTTGTCTTCCGCTTCTTTTTGTGACTTGAATTGTCATTATCGATATCTCTTAATTGTTATAGTAATCTAATTTTAAATCTACTGCTGTGTACGTTTTTTTTAACTTCAATGTTTTTTCAACTTGTACTTTATTTACAATCTCCCCGTCAATCATATTAACAATATATTTTCCCTGATTGATCCAAGCTAAATTATATTCGTGTCCAGAATTAGGATCTTGGTATATCCTAATCTCCATATCTAAGTCTTTTCTATGCGTACATAATGATAAAGTATAAACTATACCTAGGCATTTTGCAACATCGCAATAGACGTTCTCTTCCACTAAGGTCCATGGATCCGGCCAAGACTCAACATCGCTAGTGTCCAGATTGTAAGGGACAAAAGGAGCACTTGCCCAAAACTGTGCAGTTTGGACTAGGGCATCTTCTAACGGTAATTGATCTAACACAGATCGAAATTCACGCCAAGATCTTAACCGATCTTCGGACTTTAGTTGAAACATTTAAACGATTTATAAACTTGTAATTCTATAGGATAAACTGCCGGTTGCTGTAAGAGTGTTAGCCCATACAGTAGTGTAACCAGTATTTGCTGTAATATTCATTATCACATCAACTGCACCGCTTTGACTGTACTCTTCGTCGTAACCCACTGTAGACGAACCTGTAGCGCGATCAATTTTAATAATACCAGTGCGCTGATTAGATCCTTGATTTATGGTATAATTTACCACAGCATTGTTAGAACTGAAACTTGTAACATAATTTGTTAACGAATTCAAAGTAGTTGAGGTATCAACACCAATACTATTTTGCAGTGATGTAATTTCATTTTGTAGGGTAATTACATTGCCCTGTAGTATTAGTACGTTAGCAGCAAAACCAGTGGTAAAATTAAGTATGCTATACTGGGTTAAGATTTCAGTATGGCCAAGACTTGGAGCATAATCAGGTGCACCGAGTGTACCGTTACCGATGTATAATTGTTGAGTATCAGTACTCCAACCTAATTCGCCCGCAGCAAGTTGTGGTAAATCTTGATTTAATCCACGACGTACTTGTACTTGACTGATCTGTGTAATTGCCATTATAACTAAACCTTACGTATTATAATGTATTTATGCAGTCAGATAATACAGCTCAACCCTCTTGGTCCATTCGTCAGTCCAGTAGGCAAACTCGTCACCTTCGATAACAAATTCAAGGTATTCCGGCGTCGAATATGTTTGATCTTCTAGTAATTTAGGCTGGCAAGCCATCATAATTACACCACAGTTAATATCTGTACCATGTGTCGCATTGTGTGCTTGTGCGTATGCAGCCAATTGAATAAAATAATCTTCAATCCACTCACGCTTCTTGGGTTTGTTAGTTTGTTTAAAGTCGATAATAGCAGGACGACCTTTCCATACTCCCACACAGTCTGTAGTACCAGCATATAACCCACTATAATAAACAGGTACTTCAGTTCCCCAAAATTCATCTACGTTCGATAGTCCGTTAAGTATGACTTCTGCGGCCATAAACCAACTTGGGTGAGCAAATGGATTTGAAGGCAGTTCTTTCATATCATCACTTAGAATAAATGTTTCTAAGTAGCTGTGCATCCGGGTCCCACGATTAGCAGCTTCAGTGACAATTTGTTGTGCCTGTGCTTCGCCTACACGTTTTTTCCAGTTGTTGAGTGCATCAATCTTCTCTTGCGGTTTAGTGCGATCTAAAATTGTTGTTACACTAGGTACTTTGCTACCATCAGGTGTAGAGTAGTGTCTTTTGCCGTCTACGGTCGTGCGGCTAATTGGTGTATAATCGTATTTTGAAATTATCATATTTTATATTCGAAAACTTTCCCCGCAACCACAGCGGTCTTTTTCGTGGGGGTTACGGAATTCAAATCCTTCATTTAGGCCCTGTCTAACATAGTCTATTTCTAGGCCATCTAATACTACCAAATCTTTGTTGCTCACACGAACAATAATGTTTTGGTTAACAAAATCAGTTACACCATCAGTGTATGCATTAGTATCTAAGTATTCTAACACATAAGCAAGCCCAGAGCAACCAGTAGTTTTTATACCAACAGTAATACCCACGCCCTTGCCGCGACGTTCTAAATTTTGTTTAATTTTTTTTACTGCTAGGTCAGTGACTGTTATCATACACTAAAACTACTGCCGCATCCACAGGTAGTTTGAGCATTTGGATTTTTGATACTAAAGGCACTACCGTATTGATCTTCTTTGTAGTCAATGGTTGCGCCTGTTAGATATTGCATACTCATCGAATCGACTAGTACACCTTCAACATCAAAATCATCTTCGTTTTGATCTTCATCTAAGGTAAAGCCATATTGGAATCCTGAGCAACCGCCACCTTGTACAAAGGCACGAATTTTTAGCTTTGGATTATTTTCTTCTGCAAGAATATCTGCTATTTTACTTTTTGCTTGTTCAGTTATTGTTATCATGTTTTTTCCTATAATCTGCTATTGCGGCTTTGATTGCATCTTCTGCAAGGATTGAACAATGGATCTTAACTGGCGGTAGTGCAAGTTCTTCTGCAATCTCACTGTTCTTAATAGATTCTGCTTGAAGTAGCGTCTTCCCTTTAACCCACTCTGTAACGAGTGAGCTCGACGCGATAGCCGAACCACAACCATACGTCTTGAATTTTGCGTCTGTGATGATTCCATCTTCTACCTTTATCTGTAGTTTCATGACGTCACCGCAGGCTGGAGCACCAACCATGCCGGTGCCCACTGATTCGTCAGTGGTGTCCATCTTTCCCACATTACGTGGATTTTCGTAATGATCAATAACTTTATCTGAATATGCCATTTTATTTCTTTATTGGTTGCGTAGGAGACTTAGGTGCTTGTGGTGCAGGTACTGTTACAGGTGGTTTTTTTAAACTGTCAAACAACTGTTGTAGACCAGCAGCCATACCCGTACTAGCTATCAACATCATAAGTATAAAAGAAATTGGTCTCATTAGTTAGGTACCAATACTGTTTTATAGCAGTTACAGTTACCATCCAACATAGCTTCCCAATGAAATCCTGCGGGTGCTGGATATGTAGGTTGTGCTGGGGGATAAGTCTGTTGTATGTAAACTGGTTGCTGTTGAATAATCACAGGAGGGCGAGTAGCTTCGTAAACAATAACACCACCCACCACAGCAGGTGCTACCCATCCATAACCCGGGTGCCAGTAGTAACGGCCTCCACCATGGCGCCAATATTCAGCGTGTGCAATAGCCGAAAAGGCCAACAATGCAACAAATAGAATTTTTTTCATAGTAAACTCCTTCACGCTATTATAACGTATTTATTGAGTTTGGTCAAGGATTTTGGTTACTTACCGACGGCTCGTTTGGCCATTGAACTAACTACACGTGCATTATCAGCCGATACACCGGCATCAACGTTCAATGGTTCATCACTATCGATAGTATTTTCTGGCAAAGCCAAATAGATATATTTGGTACCAGTGTGTGGATCATCTTTGATACTTTTGATTAGGGATTTTACAGTATCGTTTGATTTTTGAGCAGCATCTAGTGCAGCAAAGTTAAATGCTTCATTACCAGGAATATTGCGAACACGTTCAATAACTGTGTCAACAGCCACCCGTGGAGTGACTGCATTAGATTCTTGTGCTTCATTGCGAAGCCACTCAAGAGCAGTAATTAAAGCAGAGTCACCACGTGTCTCTGCTTCATCTTCGATAGCACTTGGAGAACCTATATCCTCGCGGATAATATCACGAATACGCATTAACGACGCTCGCGGCCTAATTCTTCTTCGCCACCAGCAGCAGCATCAGTAGCATTAAATTCGTCGCTATCAAAATCGCTGTCGCCTTCTGGAGGAGCACCTAGTTCATCACCAGCTGGCTCAGCGGCCATTGCTGGCTCCATACCGCCCATAGCCATGTCGTTAGTTGGCATTTGCTCACCAGCTAATACACGACTGGCTGTGTCTGCTTGATCACGGCCTGTGCTCAATGCTTGCCATAAAGTTTGTAGAACTGGACCAGTTGCAGTTTTAAATGCTTCAGCTTGTTCTACTGAAATTTGATCACGAATTGTATCAACTAATGCGGGCAACTGTTCGTTCTGCATCTTAGATACTTTTTCTAACATGTCTTGGATTGAGTCAACAATATCTTTGGCAGCTAATACTGCTTCACTCTTGCCCATCTCAGATTCAAACAAGCCTTGTTCACTAGACATCCAACGATCCAAACCTTCTTTAACTAACATAAGTTCCATATACTTTGGATTCTTTTCGGCTGTGTGTGCGCCAAAAGATTTTTTAATTTGTTGGATATTTTCGCTAAGGGCCTTGCTTAAACGTTCGGCTTTACCATAGGTTAAATTATCATAGTCAATAGTAAAACCAAAGCGGCTTTCCATGACCTTGTTAATCTTCTGTGGTGTTACTTCTGTACGCATTTCTGAGAGTCTCATGGGTTTAATCCTAAACTGTTATATGTTGTATTTATACCTATTCCCATACTTTAGCAATTTTAGCCCTACGGTGTATAGTGCTTAATTGAGTCTGAGCTTGGGTTAATTTATATTCTGCTGTAGCTAATCTTGCTTGTCGTATATCAGCATAAAAATAATCACCCCGTTTAACAGCTGATTCCATGCACTTACGCATGGTTAAAATATCTGTATAATTTTTATTTATTTCCTGATCTAGGTGCAATATTTCGTTGGCTACCCAATATTGTTTTTTTATGGTATAAATTGTGTAGAGTACTGCTGAAACTTTTTCGCGAAAAACATGTATCAGCTCGTTGTTACGATCCCGTACTTCTGTCATTTTATTGGGAAATACCCGCAGATTGTACAGGCCAATTTTATAGCCGTGTTTAGTAGGCAAACAAATTACTTCTTGCTGTGCTTGAAACTTATCTAGTTGTTTAGCAGTCCAGTGCTTGAGATGATCTGTAAGGTGGTTAGTTAAAACTCGAAGTTCTGGGGGTGTACGATCAGCGGACTTTTTTTGTGTATGTGATTTGACCATTTTCATTACGACGCATTAATACATCCTGCATCGTTAATTGATTAGCAATTAATTGCTCGCGTTCATTTAACGCATTTTTGTTTATTTTAGATTCATGTTGGAATCTTCCCAACAGATTTGCTTGTTCGTTGTTCAATGCAATTTGAACGTTGTTTAGTAATTCTACTATCTTCATTACTTGATACCGTGTATAATAAAACTAATTATACCAGTTAATAGTGCAACAAATATTGCTGTTCCAATAGTAATAAGAGTTTTATTACCTTCTGCGCCTACTCGACCTAGGCTGTCTTTAATATCAACAATATGACCTTCTAATTTATCCATGCGGCCATCGAGATTATTTAATTTGGTTTCCAAGTTAGAGTATCTTTCTGCACAAAGTTCTACGTGAGCTTCAAGACTCTTCTTTTCAATATCGGTAGTTGTGGACATTTAAGTTCGCTTTCATATTAGCGATGCATTCATTGAGCCTAGATGTGCCTTGATAATGAGCCTTAATGTGTGCCGTAGCATCTAGTATATTTATGCTGGATGTACTTGTTTAAAGTATATGTTTTTAATACTACCGTAAGGATAAAAAATTGGTAGCATGAAACGTGCAGTTTCGGTTAGATATGTAACGATAGGAACTTGTTCAAAATCTTGCTGTAGTGCGCCCATGGGTTTACTAGGTAAATCGTAGACTTCAGTTTGTTCTACGGTCCAAGTCCATAACCAAACTTTTTGTTCGCCTTGATAGAAATCACCAAAGTCGGCCACACCAACGTCGGCTAGTGTTGCTTGAGTTGGAGGTTGTATGTTCTGTGGTTGGGTACGTAGACTGATGCATTGTAGTACTGTTTCCCAATTGCGTTGTTGGTTGCGCTCAAGGCTGTCATTGTCTCCGCGAGTAACTCCGGTAGCAGTAATATCTACCAATGTGATACCTTGAAATAACTGTACATTAGACATATACATATTTATCGGTCATAAAAAAAGCACAACGAATTGTGCTTTCTTTATTTTTACTTAAACTAACTATTAAGCTAATTTGAAGTTGTTTGATGCGCTAACAGTAATTGCGTTAGCCCAAACGTTACCAGAACTAACAGCAATGTTTGGTCCAAGTGCTTGGATACGTGTCTGTAGTGCAGAAGCAACAGAAGTAGCAGTTTGAATAACAGCGCCTTCGCTTGTGCTTGTACCAACAGAACCACCTGCACCAGAAGCTTCTAACAATACGCTCATTTGTGTTGTATCAACTTGATACATTGTGATTGTACCGTCAAGCTCAATTGCTCTTAACAATGTCTCAACTGCATTACCAGTGTTCATGTCAGCTGCTTGGAATGTCTGTAGTGCACCTGCTGGTCCAAGAGTTAATTTGATTGCGATTGGAGCTTTTGTTAAACCAGTTGAAATGATTTGACCAACTGAACCAATACCGCTATCTACGTTTACTACGCCATTTGCATCACCTGCATAACGTGTCTGAATTGCCATTTTTAATTTCCTTTATAAATGTTTACGCTTCTTGCGTATATAATTATTTATGATTATTGCAAAAAAACAGTATTTTTACTTGGCAAATAACGCAGCACTAAAAGTACCGCGATCTACTAGTTTTACCAGCCCCTGCGGGGTATTAAACACAAAACCTTCGCCCTGAGGACGGCCGTTTACAAACTGTTGCACACCCTGAACTTGACTTTCTAACTGCTTGGTAAGATTAGCTTTGAGAGCATACATGCTGTTCCATATAGTAAACAGGCCGTTGAGACCCTTTTGATTTCTATAGAGATATCCGCCTTGATTGTCGCCTACCAGTAGCTTGTACTGTTTGGCGCTGACATTATTCTGTAGCCAATCAACTAGTTTTTCGTTAGTTTGACCTGTAATACGATGATTTGTGTATTTTTGTATGGCCTGACGTGCAGGATTATCTAACCCGCTTAAGAATTTGTCTGTTATGGCACCGTATTGATTAATAGCTGTGGTTGCGGCTCTTAATAATTGTACTGGTTCGTCTAGGTGAAACTGTATTCCTGATTTAGGTGTTAGTATTACCACAGGTCCGTCTAACTTTAATCCCTGTCCGTTCCATTGTGCAGGTTTTGAGTTCGCATCAGCATAATATTGATGTACTGCAACTCCGCCTACGCTACGAGCAATCTGCTGTCCAAGAGTAGTTTTTGCTGAAACGTGATATTCAACTACGTTAGGTTTAAAAGCATAAACGCCCTTAACTGGTTTTAACTGTTGCCACCAAAGTAAATCACCCCAAAAGAACCCCGGACTTGAACCTACTGCTTGTTCTAATCCCTGCCAAATATTGTTTAATTTAGCATATAAGTCTGGACGTGTTTTACCGGATTTTTTCTTTAAATCGTACTCTTGCCAACGGGCAGGGCTGTCTGCAAAAAAATTGTTGTCAAACATATATTTGTCTTGCACAGTAAAACGACCGTTAGGTAATCGACCAAATACCAGTGCAGGAAATCCGTCCCATTTAATTGTGACAGATCCTGGATTTTTAATAACATCCTGTAGTGCTCCTAGCATTTGTTTGGCCGCCGCGGCTCCATCAAAGATAGTGTCCTCTGGATGCGGTTGAGCACCAGTACGTTCTTCAACTAGGATTGAGTTAATAAAATCTAATTTCATCTAAATAGTCCTTGAACCATGTCAAGGCCTTGCTGTAGTTTTTTCTTATCTGCCTCAGCTCGTCCTGTAGTGTCTTTTTCAAACTTGCTACTAGCAATAGCGGCAGTAATTTTATCAGTGTATATTCTTACTATATTACTTATAAAATTATCGTAGGAATCTACACCATTTAATTCTAAGGTATGACCAATGGCTTTAACTGCTTGAATAATATCAGCAATTTTAATATCTTCTATATTAGTACCAGATGATTGAGCCAAATCTTTACTTAATTTTGGATTATCAATACCTTGTGTTTTAAGAACAAACTTAGCAACATCAATGGCCCAAGTTTGGGGATTTTTACTCACTGTTACTAGTTCTGTATTTTTACTTTGTCTAAAACTGACAGGTTTGCCATCACGTAGTTTGGCCTGCACTCCATTGGTGCTGATGCTTAGATTTAAATATTCAGCAAGACTGGAATAAACAGTTGCACTGATAACACCTTTAACTCCGTGCTCAGGTGTCAGAGCCGATAACCACTCTCGATTTTCATAGTAGGCCATTACTAGATCAATTTGTACATAACCTGTGCCTACTCGAAAAACAACATTACGACCTGACTCTGTAGTAATGCCTGGTGTTGCATCAGCAAACTCTTTTACAGCTGAAGCATACGTGCTGGCATTAGCAGCATCAGTTAGGTCAGGAATACGTGGAATAAAAAAATGTAGGTCAATGTCGCCGTACTCTTTGTCGGGATCAGATACTAAATCACGCTTATAATAAAAAGCACTACCAACAGGACCTCCACCAACCACTGGTGGTAAATTCTTAGATTTTAAAAACGTATTAAACTGTGCAACAAATTTTGGGAATAGAGATTCTGCTACCAGTTCAACAGTCTTGGGTGTTATTTTAGTTCCTTGTGTTAGTGTACTAGCATATCCGCCTTCTACTACTATGTCGCGGATTTTCATACTACATGACCTAACTTACGGAACCAAGCGGCTGTTCCCGGTGTTGCATCTTCTGGAAGAGTCAGTAACCCCTTGGCTTGGTCTTGTTTAGCCTGTGCCAATTTACCTTCGCGGTCGGGGTCACCTTGTAATGCACGTAATACTGAACTTACTGAATTTAAATCACTTGCATGGGCGCCTGGGTTCAAGAGTACTTTTGCTGCTGCTTCACGGGTGTCTGCAATCACTGTGTTGTCGTCCCGGCGCATAACTGTACCACCAAATGCATCTACTTTAAGACCTAAAAACTTACCAATACTGTTTAATAGAATAAACAACTGACTACCTTTGAATTGCGGATCATCATACATGCCACGTGGACCATGTTGATGCCAATCTGCTACACGTTTAGCATCAGGTATAACCATTAGGTCAACCTGTGCGTATGCTTGTTTACCATCTGCGGTTTTGTAAGGCACGTCAACGTGTACGTTGCGACCTTTTACTGCTACTTGATACCCTTTGGCTTGGAAGTACCGAGCTAGAGCTTGTTTGGCCTGCTTCTCATCTTCTACACCAAAGTTCTTTACTGTTGCGGCCTGATCTAAAAATAAATCAATGTCGCCAGATTCTACTTTATATCCAGCAGAACCAATGTCTGCCATCACTTGACGTTGTAAACCGCTAGGTAGCTCACGCTTGATTGTATCCACTACCGTGGCAACATTATCTCGTGCCACTGCACTAGTATTGTCAAATACATTGCCGCCTTCATATAGATACATTATGTTTGCTCTAATGCTTGATTTAGTAACGCTGATAAAGTATCAGGCGCCGGACGTTTATTGGAAGTTAGCCATCGACCAAGATTGTCTAATATATAATATTTCTTTTGGTAGTATGCAAAAGTGGGGTCTTTTTGTGTTGCTGGTTTAATGCTGATACCTAACGAAGTGTCTTTCCAATCTGGTCCCAGACGACTGACTGTACCACCGGCTGTTGTTTGACCTTGTGGTGTTTGCTGCTGTGCCTGATGTGCTTGATGTTGTTCTTGATCTTGTTTTTCTTTAGCACGCTGAGCTGCATGCCATTGTTTGGCGCCACCTTTGGCCCAATTGGCCTGAGTTTTTGCTTGGCTCCAATTGCTAAAAAAATCAGATAGACTTTCTTGAATTACTTCATTAATTTTCACCGCGAATTCTCCTGACACCACGCTTAAATTTTTCTGGATCTTGTCCGCGGATTGAGTTAAGTAGTCTGCGTTCTAATTCGTCGGCTTGTGCAGGATCGTAGTTTTCACGTATATAATTGATTAGATTGATAGCACCCTGTATAACATGGGTGGCACGGCTTTCCACAAGATTCTCACGATCTTTGTGTACTAGCAACGTGTCTAGTTCGTCTAATATGCTACGTGCTCGCTTTTGCAAGATATACTCCAGTTTATGTTATATTTATATGGATTTAATCTGATTTGGATTTTAGACCCGCTAGCATTTGTTTAAGTTTAGTGCTTTCAACACTACTATTTGGTGGCGGGGCTGTATCTGCCCCTAGATTCCATCCGTCTTTTGGCTGTGGCAACGCATTATTTACTGTAGTTGTAGTTTTAATTTGATTCAAAATACTTGAGGCAGGCTTACCATAACCTCCACTACTTTCTTGTGCATCAGGTCCCGGATCAGTAATACGCATAGTTTCAATGTTGTACTCTAAGTCAATCTTTTGTCCCACACCAGTTGAGCTACGTGACTTCATACACTGGATTTGATAGCGTCCACGTTCTTTCATAGCACGACTTGTAAAGATACCAAACACGTTATCTGCTGTATTAATCTTTGAAATACCACCTGCAATATGACTATGGTCAAATTCAATTTCTTCAACTGCCGAACGATTTAACTGACTAGCTGTTACTAACAGCACACCTAGCTCTTGCGATAAGTTACGCAATTCTTCTGCTACATACTTGTCTTTGATAAACTGATCATTGGGATTGACTTTAACTGATACTGGCATTACTAAGTCTAAATAATCGCACATGATAAAGTCTACTTTGTTGCCTGTTTGAATTTGATACTCTTTAATAAAGCTACGAATATCATTTACATTACTCTGTGCTGGCAATGCTTTAATACGATACTTGCCAGACTTCTTACCCACCATTTTAACTTTAAGTTCTGTAGTGTCAATATCCTTTCGAATATCTTTTGTACCCATGCTGGTTAACATAGCATCTGTACGCAATGCTACTAGTTCTTCACTGAGTTCTAAACTAATGTAAACACCGCTTAGTCCTGCTTGCAACCAACTTAATGCTATGTTCATCATAACAAGTGATTTACCCGAACCCGAGCCACCAGCAAAGATATTAAGTTCGCCACGACTAAATCCGCCGTACAAGATCTTGTCCATTTGCGGCCAACCTGTGCTTACTTGTCCGCCAGAGTTAAAGTATTTGTCAATACGTGCATGCGGGTCAGCAAAGTAATCTGTGCCTAGATCTTTAGTTAAACTAATTTGTACTGCATCTTTAATAAGTTTTTCTACAGGATCGTAGTCACCTTCTTCCAATAAGTCTGCGGCTTTAAGAATAGCACGTGATAGTTCTTCTTTGCGTGAGAACCCCTCAAACTCTTTCATAAACCATTCCTGATGTCCTTCTACTGTATCAGGAATTGGTCTAAGTTCTACCCCAGTTACAGCCTTAATCTGTTCCACAGTAGGAAGTGTTTTATATTCAGCTGAGTGGCTAGCAATAAACTTAGCTGCTTCTCTAAGACTGCGATCAAAGTTTTCCGGATTGTAAATATTTTGTACACGCACAAAACTCTGTGCGTCTTGTATCATCATTTCTAAAAATAATTTTTGTAATTCTGGTGTATAGTCTGTGGTCATAGTTTATATTTTTCGCATATTAATTTAAATACATCATCATGTTTGGTTATTGCTGGCATACATTTAATTTCTTTAACATCAAAGGATTTATATTTATTATTGTATAGAGAGCAAAAAGGAGAAATTGTTTTTTCTAATATTACGTCTAAAAATTCTGTTGCATCGTGTGAATTATGGTGCCACCAACTAGTTTGTTCACTAATCATAAAAGGAACAAACCCAGTATTCATAGTAATTAACTTGTTAATAGATTGATCAACACCAAGACATTTATAGTCATCTATCATTAATATACCAGTTTGATTCATTAACAGTATAGATTTCATTATATCATTGAATGCATTTGGGTAATTATGATTGCCATCTACATTTATAAAATCGTATTTTTCTGCGCTATTAAAATCTTCACTTGGTATTTCTATTAGGTTAATTATTTTATCTTGTGTGTATTTGCTATCTTTGTAATACTTGTTAAAAACGGTTAGTTGCAAATCAGAATCAATAGCAGTTAATTGACTACCTGGTAATGTTGCTTCAACGAATGCTGCAAATGTTTTGCCTTGGTAAAAACCAATTTCAAGTATGTTTGATGATTTGAAATGGTGTACAAGATAAAATGTTAGTAATAGGTCGATATTAATTCTCATACGAAGATCGTATTCATCTATTATTGTTATTAGTTGAGATTTATAAAATCGATGATTCATTGTTAATTGTATATTTTCTTTTTACGTAATTCAATTTTTAATCTATTAGATTGTTTTGCTTCTAATATGCTCTTAATAACAAATAGTTTACCATACGCTTCTACTGCACTTGATACGTCTTTATGAGATTCCTGCCAAACAGGGAAGCTAACACTCCAACCGTATTCAATTGCCTTGTCTACCAAATTTGCGCCGGCCTTATCTGCATCAGGCACTACAATAACTTCACGACCTAGGCTATCAATGATGTCTGCTTGTATTTCACTGCATTCATTGCCCAGGATAGCAACACCATCTATGGCCATGGCATCAAACGGTCCTTCACATACAATAACAAACTTGGCATCTGGGTGTTGCTGATCAGTATTAAACACATAACCAGGTTCGTGACTGTTATAATATTTAGGTTTGATTCCTTCATACAGGGCGCGAGCAGTATAACCTATGACCTGATTGCGCCAAGTAAAAGGAATGATCACTCGACGATGTAAGTTGTTTTGTGTTTCCGGCGTCCAATAAAAATTATAACGATTTAAATCAATACGTCTAGCGGCTGTATATATAACTGCATCATGGAACTCTTGATGCACATCAGAATCTTTTAGGGTATACCAAGATTCCCAACCAACGAATGTTTGTGCTTCTTGGGGTAAGGGTCTGGCCTTAAAGTTAATAGGCTCAGCTTCTTCTACTTCTACTAATGTTTCGGGCGCTACTAATTCACGGATACGAATAGCATCGATAACTAATCGCTTGATGGTGTTTTCGTCGGCACCCAACCAGGACAACAATTTACGGAACTTGTAGGTCAAGTGACGACCTGGTGTGTACGAAGCACGAAAATTACAGTTAAAACAGGAATATGATATTGCTGAGTCTTTGTTTACAATAAATCCGCCGCGACCACGAGTATCTGCGGATTCGCCATTGTGAGGACAACAGACGGCATTGCCCGAAATCCATCCCGAACTTGAATTAGTCTTTGTTTTCCTGCCTGACTTCCAAAGATTGATTGTAGCGTCAGCTATTTGATTGATCAAGTCTTGTTACTTTCCAGTTGTTGTTATCTTTTCTTTTACGCACCACAGTTGTGTTATTATAACACTTTCTATAGGCTCCGAACAACCTCCAGTAATCCACTCCAATTTCTTTTTTATGTTTTTCAACAAAGCCTTTTAATCCAATTTTAGTTTCCCAAACTCTGCCATCTGGTGCTTCAATTCGGTATGACCCATTATGCGAATCACTTTTTCTTTTTTTAGTTTTGTCCGATTCGGGGTTTTTTTCAAATCGTTTTAGTTGGCCTTTACTACAATTATGTGCTCGCTCTTTTTTCTTTTCTTCTGTCATATTAGCGTGGTGTTTTGTAGCATTTTGGCGGGCACATTCAGAGTCTACACCTTCCCCACCGGGGGTCATATTATACCCCTCAACTAAAGTATTATATTTTGCTATCCAAAATATTTCTCTTTCGTTTAGTTGTTCTAATGTCCAATCTTGATTTTGTTCAATAATTTCAAACTTCATATTATCCCAGCCGTACTTTTTAATAGCATTTGCTATTAATCGATTAGATTTAATATATTTTTCTAACTTGATATATGATTTAATTTTCCTATCTACAGGAACTTTTGATTGGCCAACATATTGTTTACCAGATGGGGAAGTAATAAGGTATATGTATTTCATACATATATTTATCCAACTTACAGTTAAAGCAAACTGTTTAGTCGCGAATAGAGTTCAACATTCTCGCTAGTATAGCAGAATTTTTGGATTAAATCAATGTATTAAATACCAAATCGGCTACGTTGTGCTGTAAAGTTTTGATTAATTTGTGGGTTTGTTAATGCTGAGTTGTAGATTCTAACTACACTTAATCTGCCTCCCCAATAATCGCCAAGATCCCAACGGCGCATCAACACTATGCCAGATTGTGACGTAGTAGATGTGCCTGTGTAGGCTTGAGAGCTTACCTGTGTATTATTTACGAAAAGTTTAATAGTTGTACCATCATAAGTTCCCACAATGTGATACCACCCAATTGAAGGCAATGTATAAGTGCTAGAAGTGGCGTGCCACGTACCATCCCAGAATCCATTTTGCAAATTACTAGAACCGCTGGTGGTATCACTACCTAAACTAAAGTTGATCTTGCTAGTAACACCGGGGTATTGTTCTGTAATAATACAAGGATCTGCACCTGTGTTAGTGCCTGTGTAGTAGTGCCATACCTCTACAGTCCAATTTGATAATGATGATAAACTTGTAGAGCTATAAGCATACTGACTACTACTTGGTACAAAGTTTAAGTAGCCGCCATTGGCACTACTATATGTAGGCGATCCAGAAAGAGTAAATGCTTTACTGCCAATTAAGTCAGTCCAGGTTGAACCAGTGCCAGGGTAACTAGAGGTATTACCAGCGTCTAAGTGCAGTTGTAGACCAGCAGTAACGTAACTTAGTTCTGATGCTAAGGTTATACCACCACCAATATTAATTCCGCCACCTATGTTCATACGCCGTACCTCAATCTAACAGCCGAATGGTTCTGTGACATTTCGGCGGCAGATAATGCTCGACTGTATATTGCCGTTACTGCAATATCTCCGTACCAATAATTATCACTGTAAGCAACTACTTCGCCACCGTTGCTGGACCATTGTGCTAGTGTTTGTCCTGTGGCAGAATATACAGACTGTCCGTTAAAATAACCTGTCATATTTCCGCTGGCGTCCTGAGTAACTCCTACAGTAAACCATTGCCCAGTTGTTAACGATAGAGGATTTGATAAAATAGCACCACTGCCAAAACTACCGTGTAGTTCGTAAGTGCCCGAGCTTGGCGAATATATGTATGTGTTAAAGTTTCTACTGCCGCTAGCAGATCCAAACAAACAGCGATAGAGACCGCTACCAAAACTGGCGTTCATTCTTGCGGCAAAAAATGTAGTCTTACCTGTGTAAGTGGTGTTATACTTTCCAGTTGGTGTACTAGCATATTGTGTGCCGGCGCCGTTAAACGAAAAATAGCTAGCAGTACCTGCACTGGTAAAAGGCGGACTACCAGTGATTGTGGCATTATTGGTGTTTGAGCTCAGATCTGTCCAAGTTGTACCTGAACCCGAATAACTACGAGTTTGGCCAGCATCAAGATACAACATTGTACCTGCTGTAACAAATGGTAATTGATCCTGTACAAAACCAACATTGTAAAGTGTAGCACCTCGAATGATCATATTACCAGTCTATTCTTAGTTGACGTACCCAGTTTTGAGCAGTAGATCCTCCAGTGTATGCCGCTACACCAAAGTAATTTCCAGCCGGAGTCCAACTACCAATGTTAACCGATCCTTGATATATTTCATTGATATATACTTCTAACATACGGTTGCCGTTCTGTATCTTGCGTATTTTCAGTGTTAGATTATAGAAACTGGTGTAACTGGCGTTCCATAATGTAACTCCAGATGTTACATAGTTACCGTTACCAATATAGGGAATATTAGTTTGTGTGCCGCCAACATAAACTTCAAATTGACTTGCACTACTATAATAATGGTTCATAACTGCAATACCACCATAAGTGTTGGTATTACCGGGATTACCTGTTATGGCAGCATTAGATCCAAAGTAGATCCATTGTCCGTCGGCACCAGTGCCTCCACTAGCACCAATACTAGCAGTTATAACCATATCATAGTTATAATTGACTGTACTACTATTCCAGTTAATGTAGCCAGATTGTGAAGTAGAAGTAGTAGTTAGTTTTAATCCGTAAGCCTGAGTGCTATCCCATGTAGCATTTCCACCAATAGTACCACTTGGAGTAAATGCACTCAATGCCGATGTAGAATTAGCTTGCCAAGTGTCCCACAAGAAACGAGTCTTAGGTCCACTAGCGCCAGCAGTAATAACATTACCAGCAGTTACATTGCCGCTGTATGTTGCAGTAGTACCAACACTATTACCGTATTGTGTGCCAGTAATGTTACCGGCTGTTAAATTGCCAACAATAGTAACAGTATTACCGAACCAAGCAGGAGTAATGCTTGTGGCTACCAACCAACCTGATCCATCTGGGTTGATAGTAATGTTAGCATTAGTTCCTACCACTGTACCAATTGTACCACCAGTGTTCATCACAAGGTCGCCATTGGCAGGTATAGTTAAGTTACCAGTATTGTCAAACACATACGAATAACTACCGGATACCAAGGTAACGTTAGGTTGTGTACCATAGATGTTACCAACTGTACTAATACCAGTTAGTGCCGCACCATTACCTACAAAGTAGTTGGCTGTGACGTTACCAGTATAAGTTGCAGTTGTACCAATGCTATTACCATATTGATTACCGATTACGTTACCACCATAAATGTTACCTGTAGTGTTAATGTTTCCACCAGCAACCATTAATAAGTTACCGCCCACATCCAACTGCATCTGTGTTGTACCACTGGTCAAGAAGCTTAATGGCAAGTATGTGCCTGTGCCATTGATACCTGAAACAAGCTGAACATCTGTGGTACCGTTTGTGGCAATTAATATTTTACTTGCGTTTGTTAAACTACTGTTGTTAGCGGCCTGCCAACTTGCAGCTGTACCAGTACCAGTTGGTGCTGCATAGATACCAGGATTACTGTTAGCCGCAGTTGGGCGGAATACAGTTCTGTAGTTTACTGTGCTATTAGTAAAGTCGCCGTATATAGCAGAGTTAGAAGGATGGAACATATTACCCGGTAATATCAAGTTACCATCCATACCAAAGTTATAGTTGGCTAGACCCTGACCAGTATAGTTAGAATTATAGTTACTCAGTATAACAGTGGAGCCAAGGCCACCCGGTAAAGTTAAGACGTCACCATTTTTATACCCAAAGCCAGGGTTGGTTACAACATAACTGTTAGGGTAACCACCAGTGGCACCATAACTTGCTGTCATTCCTGTACCCGAACCACCTGTTAGTGATTGGTTAGTATACGGAGGACTGTTATATCCGCCAGCGCCAGCATAGGTAGTAAGATTATTAAATGTACCAAAAGCACGAACTGTTAAATTACCACTACTGGTTCCAATAGCATTACCAACAAATACGTTACTACCTGCACCGCCTACTGTGGCAGAACCTAGGTTGATTGTAGTTGCGGCTCCACCCATGTTAATTGTAGTGGCTGTGCCATTGAATATTGTGGCAGTAGTTTGGTTGGTTGTGATTGTAGCACTGGTATTAAGTACTAGGCCGGCGGCCGCTGTTAACGCACCTGCTGAGGTAATACCAAGACTGTTTGATGTAGATATTCCCGAACCGTTGATTGTGGCCCATAAACCTGAACCGTTAACAGCATTGGCTGTTACTGAGCCACTTGTGCCCGTGAATAAAAATCCACCAGTGCCAGACATTGCCACGGCTGCGGCACCAGTACTTTGTGTATTGCGATAGTATGATGAACCATTGGCACCAAAGTACAAGTTATTGTATATATAAGTTGTGCCTAGTGCTGATCCTCCGCCTTGGGTGATAGTTGTTGCATTGCCAACAAATACCTGTGTGATGTTGGCCTGTAATGGTGTCGCAGTTACATTACCAACGCTACCAATAAAGACTGCGGTGTTAGCGGCCAACATTGCAACTACGTTGGCGTTACTGTATGTAGAGCTACCGCCGCCTGTATATGTAGCGTTAGCGTATGTATAGAATGATCCTACGTTGGCTTGTAATGTTGATATAGCACTATTGGTAGCGGTAGTATTAGCCACCAAACCAAGGATAGTTGCGTCTGTGCCGGCAGCCAGATATGCAGTTACGTTGGCGTTGCTATAAGTTGTACCACTACTGGTGCTTGACCAAGCTGTGCCATTGGCCCAGAATATACCGTTACTTACTTGTAATGTATTAGCAGATATAACATTAGCACCAGTAATGTTACCATAACTACCTGTTGTGGTGATGCTACCCACTGTATATGTACCTGCGGTTGTTAAGTTACTAGCAGTGATATTACCTGTGGTTGTAATTGTTGCTGTGGTTAAATAAGCGGTTACGTTAGTGTTACTATAAGTACCTGCCTGCGGATTAGCTGTTAAATACGCAGAAACGTTGTTGTTAGAATAAACATTAGCCTGCAAGTTACCTAACCAAGTGGTATGTGTAGTTACTGTGTTGTAAATTGAACCAATGTTAGCATTAGTTGTATTTTCATAACTACCAATGTTAGCATTAATAGTATTAATACTTGTGGTATGTCCGGCTATAACTGAGTTTGCCGCTGTTACGTTTGCATTGGTAGCAACTATACTATTATATAAACCAACAACGTTGGCGTTGGCCCAAGTTTCATACGCACCAATATTGGCATTTAAATTTTGTATTGCAGTATTGGCACCCGTAATACTATTATACAAGCCTGCGGTGTTTGCATTGCTGAATATTTCAAATGCACCAATGTTAGAGTTAATAGTATTAATACTTGTAGTATGGCCTGCTATAACCAAATTGGCAGCAGTAGTATTAGCCACCAAACCAAGAATAGTTGCGTCTGTTCCGGCAGACAAGTAAGCAGTTACATTGGAATTACTGTATGTTCCGCCGATACCAGTTAGTATACTCACACCGTTTGCATAAACAAAGTTAGTACCTTTGAATGTCGTGGCATTGGCCGTAGTAGTTATTAAATTACCTACAGTAATATTACCTGCTAAGTAACCTGCTACGTTAGAGTTAGCATAACTACTTGTGCCAAAATTTGTGTTGGCCCAAGTATAGAAAGATCCTACGTTGGCTTGTAGTGTAGAGATTGCCAAATTAGCAGCTGTTACGTTAGAATTTATAGTAGACAAGTTACCGGCGATGTAGGCAGACACGTTAGTGTTACTGTATGTTCCTGGTTGGGGATTAGCAACCAAATAACTTGCAACATTGGCATTACTATAAGTTCCGCTAGCGGCTGCAATTAATATATTGGCCGCAATAATGTTGGCACGTAATCCAGAAATTTCTGATTCTTGTACGGCGGCATTACTTTGTAAACCGGCAATTGCTAAGTTTGCAGCGGTTATATTTGCGTTAATTATATTAATTGAAGTCTGCTGAATAGCGGCATTAGCAGTCCAAGCTGTAGTTACACTATCAACGTAACCTTTCATTGCGGTGTTGGCTGTAACTATTGCAGAATTGGCCGCGGTTACATTAGCATTGATGCTTGTAATACTATTTGTAATTGCACCAATGGCACTACCTTCAGCAGCTAAATTAGCGGCTATTTCTCCCAAGGTATCTAAGGTACCGGGAGCAGAATTAATTAAGTTATTGATTGCTGTACTAATTTGGTAATCAGTATAACCTTTTAATGAGGTATTAGCAGTAATGATTGCGGCATTAGCAGCTGCAATGTTTGCATTAATAGCCGCAATAGTTGAATTGTGTGGCAAATATACAGCCACGTTAGCATTACCATATCCGCCGGCTTGTAGTGTTGATATAGCAGAATTAATTTCTTCTAAATTTACATTGGCAAAAAATTGTTCAAGTTGAGTAACATTACCTGTAATACCGGCTATGTTAGCCACTTCTGTTTGAAGTGTGTTTAAGTTAGCTTGAATTGGTAATACATCACCTGTGACTAAGTGGCCGCCAGGAGTTACTCCATCTTGTGCAACTAGTTGATGTGTTTCTGTGTTTAATACTAATTCGCCAGCCGGACCCGTGTAGGAACCAATGGTAAGTGTGTTACCACGTTTAATTAAAATCTGATTAATATTAAGATTTGCCATACCGTTATAGTGTTCCGCCATCAATTGAGTATGTGTCGCTTAACGGAGGAGCTACGGTTGTACTATAGTAAGCCGGTAAAACTTCTAAGTCCAAAGGAACACCATAGTTGTCATCAATGTAAACTGGGCTAGTTACATCTGTACTTGTAACTGTAGTACTAAATGCTATTTTATAAAAACGTTGTTCTAAGCTATTAATAGTATTTGCATCAAATGTAAAATTGCCCTGCCCCTTTGTAATATCAACAAAAGTTACAGCATAACTTTTAATAGTCAATTGATTTGTGGGATCCTGTATACTTGCAGTCACAGTACTGCCTGTTAAATTCACAGGTTTTTGGTCCTGATTCATTATAGTAACTTGTATAGGATTGTCTACTCCTTGGTAAACTTTAATTGGTCGGCTGTACACTTGGCGATTCCTTGTAGTAAATATCGTAGGATCAAAAACTTGAACCACGGCTGTATTTGGGTATAAATATGCTTTGACAGTAATCATTTAATTTGCTCGTCTTTAACATATTTATCGGATAACGTGGAAGAACACTACAAGCAACTATTAAGTCAGTACCCATACCTAAGCCACGTTACCTACGGCGGTAATGACTACATTGGTATCATACAAAATTCAGACGAAGTTATCACAACAATTTATGATTTTGGTGCTCTGAAGGACGCAGAACTCAAGCGAGTTTTTCTAAATTTGGGAGAAACTTGGTGGTGGGAATCAAATAGGTTAATACCTATTAATGTGTTTCTAAAAGCAGATTGGATTGTTTTTAAAGGGTGCCTACGTACTATGAATAGTAAAGACGTTGAAATAAAGATGGGCCCTTATGTGAGCCTTAAAGAAATGGCTACTAAACGATCAAAGCGTAAATCAATTACCCTTATCCGCAAGGTTAGTTAATAAGTTTTAATAACTCATCTATAGTAATACTACTTTTAGAACCTTTACTACTATTTTGCTTTGCTTCAAGTATTTGTAAATTTGCAGGATGATTTACTATACTTTCAGACAGTCCTGCTTTCCACGCATCAAATACACTCAATTTATGGTCCACATGATATGTCTGCTGACCTAATACATATCCTTGTTCTTTTGCCCATTTTTGTGCTCGACTGCGTATTCGTCGGGCATAGTGGCGGAAATCTTTCATTTGCTCAGGAGTAAAATCTCCCCATTTCTTCCTAAGTGTCATTCTTAATTTATTATGAGTTTCTTCATTGTGTAATCTTTTTATTAATGATTCTTTCGTTGCTTCTTTCCGCTTGGTTGCACCTTCCCATTGTTTAGCAATTCTAATAGAATGTTGCTTGATATATTCTGGGCAATGATGTGCATTCTTAAGGCAGGTGTATTTTCCGCCAGTTCCTCGAAATAATGCAAGAGTATTGCATCCGTGATCACATAGTTGATTAGGCGGTATAGGGTTGTGGGTTTGTTTATGATAATGATACATAGACGGATTATTTGAGATATAATCGCAATGCTCACATTTCCGCGGGTAGCGTATACCTGAATGAACTTTATTTGGACAACCTTTACGAGACATAACTTTTCCTTAGTATAACTTTATTTATACTAAATCAAAAAATCACATGCCGTTACGTTCTTGCTCAGATAAAAGATTCATGTGGACTACAACTAAGTGGCTGTAGGCCACAGAATGGCTACGTTTGAAGTAATAGCTGTCATCTGTGGGCTTTTCCCACACAGTTTCTGCTACTTCCCGCCATGTTTTGCCTATTAAATGACGCTTTGCAGGTCTAATAACACTCAGGAACATGGCCATGCGGGCAATACTAGTTACTGCTTCGGGCATTTGAATTAAAGTCTTGTAGTGATTGTTAATGTGTATAAGTTTTCCGCAGAATTCTGGATCATAGAGTTTGGCCCAGTCTGGTTCTTGATCGATCAATGCCTGTAGATGTTCTTCACTCTTTATCTGCGTATATAATGATACATTTAGAAAGTCTAGTTTAGCATAGCCGCGGTCTTCAGCAGATTCATAATCAATGCTGGCAACACCAGTAAATGGATCCACGGGAATTGAAGTTGGGTACACTCCAGTATTGTGACGAATTAATCGGCCATCACGTAAGATACTCGCCGGAGTAGTTTTAAGCAAGGCCAGTGCCCGCTCACGATCTGGGAAGTCGATGTCGATGTCTGAACGAAATTTCATAGGCCTGCCCTTTGTAGTATATCTTTAACCCACTCAGTATCAGCCATATAGTCTTTAAATTTTCTTTGCCAAAAATCAGGATCTATCCAAGGTAGTATTATTTGTACTTGTTCATCAGTGAGCGAATCCAGGAAGGCGTGTCCACTATCACAATTAAATACAATCCAAGGACTAACCCTACCAGTGGCGATATGATGACAAATGCGATTGCTATTGCCGTATTTAAAATAGTCCACAAGACCATTTTTGAGTTCTGGATGTTCATCTGCATACGATTCCATTTCTTTTAAGGCACGTTCTAGTGCGTCTTGTACTGCTTCACGTTTTAAATACTCGTGTAAATATTCAACATAAAAACTGTCTTTACACCAGTGGTCAATCTTTTTGTTATTTTTCAGTAGCCATTCTAAGAACTGCGGAGGATTAACTCCACGTATGGCTACCATATGACGTCCCCATTTGACAAAAGCATTGTAGTAGGGCGACTTCACAAAGTCTTCATACGATTTTAATTTAGCTGAGCCCTGTGTCATTTCATAAAAGCGCAGGTATGCCTTAAGTCCTAGTTGTACACCGACTTCCCGTTCCTGTTGCCAACGGCGTTTTTGTTCACAGAGATGCACAGCCAGGGTTGATTCCTTGCTGAAAGTCTTTTCGCAATAACGACACTTATAACTCATTAATATAATTCACTAGATGTTTAACTAACACTATAACATCTTTACCATAGTGATGTCTAGCATTGAGGGGTAAATTTCGATCTTGCTCCATACACTCACAGCCCGACTGTTGCAAAAAGGCATTGCCAATAAATTCAAATGGTACGAATTCTGGACCCAAATTGCCAATTGTGGACATGTGTCTGTCGCAGGTATTGAATATGCAAAACTTAATGGATCGTTCACGTAAGTAAGCGGCAAACATCCTAAGATCTAATTTTAGGGCATCCAAATAGTGCTCATTAATATCGTAACGATACCGACTCAAGATATAATCACCAATGAGTTTGTGTTCGGTAATACTAGAGTAGTCTGCTGGATCTGAAAATACTGCTTGCATACCTTGACTATTGTAACTGACCCAGGGATCTTCTTTGTTAACAAACGGACTTTCCTGTCGATCGTAAAAGGTTAATCCTATAATAACAATGTCAATGGGATTTTGTTCTATGTAGTCCACTGTAGTTCTAATGATACGGCGATTACAACTACCAGGTTTAGCCAGATTCACAACCGAGCCACCTAACTCGTGTGCAAATTGCTCTTTGTAGTAATAGTTGTCCATAAAACTACAACCATTAATTAAGATATTCATAGGTCTTTTTTAATGTCTTTATCTGCCCAACCTAAGCCACGTGCATAGTCTTTGAGATCATCTTTAGTATTGATTTCACTCATCAGTTTAAGATCTTCATCTTTTAAATGTGGATGTAATTCACGTAGGAATTTGACTGCTTTATTATCAGTAGTAGTTTTTTTCTTATTAGTTATCCACTGATGATACTGTTGTCCCATACCCGGACTGACAGTCGTGGCCATTAACCATTGTAGTTTTTTATGCTGTGTGGTATTAACGTCAAAGAAGTGCTTGTTTAGATTTTCATTACAGCTCATTAGATAGTAGGCTTGTAGATCTGAGCTACCGCCCACAGCACTACCCCAACGAATCATTAGAAAAGGGCTAAACTTTTTCTTTTCTTCATCAGATAAACTGTCATAGAACCCACGGTTCTTACGATCAAACTGCGCCATTTCGTTTTTGATATCTAATTTATCTACTGTCATTGTTTAATCCAACTTATTAGGGCATCGGCAATCATACGGTGACTTATCGGACAGTTTGACTGCTGCCGGCCAACTATCGCCAAATGTCAAAAAGATCTGTGTCATACTGGGTGCCACATGGGAGGTTCTTTGTTAGGATCTCTAGTGAGTTCGTATATTACTTTAACACGATCAACAGCTTCTTGTAAAGCGGGATTTTGTTTGGCGGCTTCGAGTATACGGTTCCATTCATCCAACATCATTTTTTGTTGAACTTCGTAGTCCCAACCAATTACTATACGTTCGTTAGATGGAGCTCCCATTTCCCTGGCATAGGTTACCCCATTAGCCCGTTCATATACATAAGTGGCGCCAGGTTTAAGTCGTCCCACTTTACCATACCTTGCCGTAGTTAATGACCTCACTTTGGCGTGAGATATCTTTAATAAAATATGCACACATGGGTTTATCTCCCTCGGTCAATGGAATAGCTAATAGTTGTCCGGGTCTGAGTTTAGGAAAATACCATTTAACATCTTGATAAATGTCTACAATTTCTACAGGATGAAATTCTGGACGGAAGCTGGTAAGTGGATTAAATGTAAACACAGAAAAGCCACGATCATTAATTGACGTTAATGGAACTACTTCTAGATCACCAAAGTCTGGCTCACCAATTAAGATTTGCCAATCCACTGGCATACGTATAGTGTTCTCACCGATACGCAGGACCAGTGCTGGACTATTAAAACTTTCTAGAAAAATCAGTGGTATATAAAAGTAATCGGGTTCTTTTGGATTACTGTTATCTAATACGCAAAAGCGAACTTCGTCAACTTCGTCAGGAATTTGATTCATCGGATATGCTGTGTTATCAAGTGTTAATATTCTCATAGTGTTATTGTATAGGATAGGTTAGAAAATAGCAACCTATTGCCAATCAGTCTTTTCTATTGTAAAAGGATAGTTTGCTTCTTTGTAGAACTGCTTGCGTTTAGTCAAGTGTCTTTTTGCGAATTTGCAGGTGCTTGTAATATCCCAGATTTGTACGAAGTCTTTGTCCTCCGCCTTGCGTATACCACGCCCGATCGATTGGATAACACGGACAAAGGATTTACCCGGTTCGACCAGCACAAGATTAAAAATCCTAGGAATATTAATACCAACAGCGGCGACACCATAAGTAGCAATAATAATCTTATTAGTACTTGTCGCAATCTCATCGTATTCATCTTTTCTATCCCCAGCTTTGGTAGCACCACTCACAAATGCTACGTCAGGTTTGTCACCTTTAATTAGGCTAAACAATGTGCTTAATTCTGTTTGTAACAATTTACCTGTTTCAATACGATCAACTAAGATAAGTGTATTACCCGATTCTTTAATTGAATCAATCATCTTAGCCAGGTAAGCAACACGTTCAGCGTTGGTCACTAAGTATTTAAGTTCGCTTTGGTAATCACGGTATTCAACATGATCTACCATCTGTACTATATTTACATGGCAGTTAGCTAAGTGCCCTGCTTCTTGAAGTTCGCTAGCGGATAGTTTACCTACGACTGGTCCTAGACTGCATAATAAACTAACACGTTCATAATCTTCTTTAGGTATCGTCCCTGTTAAACCCCAACGCAGAGGAACACGGGCAAATACTCCAGTGAGTAAAGTCTTTAGTGCATCAGCTTTGGCCATGTGTACCTCATCTACCATAACTAAAACAACGCCTTCAATGAATTCACCGATAGTTACTTCTGCTGTGCCGGCCTGTGTTGCTTTTAGTAGAATGTTTAGACTTTGCCAGGTGCAGATAGTATGTGTTTTGCCCCATTCTTTACGATCGCCAAAGTAAACACCTACATCAAGACCTAGGTTCTTGTAGTCTGTTTCCGTTTGTGTAACTAGGCTTTTGTTTGGTACAATAACAATACTACGACCATATGGCTCTACGCTTTTGCTTAGTGCCGCAGTCATAATAGTTTTGCCTGCACCTGTGGCAATTTCCTGTATGCTCTGCGGATTACTTAGGAAGTTGTTGATAATTTCAACTTGATAGTCACGAAAATGTATGGGTTGACCTGCTTGTGGATGCCCCACAGGCCATGTTTGATCAGCAAAAGTATCTTCTGAAAATTTACTAAACTCAAAGACCGTTGAGTAATCTCGTAGATCTTCTACGTCAATATCGTAGTTCTTACTTTCTAAGTACTCAATGATTTCAGGTAGTAAGTTAATGTAACTTGAACCGCCTAATTGAAAGAAAGCCACTTTGCCGTCCCAACGTCCTAGACGAACTGAGGGTTGATAACGTGCTCCTGGGATTTCATACTTGAACTTCTTTACCAGCGCCGTGCGATCAGCAAGATCTAGTCCTTCAATCTTTACATTTACTTCGTCTCGAATTATTAATTTAGCTTGCAAACTTCGGGTCCTTTGGAATGTTTATTATACACATCCTTGGTAAAGTATACAATCTTTTCGGCTGTTTGAATCCACATTTGGCGATCACCGCCGTACATCATACCAGCTGAACTGATCATCAATGGAATACGTCCGACGGGTGTGCGAGGAATTTTGGTAGTATAAATTACTTTGACATCAAAATCAAAATCCGCTAATTGATTGTTAGTGACTCTCAGCACTTGATCAGGAAAATGTTTATTAAATTCGGTAAGTAAGCGATCGCTTAGATCAGGCTCATATACAAATATAGGAAATCTATTTGTAGCGGTAGCATAGTCAGCAATACTTTTAACTAAATTACTGTTGAATGATTGATCGACTTTAAGTTCACGATTGGCACATAGGCTCCAAAAACGTGTACCATAGGCTTCAATTACCACTTCTTTTATTAAATTGTCTACAGTATATCCTAGGATAGGTGCATTGTCTACTAGTGTAAGCAAATTGTCTGTAACAAGTCCGCCCAATCGATCATTGACATAGTCAACTAATGCATCATGAGCATTGGTAATGGTCAACGCATCAGCAGTGGCCTGTAGTTCAATCCCGTACTGTTTCTTTTCCTCGGCTAACAATAGGTCCATGGCCGTTTTTAATGTTGAATCTATTTCAAATTTATGTTGTTGGGCAAAAGTATAAACCCAATTTACGTTTGGTTCAGTTAGATCAGCTACCCAGTATTTTTTACCATGCTCCCAATGTATACTGCCTTTACTTTGCTTGCCTTCAGTTCTAATTGATTCTATTATTTCGTTATCAAATGGAAACTTAATACAGATAAGATCATCCTCTATCCATGCCCGAGCTGTACGGTCAATGGTCCTTAAAGGAATTCTAAATTCAGGATTGGTTTTAACGGGTGTAATGTCTACACCAAGTTTAAACAGTTGCCTTTCATATTTGGTAACCAGAGCTACTGCCAAAGACGCTTGTTTATCAGTAAACCCTAGACCACTGTGACATTGTCCAGCAAAACTTTCTATAACCTTAACATCATATCTAGCCAGGCTAACATTCGGTTCAGCAACAAGAAATATATTTTGTTTGTTTATGCCAGCAGGTGTACGATATCCAGCAATAATTTCAATGTAATCTTCAACGTGAGAATAAGAATAAAGAGTATTAGGCATACAGTTATTATACACTAGTTATAGTTTAAAGTCAAAAAAATCCCCGAGTATTTCTACCCGGGGCAAACCGGTCTTTAAACCGGCTGTAATTCAGGAGCTAGAGTGAATTACAGTACACTAGTATTTAGGCCAGTTTGCTCTGACCTAAAAATTTCTTAAGCCGTTTTCATACAAGTAACTTGAGCCATAGCCTTCCATTTAAGTGGGAAACTCTTACGCAAATCTGCTACCTTAATTGCCATACGCAACGACATTTCACGGAACTTGTTTTTATTCTCTTCCAAAAACTCAATGATTTCGTCTTGTACTGCTTGCTCAAAATCATACTCAGCAAACAACTCACCATCTTTGGCAATTTGTTTAATACGGAGTACTTTATCACGCATAGTATCAAGTGTCAAGTCCAAGTAGTGGCAACGACTCTGTAGTGCATCCAGGTGATCACGCAACTTCTGTGATTTCATTTGATCAAACTTAAGGTTAGTAATAAAGATTACAGAGCCATTGAAGTTGAAGCTATCTGGAACGCCTTCACGACGCAACATATTACTGTCTGACAACCAACTAATCTTACGCTTCTTACCAGAGTCCAGAGCACCCTTCAGCAGGTTAAGTGCAACGTCATCAACAAGAATTGAGTCACAGTCGTCAAATACTAATACGCAATTTGAATCTGAATACTTGTAAAGTGTAGTATACAAACCTAATGCAGTAGCAGAACCTTTAACAACTTCAGCACGTAAACGCTTACCAGAAACCATGTCGAACAAACAGGCCTTCTCAACAATACGTTCCACACCAAAGGACTTACCAACTCCTGGGGGACCTGATACAATCATTGCACGGATGTCGCCGTTAGTAGCGGCAGTAGTCATCTCGTCCAAAATTTCAAAACGCTGACGAATACGTTCAATCACTTCTTCATCAGATTCTTGTGCTAGTTCTAATGCCTGAGTTTCAGCGACAGGTTGATTACCTGCATCAACAAACTCTTGCTCTGATACGAACTCATAGTCACTCATTGAGTCAACCTTAACACGAATGTCTTCTGGGAACCCAGGAAAACGTCCGCCATTTTTAACAGTGACATAAGCACCTTTGGCAGTGGTTTTAAACTGCTCAACTAATTGAAAAATCTCACCGCTGACTTCTTTGTTGCGATAAGCACCACTTTTGATACGAATAAAAGATACGTTTGACATACTAGCTCCTTCTTTATTAATAATACAACTATTATACTATTTTGGCAATTATGGGTCAAGCACCATAGTATACTGCATCTGCATCAGCAAGCTCTTCGGCTTGTTCCAATACATCAAAATCTGCCTCCTCTACTACCCAACCGTTGGCACGAAGTTCATCACGGCCTACACGGGTTTCCTTCAAGCGATCCATTTGATTGTGGATAGCATTGATTGAAGCTTCTAAATATTCACGGTCACGCCATTGTTCGGGAGTAGCATAACGTGGTCGGAAACCAAAAAAGTCTTTATGGAAATCGCTCAAATAACTCTGCAATTCTTCAACTGTTAAATCTGCTAAATGGTTTTGCATTGCCGCTCCTTGTTAATTACTATACCCATAGTATAGCATTTTGGCAATTTGGGCACAACCAAAATTTTAGCTATTTAAAGTATTAAACGGACTATAATCTTCGGTGTTGTCTTTATGCAACACAATATTAACTCGATTATCTACAGATAATGCTGGAACATTATCCGCTTCATTATATTCATAATCGATATTATTAACCCAATCCGTAAACTCTCGTTCTTCTGGAAAAGCATCATTATATTCATTATCGATAATCATATTCTTGAGTTTCATTATAATCCTTTAGTTAAGTGAATCAAAATACTTGCTTTCTAATACCATTTGACGCTGTTTGATATTATCGATCAAATATAAACTTTCGTACATTTGTTGAGTATCTACTCCGTGTTCTTGATAACCCTGCATTAACATTTCTAAATACCCATCATTTGGAAATTCATCAATATTTTTGCCGGCCATATAATAGGTCATACATTTAACTGATTGACCATTATGGAAAACATTAACCATTTTCTTTAAATAATATGTAGGATAACCTTCTAGGGCATCTAAGGCCAATTCACAGTCAGGAGTAATTTCCCACAGGACTCCTTGAGTGGCAAATTCAGGATTTTCGATTATGTCTGCGTGACGAGCAAAACGAAATTCATGATTATATAAAACCGCTTTGCCTAAACTTTTGGCCTGCGGGCATCGGATGGCCATTTGGCCTAAATTGGTATTCATACCATATGCAAAATATTTCATACTAAGAGTATAGCATATTGGCAATTTATGGTCAACAAAAAACCCGCCTCAGCGGGTTCGATGTTAGTATATGCTAACTTATTCAGCGGGTGGAGTTGTTACTACTGCTAATGCGGCTTTAACTGCGACTACTTGTTCATCGGTCAAAGATAAAACTGCAGAACCTTCAGCAAACTTAGTCAATACATCTTGACCTTCAACATGGCTAATGTCAAACAGTACAGGTTGAATTGTTAAATTATGCTTAGTAAGAAGTTCTTGGGCGTCAGTGTTTAAATCGGTAAAACGGGCCTCAACTGCCAAATCTTTACTTTTTAATGATGCTAAAACTTCATCAACGTGTGTACCTTGTGAACTAAGTGCGAATAAATGAACTGTCATTTTAAATCTCCGTTATACTGTATTTATAGTTATTTCAGCAGAAACCCGCCAAAGTGTGCATTGTTAAGAGGCATGGCGGGTATGTTACTTAATGCTTGATTTTTACATCATATTAGGCATTTGTGGCTGTGGATTGTTAGGATCTTTAGGTAAATCAAAGATTGCACAATCTGTAGTCAACAATAAACCAGCAACTGATGCGGCATTCACTAAGGCTGTTTTAGCAACCTTAGTTGGATCGATAACACCGTCTGCCAGCATGTCTACGTATTGCTCTGTAGCGGCATTGTAACCATAGTTACCTGTACCGTTAATTACAGCAGCTAATACTACATCAGCCGATTCACCAGCATTACTTACGATAGTACGGAGTGGTTCTTCCATAGCACGTAGAACAATGTTAATACCAGCTTGTTGATCGGCATTGTCGCCTTTCAAATCAGCAATAGCTTGTTTTGCACGAACTAAAGCAACACCACCGCCAGGAACAATACCATCTTCTACAGCGGCTTTGGTAGCGTGTAGTGCGTCATCGATACGATCTTTCTTTTCTTTGACTTCTACTTCTGTAGCGCCACCGACTTTGATTACAGCAACACCGCCGGCTAATTTAGCAACACGTTCTTGCAATTTTTCTTTGTCGTACTCTGAAGTAGCTTCTTCAACTTGTGTACGGATTGCTTTAACACGTGCTTCGATTGCAGAAGGATCACCAGCACCATCAATGATGATAGTGTTTTCTTTGCTGATCTCAACACGACCTGCCATACCTAAATCTTCGGCTGTTACTTTTTCAAGTGTCAAACCTAGTTCTTCAGCAACAACTTTACCACCAGTTAGGATAGCAATATCTTCTAACATGGCTTTACGACGGTCACCAAATCCAGGTGCTTTAATAGCACAAGTCTTAACAGTACCACGCATGTTATTAACAACTAAAGTAGCTAGTGCTTCGCCTTCAACATCTTCTGCAACGATAAGCAGGGGCTTACCGGCTTTAGCAACTGCTTCTAATACTGGAATCATATCGCGGATGTTAGTGATCTTTTTATCAAATAACAAGATAAACGGATTGTCTAATTCAACAGTTTGTTTGTCTTGATTGTTGATAAAGTATGGGCTCAAGTAACCACGATCAAACTGCATACCTTCTACAACGTCTAATTCGTCTTGTAGACTCTTGCCGTTCTCGACTGTGATAACGCCTTCTTTGCCTACCTTGGCCATTGCATCAGCAATCATTTGACCGATCGCAGAGTCTGAATTAGCAGAGATAGTACCTACTTGTGCGATCTCTTCATCGGTTTCGCATGGCTTAGAGATTGAGCTTAGAGCTTCTACAGCGGCTGTAGCGGCTTTGTCAATACCGCGTTTCAAATCCATTGGATTGTGTCCAGCAGTAACATACTTCATGCCTTCTTTAACAATCGCTTGTGCTAACACAGTAGCAGTAGTAGTACCATCACCAGCATTGTCTGCTGTCTTAGATGCTACTTCCTTAACCATTTGAGCACCCATGTTTTGCAATTTGTCTTGCAATTCAATTTCTTTTGCTACAGTTACACCGTCCTTGGTAACAGCAGGGCCACCAAACGAGCGTTCGATAACTACGTTACGACCTTTAGGACCTAGTGTTACTTTAACAGCGTTAGCTAGGATGTTTACACCCTCAACCATTTTACTACGTGAGTCATTACCAAAAATTACGTCTTTTGCAGCCATTGTTATTCTCCTTGTGTGATTACGCCGAGGATATCTTCCTCACGCAAAATTAATAGTTCTTCTCCGTCGACTTTAACAGTCTGCCCAGAGAACTTGCCAAATAATACACGGTCATTAACAGTAACATCAAGAGCATTTAGTTCTCCTGTTTGTGCGTTACGTTTACCGGGTCCAACAGCAAGTACTGTGCCTTGATCGGCTTTTTCAGTGGCTGCATCTGGAATTACGATGCCGCCCTTAGTTACAGATTCACTGTCAACTCGGCGAACTACGACCCTATCTTGTAGCGGTTTTAGATTCATCATGATTCTCCTTTAAAATGAATAAATTTAATTAGTTTTTTATTGTACTACATAGAATGCGGCATTGTCAACAACTACCGCAAAAATATTTATCACTTAGAAATAAGTAATATTGGTTCTGGGAAAGAAACATTCTCTGTACTGCATGGGTTTCATTTTGTGTAGTTCAACTACCGAAGTTTTGCCCAAGCCCATAGCTATACTAAGAGCCATACTTTGGTTGCCCAAAAACAAATCAGCGCCTTCAATTAATTCGGCTAGTTCTAAGAAATCTTTAACCGGACGATATTGTATTTTACAGTCAAATTTAGCAACAAAAGCTTCATGCTCTGCAGGCGTCCCAACAAATAGTCCATTATTAGCCAAATCTGCGTCATGACACATTTTGAACCAACTAGCATCTGTGTCAACATCAGGAGTACGATAACGTGGAGTAGAGTTTACAACGATAGCGGCTTCTTTAATAGGGTCTACTTCTAACCAAGGTGTATCATAATCGTTGACTGTAAATGGTACATTAAAAGTACGGAAATAACTTTCTACAATATTTCCCTCAAATGTACGATACAGTACTGCACGATATTGATCCAAATTGATATCGGGCTTGTTGTCCCCGTCATGCCAAGCTGTAACCTCTGTGATATATGGTTGACGTTCAATTAGGGGTGCTAACATTCTGTAGTCTTGTTCTGTGTATCGACCTTTGTGTGCTGGGTCAATATCTTCAGCACGATACCCATAGGTAGGCAGGATAAGTTCAAGGTTACGAATACCAATTTGAAACTCACCGCCGCCCATGCGTTTAACCAGGGCCAGGCTATAGATTGTGTCACCGGCTGTGCCTGAATGCAAGTATGTTGTCATTTATTATTTTTTATTAAAAAGATTCCGTAACCATTATGCCAAGGACTAGGGAACATAGGATTCTCACCTGTTTCAACTTCAATTTTGTAAAGTATTTCTAAGTTACTGTCATCAAATGCACGATAAGTACCTGCTTTTTCGCGACTGTTATATTTGACACCCTTGTACTCAACTTCAAAAATATTGTTGTCATTCCAGTCATCAACTATAACTAAACTGATGTCAGCAAGGTGTGGAGCCACACGAACAATACCTTGATATTGGCTTTCTTCTTCATGCCAACCATCGTACATATAAACATCGTATGGTCCATATAGTGCAGGATCAAAACTTTCAAAACTTTGATTCAATAACTGTACGTCGGCGGTTTCTGTTTTTACTACTTCGATGTTACGACGAGCATCTTGTTCAGGAGTTGTACTGTAGTGTGGATAGCTTTCAGTGTAGTTGTCTACTCCAATGGCTGTGATATTATCAATGCCGCCAATAGCTGAACAAAGAGTTGATCCTTGAAATACTCCTACCTCAAGATATCGGGCATCGGTCAGTGTTCTAATATAGTTATTGATAAATCTACGATAAACAATACCACTCATTCCAGTAATCTGTAGTGCATAGTCCGGAATTCCGCTGACTTCTTCTTGTGCCAGTCGCAAGCACTCTTTGATAATTCCAATCTGTGGGTGATCAGTATATACTTGATCAGTAATAGTAATAGGCATAATTTTCTTTCTTAATTAAGTTGTTCTAATATTGCGTTGGCTATACGTTGTGTATCAAACAGTTTGTTACAGCGGAAATCTCCATGTTGGCATACGATTCCACGCACTGGTCGATCTTGTTTGACGTTGCAACCCACACAGTCAATATCGGCTTGTATAGCAGTCCAGTGCCATGTTGGATCCAAATGTCTAATAGGCATTATATACTCTGGAGGATTATGTGTCAACATTCCAATTACGTGTGTATTGCTGGCTCCAGCAATTTGAAATGGTCCCGAATCGATGCCCACAAAACAACGGGCACCATCCAATAATACTTTTAATTGTTGTGGCGTGTACTGTGCGTTTTTATTCACAATCAAGGGATGATCCAGGCTCAAATCAGTGGGTCCGCCTACTGTAACAATTTTGAAATCTGTGCGTACTTCAAACGCTTGAGCAAAGATATTGCACCATACGTCAATATCAATATTCTTCAGGGCCCAATGCCACTGACGCATATGAACAGCAATGTAGGGACTACCAATTTCCTTGATGTCTGCACTAACTAATTCCAGATCACTGTCAGTTGGATGTAGGTCGGGGTGGCGATCCATGACACTGGTATTATCACCAAACACTCGATAAAACATACTGTCAATAAAATGATTTTCTGGATTTAATTCGTAAGCGTCATCTAAGTTATAAACGACATCATAGTCTGCGGGATTACATTCGCCCCAGTTACGTAGATCTACAATGTAAGGATTGTTTTTATAGACTAATGGAAATTCTGTTTCAACGGTAATTGCACAACGGCCATTGTGATGTTTGTACAGTTCTCGGACTACACCGGTTGACATTACTACATCGCCCAATGCAGCACGTCGTTTAACTAAGATAGTGGTAGGAGTTTCAATCTTCATTGGTTTCTGTCACAATAGTTGGAAAATAACGCAGGAATATATCTTGTGCGTTGTTGCGTTTTGCTAGAATCTTCTTTTTAATTTCTGTGTAGAAATTCCATGCCAGCGGAACAAATACAACACGTTCTTTGGGATCAGTTATACTATCTAACCATTCGATACTGACCACAGGAATACTAGTGCCCGGGCAATATAGTCCTTGCTTTAAAGGATTGTCATCAATTACGCAGTCCAGGTGTATGTTACTGGCATTGATCAGTGTCATACCTTTAGCGGCAGCACCGTAACCAACAATAGTATATCCCCAACCACGATACTCATCAATTTGATCTTTGAGTTGATCAATTAACTCCTGTACACCTGTAGCCCACTTTGTATAAGTCTCAGGTGTCTGTAGTCCTAGTGCTGATTCTACAGCTAGGATATTTTGAATACGTTCTTGATTAGCAGGTTGTTTGGCTAATATAAAGATATAGCTGGTTCCATGAATAGGAGTTTTAATTACATCAATTAAATATAGACCAGCACGTTCAGCCAGTCGGCGCATTGATTCTGCATTGTAGTAGCTGATATGCTCGTGATAGATGGTATCAAACTCACCGTTAGGAACCATGTCAGCTTGACTGGTAGAAATAAAAATCTTACCTTCGTTGTTTAAGTGCTCGCGGCAAAGTTTTAAGTATGCCAGTGGATCTGGAATATGTGCAAATGAATTTTGTGTAGTAATAACTGTAAACTTGGTATGTATGTTATCAGAGGTTTCTTTATCCCAAAATCTACACCATATGCGATGATTCGCACTAGACTTTTCGTATAAGTTTTCTGCTGGATCTACACCAAATGTCTTATAACCTAACTTCTTAAATGCATCTAATTGGCTACCATCATTACAGCCAATGTCCAATACTGTACCCACCATTGGTTTAGCGAACTGTTCAGTTACAAAGCGAGCATACCAGTCCATGTATTCTACATAGGTATTTGATGTACCTGACACATACAGATAGTGTGTGTAAATCAATTCAGGATTAACTGCGTGTGTAAGTTGTAGGTGATTACAGTCTTCACAACGATTAATAGCTAGGGGGAACCACTGATCTGTATCACGTACTCCGCCATGCTCTTGAAAGCTGTTGGCCAAGGGTTGATCTTGGAGATCCAGGGTCAAGGTTAAGTCTTGGCCGCCGCAGGCCAAACACTCATCGATTTGTGTGTAATCTTCCATTAATTTTTAATAGCAGTTCCGTTGGGAGCGATTGCCCCTTCAACACCAAGATTTTGAATTTCATGTACATGGTCGGGATTTAAGAACTTAGCAAGTACGTGTTCAATATCCACATATCCACCTGCAGCTAAACGTTCGGCAAAGAACAGGAAGCTATCTTCATATACACCAATAACTTCGTCTAAGAGTGCAATAGGCCAAGACCATAAGCGAGCCATGTACTGGAATGGTACTTGTGTTACTTCTGGAGGGAATTGACTTTGATGTTTTGGTCCAATAATAATTTTATCTAAATTATCTGTTTGATCGTATGTAGCAGGATCAAACAAATCATTTAATATATAACGTCCAGACATTTTATGAATACGATTAATTCCAACAAAGGCATTTTCTTGTTTGAGAATACGCAACACACGACCAAAACACATGATTTCTGTGCCGTTCTTTACTACGTCCCAATTATCATTGTCGTACATGTCAATAACGTCTTGATCTTGGCTACAGTCAATGAACACGTCGCAGTTTTGTCTTATTACTGCTTCTTGATGTGGCTTAATCGAATCCCCACAGCATTCCATTACTATAATTCTAGCATCAGGGATTTTACGCTTAATGCTATTGATAGTTTCAATAGTTTGATCTAACCGTTGCTTAGGTGCAAACACACCAAACTTACTGTTAATAGCTGAAGTTACGATAAAACAATGTTTTACTTGCTGAGCCATCTGTTGTTCTCCAATGTCCATAATGTCATTTCTTTAATGCGTTCGCTTAGTTTAATCTTAGGTTCCCACCCCAATGACTTTAACAATCCGCCATCTAAGGCATAGCGTAAGTCATGTCCAGGACGTGATCCGTGGAAGTCAACCATTTCGTAATTAAGTTCTTTACCTTGTGCTTCAGCAATCATCTTAGCTAAACTCAAATTATCAATTTCTTCTGTACCTACCAAGTTAAACTTAGGACAGTGAGCCCAACCGTAGTCACCTGTGTGTTTGTAGTCTTTTAAGTTAAGAATAAACATTAGGCCTTCGGCTACGTCTTTAGCATGGATATACATACGTGTGCCAGCTTCTGTGCAGTCTGCGTTGGCATGGATATAAATCTTTTCACCATCTCTAGCACGTTGAATACACATGGGAATAAATTTCTCTGGATGCTGACGCTCACCAAACACGTTCATAGTATGTGTAACAACAATTGGCATTTTGTAAGTATTTTCATAAGCTACGCAAAACTCTTCTGCTGCCGCTTTTGATGCTGAGTATGGATTTGTTGAATTGTAACGATCGTATTCTTTGTAGCTAACTCCTGGAGGAGCAACACCAAAGATCTCGTCTGTTGAGAAATACACAAAGCGTTCTAAGTTAGGCAAGTTCTTACGTGCATAGTCTAACATATTAACTGTGCCAACTACGTTATCCTGCACAAACTCAAACGGATATTGAATTGAACGATCTACGTGTGATCCTGCGGCCAAATGTAGAACAATATCAACAGGACCAATGTCCTTGACAATCATTTCATTCAGTTCTGCTTTTAAATCATGGAATACAATACGCAAACGTTCAGCTACCATTTTAGGATCGTGATCCTGTAGCATATCGTGTAAGCGATTCAAGTTACCACTAATATCTAATCGGTCCAGACATACAATATTGTAGTCGGTTTCTTTGAGCATCTTATCGATTACATGGTGTGCGATGAAACCAGCACCGCCTGTTATCAGTACATTTTTTGACATTTATTATTCACCTAAGTTATTTGATAGCAGTATTTACCTGCGTATTTTGTTGTTAATTATAAAACAATATCAACTATTAGTCAATGATTGATTTAATTTTTTCTACATAGTCGCTACATATTCCGTAGCAGGAAGCCGATTTAATATTGGCAAATTCTGGATCCGACCATTCTGGCATCAACATAATGCTACGTTTGGATAAAGGTTTATCGGGATAAGTCCAAATGTATTGATGACTAGTCAGAGTCTGTGTGTCAGACTCGTGCCAAAAGTAGTTTAAAGGTGTGTTGGTTAGATAGTATAGTGCCGCTAGATTTTTGGCATGTATCCATAGACCGTCGCTAGAAATAAATTCGTATTCTACATTATAAGTAGGAGCATCATGCCCTAAAAAGAATCCGCCATCCGATTTATACCAAAGATCAATTTCGCAGTCATATCCCTTGGATAATGCTAATTTAATTTGCTCAGGGCGATTTTCTAAATTACTATCAGGACCATTAAACAATCCGCGATGTGCTATCAATTTCATTGGTGATCCATTCTCCAACGACCCCGGTATTCACCTTTATTCCATTGTGGCTCTACTATAAATGGCAAGCACTCATAGTCTATGCCCGTAACTTTAAAATACTTTTCCAGGCTTTCTTCTGGATGTATAAACTCAAATGTATCTGCTAAGTGATCTAGGTAATCCCAGTAACCCACAAAACGTTCATACATTTCTGGACTACCAAATAAAAAATTATCAGCAAAGTTTTGAGCATTGATCATTTTAGTTTTAACTTTTTCAGCATAGTCACGTAGGTCAACTTCACCACGTGGTACCATGTCTGTACGCATACGGAACACCATATCGTACTGTTCACCTGTTTCAGCCACATACTCTTTAAATAAGCGATGACTTTCCACAATTCCCCACCACATGGTAAGAAAGTTAGGTGCCCAGTGTGCTATCTGTAGAGGCCTACGTGGAGGATGTGCATACTGTGGTCCATCCTCTAGGACCTGCACTACTTTAAATTGACAAGTGTCTGGAATACCCTCACTACGCAAATAGTTTACAAACTGATCAGCATTTAGGCCAAATTCACTACGCCATGTGCGTATAAAAAAGTCCGCTTGGTCAAATCCTTTGAGAGCGTCAACCAGTCTAAATAGTCCACGATGTTCGAATCTTGGACCACCGCTTAAACAAAATGCTATCTTCATAAATTCTTTCCCCAACCTAGACCGTTTCTCATAAAATTATTACCAAACATTTCATTTACTGCACGCACAACTCCTTCAGATCCACGAGTGTGACCATAATCGTCCCCAGCAATAGTACCGCCAGGTTTAACTTTAGGTAACCATGCTTTAATGTCAGCTAGTACACCTTCATACAAATGATCGCCATCAATGAATACAAAATCCAAACTAGCATCAGGGTATGTTGCGGCCGCACTAACACTATCCATACGTACAGCACGATAATATCCCTCTACAGGTTTCATATTAGTAATGAATTCATCATATAGTGTATCATTAACTACACTGGTATCAGTTTGATGCAATTCTTCGTTTGGGGTACCACGCCAAGTATCAACACAATCAAATTTAATGTCTTTACCACTGTTGATAATCTCAACTGCCATGAATGCGGCGCTTTGTCCCCGCCAGGATCCTATTTCAACAAAGTGGCTTCCTGTAGGGAAGTATTCAACCATACCCTTGTAGATATCAAAAAAACTGCACCAGCCTTGTATATTTTGATAAAAATGATTCACTATTTAATCAAACCCCATTTAGCAATAGCTTGATCGTACTCAGGACCGTATGTCTTATCTATTGCTTGACGCATAGCTGTGGCTCCCGCTACTGTACCGCCTGGATGTCCGTGTACTGCTCCGCCTGCGTTGGCTAGATAATCTTGGCCAGCAATTTCTGTAACTTTTTCTACCAGGCCGGGATGGAATCCACAGCTTAGAGCAGGAACAGTATTACCTGCACGTAGAATATCTAGACATTCTTTAATCTCTTCTGGGTCATCATTGCTATATCCGCCAACCATGCCTGTTTGTATAGTGTCGGCGCCCATCAGAGTAGCTAGCTGACACATAACTGGCCAACTGATACTAAAGCGATGATTAACATCTGTGGTAACTTTGGCACCAGAACTTTGATAGTGCAAGTACAATGGCAAATCTAATTTGCGAATACTGTTATAACTACCATAGCCAGAGAATACATTGATATGCACACCTGTTCCGCCTAACTCATGCACACGCTTAACACGATCGACTAACACATGCGGGTCGCAGTTAATAGTATGGCAAAATACGATCTTACGTGATTGTTTTGCTAGATAGTTAGCAATAATATCTACACGACGATCCAATGGCGCACACGCAGGATTAACCATGATTTCATCTTCTTTGATAAAATCGACCCCACCGTCAACCATCTGTTTGACCATCTCTAATAATACTTCAGGAGTAATACCAATCTTAGGTTTTACAATACTACCAAACAAAGGTTTTCCGTATTGGCCGGTTAATGCTCTAAATCCTGTGATACCAAACTTGGGTCCTAAGAAATGCTGTGTAACTGTTTCAGGAAGTTCTAATTTAATTAATCGGCAACTGTTAAAACAATCGATATCAACGTGTCCGCCCATGAGCTGGCATAACATATGAGCGACCCCGTCTGTTGCCCAGTCTGTGTTAGCCACAGGGAAAGCAATTTCTACGTTGCCCCATACACGATTTTCAAGGTCTTTTTTATCACCTAGGATGATACAACTGTGATTTTCAAATAGGTCATCTGTTTCCCACTCATTGCGTACACTGGGATTTCCTACGCTTTGCCCGATAGCTAAATTCCATGCGGCGTCATCTAAGCTAGTCTTACTAGTAATTTTATATGTTGCTATGTAATACTTAGATAAATCTATTTCACTGCGGTCACGGTAAAACTTCATACTTGTCTCCAATAATACTTGGTCGTTTAACGACACAAACTCTACAATCCTCTAAGAACTCTGGGTCAGCAACGTCACCAGGTTCAAACCAAAATATATCGCCGGCTTCTACAATCTCCCCAGCAATACGCATACGTCCGTCTAATAATACATTGTATTCTGTAGCGTGTTTATGATAGTGTGCAGGCCACGCTTCGCCTTTACGATGTGTAAGTATGCCTACTTCAAATAAGGGAGTACGCATAACAGAGGGTTCAAAGTCGCCAATGAACCAACCACGTGTCATATCAGAAAGTTTTGCTGTTTTCATATCTTAAAAATTCATCTAAGTCATCAGGCACGCCTACGGGATGATGGAACTGATTGGGTATATGATAAATGCCCACAGTCCGTCCCTGTGCTATCATATGATTATAACTTGGTCCTATGTAAAACTCCCCATTAGGTGCTCGATCGTTTGCTGCAATCATTGCTTCTGCGGCCTCTACAAAGTAGCGACCTTTCTTCCAGTAATGAATGCCATTTAATGATATATTACTTATCACTTGCTTTTCGCGGATCTCCCGCACAAGGCCTTCTTTGTTTACACGAGCATAACTGTTTTTATCTGTATCTGCATGATAGGTAACTACAGCACCATCATAGTGACGGACATAATCTAAAAATCTATCGCTAGTCCATTCCATGATTTGATCACAGTTAGCAATAATTAGTTCTTCATCTGTGTTAATATCGTCTTTGAATAACAAGGCTGTGCTTGCAGGACCTTCTGTTACATAGTCAATGGCCAAATAACGGCTGTTGGGCTTGAATGATTCAATCATAGCCAAGACGCCTTCAGTATGCTCGTCTTTGCGAACAATAAAGTGCCACTGTCCATCTATATCCAAACTTTCTACAGCACGCTGGATCATTGGTCGACCGTTGATGTCAATAAGTGGTTTGGGAATTAAAATGCGTTTTTCAGCAAATCGGCTACCGCGACCCGCCATTGGGATAATTATATTCATTTATAAGGAAAAGGTGGTAATAAATTGTAAATGTTTTCTTCAGGATTGTCAAGTATATTCTTTTGATATCGGTCTAGATTAGCTAATAATGTACGTGGGAAGTAGTCGTTGATTTCTACAATTTTATATTCATTGCCAGAGTTACGATTCCACTCTTTGCGTTCTTGAATACTTTTATCAACGTCGATGTGGGCTAAAAATTCCGGAGTATTACTTTCAGTGTGTGCAAAACTCTGGGCCTTGTTCTTTAACCATTCGTTATCGCCCATATAACCAAAATGCCAGCCTGCATGCTCTAGTACTTCACAGCCGTCATTTTTAAATTGATATGGAGCCGACATAAACTGAAATCTCAATTGACGAAATGGATCGGGCTGTATAGTGTCAAATAAACTCCGACGTCCGGCCATTCCCCAAACTTGATATGGGTCTGGTGCTGTACGCACATAATTAAATTTAAAATTGTGCAGAGTCATACGTAGAGCAAACAGAGCTTGATTGCTGTCGCGCATATATTCCACTGCTTCTTGACGTACAATCTCATCTAGGTCGCAGACCATAATCAGGTCATCGGGTGCAGCATCCGCTATACCGCGAGCAATTTGGTTACGTTGAAATATGTCATTAACCCAAGCATCTGGATCCCTTGGCATGTCGGTGACTTTGACGTGAATAATCTTATCAGCCCATTGTGCATAGCGAGCTTTATTTTCTTCGTAATAAAAAGGTTTTGGTTGACTAGTATATGTAGTGTCCGCTTCTACGAGCACAAAGTGGTCGACAAAGTCCGATAATTCTGTTAATCTTAGTTCAAGTAGGTCAAGTTCGTTGTAGAATGTAAAACAGTCGTAGATTTTGTTCATAGCTGTATTTAAGCATATAAATACCTTACTGTCAAATTTTTAAAAAATCAATGAAAAAAATTCTAATAACTGGTGGTGCTGGCTTTTTGGGTAGCCACCTAAGTAGTTCACTATTAACTCAGGGCAATCAAGTATACTGTTTAGATAACTTTTGTACTGGTCGCCGAAGCAACATAACTTCCTTACTAGACAATCCAAATTTTGAATTGATCAGGCACGACGTTACCGAACCATTTGATTTTGATGTAGATGAAATTTATAACTTAGCCTGTCCTGCCAGTCCGCCACAGTATCAGTTCGATCCAGTTAAGACTATACGTACTAATATGTTAGGTGCCATCAACGTTTTAGATCTAGCACGTCGTACTGGAGCTCGGGTACTACAGGCCAGCACATCAGAAATATATGGCGACCCAGAAGTTCATCCGCAACCAGAATCATATTGGGGTCGAGTAAACCCAATTGGTATTCGTAGTTGCTATGACGAAGGCAAACGTGCCGCAGAAACATTATTCTTTGACTACTGGCGTCAATATCATACTCGTATCAAAGTAGTACGCATATTCAATACCTATGGACCCAATATGGATCCATCAGACGGGCGGGTAGTCAGTAACTTTATTAATCAGGCTATACGCAATGAACCAATTACCATTTATGGTGATGGTAGCCAAACTCGTAGTTTTTGCTTTGTATCTGACTTAATTGATGTTATAATCAAAGTCATGGCTAGTCCAGACACATTTACGGGTCCAGTTAATATTGGCAATCCTAGAGAATTTACTATGTCAGAGTTGGCTCAACTAGTAATTAAAATTACTGGATCTACTAGTGAAATAGTTTACCGAGATTTGCCCAGTGATGACCCTAAACAGCGGCAACCAGATATTACCTTAGCCAAAACTTTGGGCTGGGCTCCAACTGTAAGTTTAGAGCAGGGCCTAGAAAAAACAATAGAATATTTTAAAGGAATTTAACATGTACGCAGTTGCTAGCATGAGTACCGAAAACATCAAAGAGTTTGCTGATATTACAGATGCATCAAAAAAAGAATACTGTGACAAGCATGGCTACCTATTTTTTCCTTGCAAAGAAGATACATTTACCTTAGTTACAGAACCATACACTCCATACATGAATTTTAATAAAATGTATGTGTGTTTAGATATTTTTCGAGATCATCCAGAAATTGAATGGCTCCTGTTCAGCGAATGCGATGCAATGATCACTAACAGTGATATTAAAATAGAAGACCGTATCGACAACGATTATCATTTTATTATTTCTAGCGATAGATTAAACATCAACGCTGGTAACTTCTTAATACGTAACAGCGAACAGGGTCGTGCTTATTTTGAAATGATCCTTAGTCACAAAGATGAACCCGAATACCGAGATCATCGCTGGACCGAACAATGGGTTATTATCAATACTATTGAAGAAAATTTGGATATTGTTAAAATTGTTCCACAGTGGCATATGAACAGTTATCAAACCGAACTGTACGACTATTGCGATACCAGCAAGGACTTGTTTGGTAATCGTGGTACATGGGAAGATGGTGATTGGATTATACATTGGCCAGGTTTATACGATCACACTCGTATTCCTGCTGCTCGTAAAATGGCTGAACGTAGAGTATGAAACCTAGTATTTTAATCACCGGCGGTTATGGTTTTATGGGTTCGCACCTACGCGAATACTATAAGGAAAACTATACTGTGTATGCTCCTCGTCACAGTGAACTAGAACTAACAGATTTAGCCGCAGTAACTAAGTTCTTTGACGACTATAAGATTGATGTTGTTATACATACTGCACTAGCAGGACGTGACAATATCTATGGGGTGAACAATGTACAAGAACAGCAAAATATTGCTATGTTTATGAACATATGGCGCAACCGTCATAAGTTTACTAAATTCATTAATGCAGGAACAGGCAACGAATTTGATACCACAACCAATATTGATCGAGCACCCGAAGAAATGCTGTTTGATCGAATGCCAGTAGCTAGTTATGCGTTTGCTAAAAATATTGTAGCCCGTACTTGTAAGACTACAGAAAACTTTTACAACTTAAGATTTTTTGGAGTGTTTCATCATAGTGAAAAACCTGTTAGGTTCTTTCGCAGAGCTTACAATGCTGTAAACCCAATACATATCTTCCACGATCACTATTTTGATTATGTGAACTTAGAAGATGTACCCGTTATCATTGATACAGTTATCAATAATAAAATGCCCTACGATGATATTAATGTAGCTTATGACTCTAAGTATAAGCAAAGTGAATTGGCCCGGAACTTCTTGGCCTTGCATGGGAAAGATACAGAAGTAATCGTAGATGCCCAGGGTGAAAACAATTTCACCGGGGACACTACACGACTACAAAGTTTGAATTTAAAACTAAAGGGATTAGAAGAAGGTTGGAAACTTTACTGATTACTCAGCGGTTTCTTCTTTGCTTACTCGCTCACCGAGATATTGTTTAACAACACGAACTAGTTTACGTTCAGTATCGTAGACATATTCTTTAGCTTCCATTTCAGTATTAACTACCAAAATAAAACCATTTGCCGCACGACGGATTTCTAATGATTCAAACATTTACGACTCCAATTAGGGGTTTAACTAGTAGCTAGTATACACTAATCACAGATTAAAGTCAATCAAGTTTGATGACTTCGACTCCGGATCGGGTAAGGAAATCCACTCCCTCACTGCTCCGATAGCTATTTCGATAGATAACACTACCAATGCCAGACTGGTATACCAATTTGGCGCAATCAAGGCAAGGACTATGGGTAATAAACATAGTGGCACCGAGACCCGAATCACTGCTTTTCGCCAGCTTTGCAATGGCGTTAGTTTCTGCGTGGAGCACTTCTGGTTTTGTTTTGAGTTCATGATGTCCGTCTTCTCTCAGTTCTACTATTTCTTCACAATCGTTTTCCCAACCTGCAGGCATACCATTGTATCCAATTGAGATAATGCGATCATCTTTGACAATGATAGCACCCACATGCAGTCTACGTGCATGACTAAGTTCCGCAAATATTTCTGCGGTTTTCATGTATGCTTGAACTAGCTTTGGCTTCACCGACCACGTCCTGCTGATTTTTTTGCTGGTTTGTTTGTGCTGACTTGACCACCGTGTTTGGCGGCTTGCACTTGTGCCGTAGTTTTAGTAGGCACTTTGGGATTGGCCGCTACTGCTTTTGCAGCATTGGCCATATTGATAAATGGGTTTGGGGATTTTTTTTGTTCAGTCATTATTCGCTTAATATATTTCCAAAATCGTATTGTATTCTAAGTCCGAGGTATTCTTGTATGCCACTACCATTGGTATTTTTCCAGGTATTGAGTAAACCGCAGGCACTCCATTTAGCAGTTTCATCACCAATCTTACGGCAGGCTTCGCCGTACCAAAAATCTTTCATTTGGCTAAATGCTACACCTCTATCATTTACGTTATAATAATGGTTGGCTAAAGTCCACCCTACGTGAGTTGCCCAAAGATCGTTGTGCCAGAATTTCCAATCTAATACTGCGGCTTCAGACCAAAGTTCGGGAGTAGTATATTTTCCATTTATCCAGGTGTTTTGATCTCGGTAACTATTTCTATAAACTCGAGCACCAACAGAAACGTTGTCGATAAATTCATAGTTTAATGCAAGACCTGGATTAAAGTCATTTGCTTTATAATTGTTTTCTAGGTGCACACCCGCAACACCAATTTCTGCCCAAACATCACCTTGCTCTGCATAAGCTATCGGCGATGCAAGTAAAGCCAATACCAAAATAATTTTTTTCACGGTTTTACCCAAAAAGTTGTTAGAGTAGTTATTGTATAATATCGACAGTTATTTGTCAAGAAATTTGTGGTGCCCTCTGTCGGATTCGAACTGACCACCTACTGATTACAAATCAGTTGCTCTACCTAATGAGCTAAGAGGGCATAATACTATATTTAATACTAATAAGTTTGAGCAGACTAAAATCTGCTTTTCGACAGTGGACCACAATGCTAACGGGTTGCGATCCCGCAATAATAGCTCGCCTTCCCAGGCTCTTTCATGGTATCTAGCAACGCTTTCACAGTTTTAAAATTTCTTATACCCTCGGAAGTATCCGATATTGCCTTGCCAGGCCACGGGGCTGGTACTACGACTGTTACTCACACTCCCACATGTATCAGATGGTCGCCACACCGTCTGCTCAAACTTATTAATTCTGGCGGAGAGTATAGGAGTCGAACCTATCCACCCATTGCTGGATGACGCCTTAGCAGGGCGTTGCCTTACCGCTCGGCCAACTCTCCCAAAACTTTTATTCAGCGGCTTCTGCTGTTTCTACTACAGGTGCTACATAACCTAAATCACGAATTCTACGTTCAATTTTGGCTTTGACCTTTTTCTTACTGGTTGTAGCCAGTAACTCAGTTAATTGTTTACCACTTAAACTAACAATCTTTACTCGGCCATCTTTTGTATAACCAGGTTTTTTACGTTGTAAATTTTTTGACATTCCTGTTCCTAATTTAAAAAATATCTCGTTAATATGTCTTGCGTAACACTAAAACTTTCATTGATTATAACATCTTTGTCTATGTCTTGCAAGATATCTATCAAATGTTTGTAAGCTGAATTAGCCACTTTTTGAAACTGCTGTCGATTGTGTTCGCTGGGCTTTGGTTTACCACAGGTCTTTAAACTCTCCACTAGTCGATCTGCACGTTCTAGAGGATACTCTATAAGATCGTAAGACTCATCTATCACTTGACCAAATGTTTCAAATCCTAAACCTTGTAGTTTACGTAGACTATGCTGACCGCCGTATACCACAAATGGGTGTCCTAACATCAAACTCTTATAAGTCTTTTCTGTAGGGAACCATTCATTCTGTGTTGTTTCGCTTACAATGCTTATCTCAGTATTGTAGTAGTGACTGGGATAGTAAGCATAGAAACGGAAATCTGGGTGTACAAAGGGATCTGGCCAATCATCATCAGGACCAAATCCATCTGCACTTTTACCTGACCTATGACTCCATATGCTAGAGTCTAGTAATCCAGCCGCTTTAAATAAATCAAAAAAACGTTCTCTATTGTTACGGAACTCTCCGTTGAAGAATAGAAACTTATGTGTTTTTGTTACTGTATCAATACGTTTACACGTATATTCTAAACGAGCACGATTAAACTCGTTGTTGATGATCCACGCAAAGAACTCCGGCATGTTATAGTTCTTTACGTAACCATCTATATCCCAATCGCCGCACTTGATTAAATGACCGTTAATGTTCTTTGCCTGTAATGCTTCAGCAGTAGGACAAAAACTTGCCGATAGTGTTGCGTAGCTTTCGCTAGGGTAATAAAATATAATATCATTGTTTCGTCCCGCGGCTTTCTCAAGGATACTGGAGGCAATAGCATTTCCAGGATCACCACAGGGGGTTTCCATAAGGAAACAGTCTGTAATAATGGTTCCACCATCAGGTACTGCATCTACGTTGCATTCAACGTAGTCCACCCCGTACAGGTCTAGCGTAGCACGTAATAGATCAGCTTGCTTTTCTGCTGGACGTTTAAGTGGGTGTAAGATTAAGTATAACATGTTTGGTTGCGGGTTCTGGAATCGCACCAGAGACTAGGGCTTATGAGACCCTCGAGATACTCCTTCTCCAACCCGCGATAGTTTTTTATTTTACTTTTGCTAGATAATCTGTCATGTTCAGATTACCCGACTGTGCTTCTAATAATGCATCTACTGCGGTTACAAATCCATTGTTTTCTTTAGCACGTACTTTAAGTTCTCTTGTACGTTGTGCCGCGGCAATAACCAAATCAAAACGACCTTGCCCAGTTTTTTCAACGCACTTTTCAACATCTACCTGTGATGCACGAGTTTCTTTTTTCATTGTAGCCTTATGGTTAAGTTATTTGGTGCGACTGGCCAGAATCGAACTGGCACTCCATTATAGAATCAGATTTTAAGTCTGACGTGTCTACCGATTTCACCACAGTCGCAGTAGTATACTATTATAGAGGTTTTTTAAGACTTTGTCAAATATTTTAAGATTCTATCTGGACCTAATGCAAAGTATTGCCGTTTTGGTTTGCAATAGTTCTTAAATGAAAAATTTTTATCTAACGGATTACTATATACCTTTACAATTTCATTGTTTTCAAATAGTGCAACGTATTGCCAGAGTCGAGTTAACTCGTCAAGATCTCGATCAGTTCCAACGTAATTTTTTATTCGTAGTGTAAATTGACTGTCACTATCAACTATTGGGATTAGGTCCGGTCCGTGGATATCAACATATGGAATTAGGAACGCAGTATTGCTTACCGCACAAACATGATCTACTCCCGAGTCTTTTAACTCCGAGTGTGCTGATTGATATCTTTTAATTTGATCCCAAGAATTGATGTTTGCTGGCAGTGGCAAACTAAAAACCACTGTGCGACAGCCCGTAAAAAGATCTGCATAATCATTACAATTATGCAGTCCTTTAAGTTTTTTAGTATTTAGATTTTCTTGAAAATCAACAGCCATTGAATTACGATTTAATAATACCGTCCAATAGTCCTGCTTGGAAGAACGTTTGATACTTATCGTATAATGGCTTAGTTAGTTCTTTATACTGTGCTGTTTCTTCTTCAGTTAATTCACGGTATGTAACACCGATATCATCGTGATTATCTTTAGCAGCAAATTCTTCAGAATCATTAACTGACCATTGACGTTCAAGTTTGCTTGCGTATAAACTTGCTTCTGTAAATGCCTGTTGATCAACGGCGTCCAAAGACTCCCAGAAACTCTTGCTAATAATAATACTTGTTAAGAACAAATTATGTTTTGTATTAATAAGATGTTTTTTGTTTGTGCCTTGGAACTGTGCTAGATAACGTGGAATTGTTGTTTCTAATAAGTTGGCATTAAACCCTTCTTCAGCCACTTTCTTGGCCCAATCTCTAATAGAGAATGATTCAGGTTTACTACCCAATGCTTGTACAGTATCTACTGTTACTGGATTAGTACCAATAGCATAAACTAATCCTTTCATGTCCTCTAAACTATTAATAGGAGTTTCAGAAGCCACACAGCGGAAACCACCAGAGTAAGTAAATGCCATGCCCTTAGCCGGACTATTTTCTTCTACTGAATCTAACAGGCCTTTACCAATTGGTCCTTCAAACACACGAGTTGCATGATCATGATCACGGAATAAGAATGGCATCTCAAGTACCCAAAAATCTGGATTACACCACATAGCTAATTCATTGATATGAACTTGACTAATTTCAATGTTTCCTTGTTCCATTTCAACGATTGGGCCGTTGTCTCGGTAAAAGTTACCCATATTGCCTTTGTACTGTTCATGCTCTTTTGCCACTTGGTCAAAGTAATGTGTTGGGGTAAAAATTTCAATTTCGTATTTTCCATCAGTTAATTCAGCAATTTTAGCACTAAACGCTTCGGCTGTACGCAGGAATAGTTTCACAGGCTCGTGTGCGATTAACCAACGGATTTTTCTTGTTTGACTCATTTGGGGATTCTCCACTTTCGTAGTAAGATTATATAGTATTATTTATGTCAATAAACAACTTTCAATCAAAACTCAACAATAAATAGTTGTATCTTAGTAGTAATCAATCAATGTCAAATAAAATAGAACATACTTCCGCTGGCGGAATCCGCTTTGAACCAAATAAAAAATTAGGTTATTACATTGTTAATAATGAAATTTATTACAATAAAAATCAGGCCATGCTAGCTGGATCTAAATATCCAATTGATGTTGGCGGGTTAAACAATGATCCGGTACGTTGGATGTTCAATGAAGATACTTTTTTAAAGTTTCCCTGGCACATAGAACCTCAAGTTCCCCTCAACGAACTATACCGTATTCGTGCTCAACAGCTTAGAGACCAGTACGATTACATACGCTTAGAACTCAGTGGTGGAGCTGATAGCACGACCGTAGCCTATGCATTTTTATTAAATGGTATACACTTAGACGAAGTTGTGTTTCGTTATCCTAAGTCCGGTTCTAAGAATTTTTCAGGTGATCCGTGGGATACCGAAAGTCGAAATCATCTAAGCGAATGGGAATTTGCGGCCCGACCCTTGTTAGAATGGATTGCCACTAATTATCCTAAAGTTAAAATAACTGTACACGATTTTGTTGACGAGATTGTTAAAGAACAGGCCAACGACGAAAACTGGATTTATAAAACACGGCATTACATACATCCTGGTCATGTACACAAACACACTATAGATAAAACCTTAGCAGATACTGGTAAACGTATTGGTGTAGTCTACGGTATTGATAAGCCTAAGATCTGTGTCAAAGATGGTAAGTTTTTTATATACTTTGTAGATACACAGGCCAGTAACAATCATCCCGAAGTGGGTGATTATACTAATATTACCAACGAATTTTTCTACTGGTCTCCTGATGCTTGCGAACTGTTGGCCAAACAGGCACATGTGATTAAGACCTGGTTTAGTATGCCAGCACATCATAATATGAGTCATGTTTTGCAATGGCCCAATCAAGATTACAGCACGCGGACCTTTCGAGAACAAATACTTAAACCTATCATTTATCCTGATTACGATTTTAGTACATTCCAAACTGCTAAAAGTACTACATCACTCTACGCAGAAATGGATAGTTGGTTTTTTACTAATTTTCGAGATACCGATTTATATGCAACCTGGACAGCAGGCATAGATTATTTAGAAAAAAATCTCAATGAAAGATATTTTAAGTCTTTTCAAAATACAATTATGGATATTAAACAGTACCAATCGCCATTTTATTACATTGGTGATAGTACTATTAAAAATTCTAAACCGTTTCAGCCCACAAAACAACAGATACAGCAATCTCGGCACATACATTATATACGTGGTCGTTTAGAAATATATTAATTTGGCGGAAGCGGTGAGATTCGAACTCACGGACCTTTTACAGTCGACAGTTTTCAAGACTGTTGCAATCAACCGGGCTCTGCCACGCTTCCATTGTTTGGTACCCCAGACGGGACTCGAACCCGCACAGTACTGTCTCTTGAACAGTTGCGTCTACCTAGTATTTTGCGCCACTGGGGTGTTGGTGGTAATAGTTAGATTCGAACTAACGACCTGCGCCGTATGAAGGCGATGCACTACCGCTGTGCTATATTACCATATTGAAACACACTTAATAAATGTACTTTAATATGGTAGGACCGGTCAGACTTGAACTGACAACCTCGAAGTTAAAAGCCTCTTGCTCTGCCTTTGAGCTACGATCCCTCTGTTTCGTTAGCTTACGTAGAGCTTTATTGCTCTTGCGGTGCGAGCCCGCCTTCCGTTTACTAGCTAGTACAGCATAAATGTTTCTTTGTTTCATTTTACTTCTCCTTTTTAAATTGGTCCGGCGTAGAGGAATCGAACCTCTATTGAGAGATTAGAAGTCTCCAGTATTATCCATTATACTAACGCCAGGTGGGGTAACTGATGGGATTCGAACCCACGACAACTGGAATCACAATCCAGGATTCTACCGCTGAACTACAGTTACCATTGTTTGGTGCCTCCTCCTGGTTTCGCGCCAGGCTATCCAGCTCTTCAGACTGGCGCTTTCACTAGATTAGCTTAAGAGGCATTGGTAGAGGTACAAGGACTCGAACCTTGAATGACGGAATCAAAATCCGTAGTGTTGCCATTACACCATACCTCAATTGTAGAATTTTAATTCCTCTGCCATTTAATTCTATTCCAGATTCTTTCATGTACTATGTTTAAGCTAGTATTTACAACCAGCTGTATCGTAGCAAAACTTCCCGATGTAGTTAAGTTACCAGTAAAATAATAAGTAATTCCTGTGGCAGTGGCAAACATAATTATTCGCCATACTATAGTTTTAACTATTGTTCTTGCGTGACTTTCGTGTAAGTCACTAATACCCCAGTTGACTCTAAGCCATGCTCTTTCATGTAGGGCATATAAAATAGTATTAATAATCAATTGACTCAATGCTATCGAACCAGATATAACAAAATTTTTAGTCAGCAAGTATGCAGTTATAACACCGACAAGTGTTGTATAAGTGCGCCAAGTTATTGTTTTGACTAACGTACGGGTTGGGTATTCAATCATACTGATTCTTTCTTTAAGTTATTATGGTCGGAGTGGCAAGATTTGAACTCGCGACATCTGCGTCCCAAACGCAGCGGTCTACCGGGCTGACCTACACTCCGATGTATGGTGGAGGATGAGAGAATCGAACTCTCAATCTCGGCTTGCAAAGCCGATGTTATCCCATTTAACTAATCCCCCAATTTGGTACAAGGTAAAGGGATCGAACCTTTGACCTACGGCTTGTAAGGCCGCCGCTCTACCAGCTGAGCTAACCTTGCATAATTCATTTGGCCGGCCCTGACGGATTCGAACCGCCAACCGCTAGTTTCGAAGACTAGAACTCTAATCCATTGAGCTAAGGGCCGATTTGGAGCAACGGGTAGGATTTGAACCTACGGCTTTCAGGATTTGCAGTCCCGTGCATTGGGCCACTCTGCCACCGTTGCATTGTTTGGTGCCTCGACCAAGACTCGAACTTGGGACCCCCGCGTTATCAACACGGTGCTCTAACCAACTGAGCTATCGAGGCTGATTGGTGCCGGTTGATTGGCTCAAGCCGGCAAAGCCTGTTACATTGCAGGACCGTTGCCGTTCCTGAATCCCACTACACCACCTTCGGCCTGTCTGACGCTGTTCTATCCTGCCAGAAGAAGTCTCCAAAGTGGTTGAGTTTGGATGACGCTGTTAGATGGTGATTATTTTGAACTGAGTTGCTCGATGCGAGCGATTGATTCGGGTGTTGCTTCTTCATCGAGTCCTTCTTGCCGCTGGGTATCAAATGCTATTTTCCAGGTTTTAGGATCAGGATTGGTAGCACTCATGTTTCCTTGATGATTACGATTGTATTCAGCCATTGCTTGTTCGGCATTCATATCAGTCAACACTCTTGCGTAGAACCAGGCCTGATGCCAAGTAAACGGATCAATCCATTTGTTTTCACTTTTTGCTTGTGCTAACGCTGGTTCTAACCGAGGGTCGTGCGGCAATGTTCTGTCTTTCTTAAAGCGGTCAAAGATACCCTCGTGGATCTTGCCATCTACTAAGTCAATGTATTCTCTAAGTGTTTTCATAATAATATTTAGTTTAACATAAGATATTCTATTTGTCAAGTCCTAAAAAGTGCGTGTGTCCGTGGATAGATGATAAATAAAAGTGTAGTTCGCGGTGGTGGAACACCCAACTACTCTAACGCTACAAAGGAGCGATCAGCAATGATATTTACTACTATTCCGTTTACCTACCTAATAAGATGGTCTAAACACGACATTAACTATTATGGTGTCCGTTATGCCCGCGGCTGTAAACCCGAAGACTTATGGACTCGATACTTTACTTCTTCCGACCGTATCCAAGAATGCCGCGAACTTTACGGCGAGCCCGATATTATCGAAGTCCGTAAAACATTTAAGCATCACGATATTGCCCGTGCCTGGGAACATAGGGTTCTAACACGAATCAACGCTGTCCAAAAACCTAACTGGTTAAACGAACACGCTGGCGGCAAAAAAGGATTCCGCATCAAATACGGAGCCGAACATCAAAACTATGGTAAGCGTTGGACATTTACCGAAGAGCAACGCCAACACCAAGTAGATACTCATAAAAATCTACGCTGGTGGAACAACGGCACGGAACAAGCATTTAGCGAAGTTCCTCCCGGCCCAGATTACAAACGAGGACGACTGCCATTTAATAACCGCGGAGCCAAAATAGGAGCCAAGGTCAATAGTCAAAAATACTGGATTACCGACGGCACTAACGAAGAGATGATCTTTAAGACCGACCTTATCCCTGCTGGATATGCTCCAGGAAGAATAGAGTCAGTATTAAAAGGTAAAACAAATCACGCTCGCGGAACGCACTGGTGGACCGACGGAACTACAACTAAAATGTCCGAAGATTGCCCTGGCCCAGAATGGCGTCGCGGCCGAACTACATGGCCGGCCCATTCCCATTCCTAAACCCAATCGTTCCTCCCTCATCTTTAATCCTCTTTAATACATCTTCGAAGAGGATCGGAGCGAAGTCTGGTGTCTGCTCTACGCATACGCAATGATAGCGAACATCGATTACATCTGTGCGTCCGCTTGTTGCTAATGGTCGCATAACACGATTAGCATGGAGGTGGCCATGGACATTCGTGCCAAATCTTCCAAGACTTTCTGGATGGACTGGAATGTGCGACAGGATAAGTCCATTCATGACATGATATCCTCGTAAACTTCTAAAGTAAGGCGTATAGTCCTCATCTTTAAAGATATCGTGATTACCGCGGATAAGAACTTTGTCACCGTTAAGTCTATTCAAGATAGGTAGTGCCCTGCGATTGATAACCACATCACCTAGGTGATAAACTTTATCATTTGGTCGAACTCGTTCGTTCCATGCTCGAACCATGGCTTCATCCATCTCTGCGGCATCATCCCAGGGACGAAGCGGTGTAACACCATCGTTACGTGTGAAGCGACATACACC